>CESW01057018.1_pt1 | contig 22138 bp, 12 predicted proteins | sample 531171 | NCBI WGS metagenome assembly CESW01 (sample SAMEA2621859, study PRJEB7988) | marine metagenome | biome: marine biome (ENVO:00000447); feature: surface water layer (ENVO:00002042); material: "saline water (ENVO:00002010), including plankton (ENVO:xxxxxxxx)" | depth 5 m
AATATAGCGCACAAAACCTATACCCATTTTAACGATGGCCTTTAGGAGCTAAGATTAGTTAAATTAAATGAACCAAATATGGAAGTATTAATCATCTTACTAGTTACAAGCATAGCTTTTTTTGTTGGCCATTTAATAGGCAAAAAAGAGGGTATCTCTCAATTATTATTTTATTATAGTAAGTTTTCTAGTGACTATAGTGTTAGACGCTATCAAACGATAGATATACATTCCTGACGCAAGGTTTTTCGCATCAAAGGTGACCTTATGATACCCTGCTTTAATTGGACCATTAACCAATATTGCTACTTCCCGACCAAGCATATCATAGACTTTCAAAGAAACCTGACTGTTTTCAGGTAAATCAAAATTGATTAAGGTATAAGGATTGAATGGATTAGGATAATTTTGAGATAGAGCAATTTTTTCTGGAATAGTGTCATCCTCAAATGCATTTGATGTGAACTGAGAATTATCTAATCCGGGTGTTCCGTGCCCTGGAGAAGCTTGCCAAGAGTCTGGTAGTCCATTATCAAGAAACGGGGATTTAAGCTCAAGGGTTGAACCGTTTCCATCAGCTTGTTTAGGCCACGGGCTTCTGTCCGTAAAAGTGACTGAATCGATAAGAAAGCCATCATTATTATACAAATACAATGATTCCCCATTGCCGCTCAGACCATTATTCATACTTCCGGTGACATTAGTTACAGTAGGAAATAAATCTTTGAATAATGCAAGATCGCGGGATATAACATAATATCTGCGTGAAGGGATGATCATATTATCCTCAAATACATAGGTTTGTTCAAAAGACCCATCAATGAATACCCACTTGCTGATATCCAGATGAGAATTTGTAGTATTATAAAATTCAACCCAGTCTTCAGAATTAAAATCCGGCGAGGAATTATAATTGATTTCATTGATCACTAGATCCGAATTAAGTATACCCTGAAATTGAAATGCTCCGATTTCTGATAATAGGTCGGCACTTTCATAATCAACATATGTATTCTCAGAAGCATTGATCACTGGGGAAACAATCTGAGGATAATAGTTTTCATTATCAGGATTTATAAGATAGATATCACTTAAAAGATTGAAGCTCCCTTCGAGAGTATCGGTATCACTTATGGAATAATGCACTTTGGCCGAAGAGAATTCATCATAGGTTACTGGTGCATCAGCTGAGTTCATAAAGATAGAGTTTCTAACCTCGGCTGAACCCCCACCACGGTTAAGGACTTTCTCATATACAGCTACACCCACATTGTTTGAGTAAAATGTATTGTGATATATGTAGCCAATTGAACTAGAATCTTTTATACCAACTCCCAAATTACATTTAGCAAAGACATTTTTAAAGATACGAGCTTCTGAACCCTGACCTACGGACACTGCTTTGTCACCACAATTAACAACTTTGTTTCCTATTATCTTAACGTCTATTGACGAATCTCCAACATCTATTGCATCTGTATTATCACCAATGAAATCATAAAATTTATTACCTTGAATAATAGTGGTGTCTTCCATAAATCCAATATCAATAGCGTCCATGTCCTCAATATTATTGCCCTCAAAAATGTTATTAATCAGCCACAATTTTCCACCATTCACATTCACATAGTCACCTATTTTAGTAGCATTGGATATTCTGCTGCCTGTTAGCTTTAATCTGCTGTATTGGGAAGAAATCGGCAGGAAAATGTCTCTAATAACGGAGTTTGAGATCTCTACGTCTGAGTTAATAAGGGAAACAGCGGAAAAGAAATATTCATGATTTATTATCCCACTTGCTTCAGTGATAATAAAATGATCTAAGATTGATTTGGAATCTGCATTATCAAAAAATAAACCCTTCCACTGTTGACCGGGAATATAAGGATTCAGTCTAACGGGCTCATCTTCCGTACCATTGATGGTTAGCGTTCCTTTTACAGTAATTCCTTTGCCTTGATCAATCAATAATTCAACTCCTGCATCAATTTCAAGGACTGCTCCGGATTTGATCTCTACATTCTCGGATAGATAGTACGGTGAGCCAGATTTATTAAGAGTCAAAGATTGTTCGATGACTGAAGGGATGAAACTAGAACTATTAGGTATGAATTCTGCAATGAGTTCAGTATCTCCTAAAAGACTTATGCTGATTGAATCTGTTTTTGAGATTAGGGTAGTATCAGCAGATTGATATGCCATAATTTTAGATAGGCTAAGGTCAAAGCTTAGGTCAGAACTGGTAGGTGAACTTTGATGTATTGAAACGGCTATCAAATTCTCACCAGTCACTAAATTCTCAGGGCTGATACGGAATTGATGATAGGTTGCCTCATCCTTCGATCCGATAGCATCAATAGCTTGAGTATTTTCATTAACTGCTCCATCCGGCATATTAAATCGTGCGATCTCACTACCATTCATGTATAAAACCGCACCGTCATCAATTAATATTTCAAATTCTAGTTCTGTGATATTTGATATTTCAGTTAGTTCAAAACTATGACGGAAATAGGCACTTATATTTTTTATTTTTGCATCTGATCCATACTCGATTTGCGTATCCTGATCATCCCCGTAGCCTAGTATTCCTGGACCTAAATTCCAGGTAGTGTCGTCAAAATCAAGTTTATTCCAGCGGAAAGGTACACCTGTCTGGTCATAGTAACTCCAAACACTTTTTTTGGATATAAGGGTTTCGTTTGAAGCTCCTCCAATCTGCTTCCAGGAGCTGAATCGATATCCAGGTGGAGAATAAGCTTTGATCGGGATCGGAATTCGATTAAAGTAAAGTCCTGAAGCATCGATATCTTTGAAAAATCCATTCACATCCAATTTTCCAGCACCTTGTATATTCGAACTTATTGAAAGTGTTGAGCGGCCATTTAGAGAAAATAGGTCAGATAAATTTCGTATTGCTGAAGCGGGACGTTTTTCTGCAAAGGTTCTGAATTTCTGTATCTCAGCATTCCAACTTTCAATAGAGGAAATACCAGATGTCTCTCCCCACTCAGTTATGGATAGTGTATCTATAAAAGTTCCCCATTTTGATATATGACGAGGTATTTCGGCTTCAATTCCAGAGGCTAGACTGTCAATGATCGAGATCACCCTATTAGTAGCAAATGTGGTATTAATCCGTTCAGAATAGCGTTGAAGAAATTCATTTTTGAATTGCTCATTTAAACTCAGATATCTGAAAAGTTCAAAATCTTCATAGATATCTTGAATTTGATTACTATTAATTCTGCGGGTATTAAAACCTCGATCCATATCAACCAGTACCCAACGCCAAATACTATCATTACCGCGATCTCTCCAAATCTCTCTGTTATGCCCCCAGCTACTGTTTGCTAGATAAGCTTGAACAATTACAAAATCCATAAGATTCTGAACATCGATCAGACCGTTAATTTTAGAATAGAAATCCGGAGTAATGATGTCGGTTGAAGAAATCTGGTCAAGCAATGCAAGATAATCGGTAGAGTCACCCTCAATGACTCTATAATTTGCTTCTAAATGATCAAGATCGGCTTCAGCAGTACCATAATGGAGAGAGAAGTATTGAGAATCCAGCTTTTCACGCAGATTATAAATTCCCCAGTACTCACCATTCAGGTATAACACACTAGGTCTGTAAGCCTGCACTGCATTTGAAATTTGATCCCTAATTAGGCTAGATATCATACCATCACGGATCATTGTATATGGCCAGTCATCACCACTGTTGCGCAGGTATAATCTTTTATATGATTTGAAAGGCAGGTGATCGAAGATCGGATAATCAATATTTGAATCACCATAATCTCCACGGGCATATATATTCAAAGGTTTTTGGGCAAATCTGTATATATTCTCTCCACCGATTCTCATTCCAACTTGTTGGGAAAATTCCGCATCATAACCTAATGGGATGAATTCAATATTAACAGGTATTTCCCTCTCTTTAAGTGTATTAAGATAAATACCAAGATCTTTACCCATAATATATTCAGGGTCGGAAATGATGGAGAAAGCGGGTAGATTACGATCTTCATTGATGAAATAAGAACTTCCGTAAACAATTCCTGGTATTTTATTTTCCTCAAATACTCTTGCTTTTAGAACGGTATTTTTATTTATAGAAATAGGTGCTTCGTATATAGCTGATTCACTAGTTGGTTCTTTACCGTCTAAGGTATATTTAATTGTCCCCATATCAGAATTCGAACGGAGAACCACTGATTGAGAAGAAGTGAAGAATCCACCTGGTTGTGAGAAAATTACGTCTCCGGCGAATAGAGTGGATCTTATACTTTCGGTAGAATTTGACTTTCCTGGAGTGGGTTCACCAAACCTGAACCAGTTGGAAGAGCCGTCTGGTTTTCTACCATAGGAGACATCTTCAATCTGATTTGAGTAACTAACAGAATCAATAAGTATACCTTTAGAATTAAAAAGAGCGATCAGCTCGGCTTCTTTATTTAGTTTGAAATTGGTGTGAGACCATTGAGTTGTATATGAAATATTATTTGGCCACCAGTTTCTTATATAATTTTGACCTGGGATATCGTTCTCACCATCAGCCCACAGAAAATAAAAGCCTTTGCTAGGGATAACCGTATTTTGCGGAATCTGCCATTTTGTTTGATCATTAAGATCATCTGTTAGATAATACCCGCTTAAATCAGCTTCAAAATCCTGATTGTTATACAATTCGATCCAGTCGGAGAAATCTCTAAAATCTACTATATCAGGGTTCGTTGTCACATTTGAGGCAAGAAATTCATTTATGACAATTCCTGATTCTTGTGCAAAGACACACAGTGAATTGGCTAGTAAAATCAGTACTGATAACCTGATTTGCATTTTATACTTTATCACATTCTTATTAAGATTTAGATGTAATTTAAAATGTAATAGGGAATAATACCCTATTACACAAAATTTCCTTCTTTACCGATTTGATCTTTTTTGTGGGCTAGTTGGCTTGGTTAAATTAGAGTTAGAGAAGCACGCTTGAAGCCCAAGTTTCTATTTGTCTTAATTCTATTAATAAAATTCAACTAAACCAACAAACCACATATCTCCTAACGTCTTTGATACGCTTCTACTTAGATGTTCCATTCAGGTTCGCCCTTGGCTTTTAGGTAATAATTGAAGTATTCTCTGATACGTTTAGCATAATCCAGTTTATATTCAAAACGCTGAAGTTGATGCGGCTCTAGAGTGGAGATACGCAACATAAAAAGGCGACTGAAATAGTAAATGTTATAATATGGACTAAAGTAAATCGCTTGCTAAAGCTAATACTATATGATTTATATGAGCTCAATATCATTACTACACATTATAAGTTTCTACTTAATTAGAAGCATTTTCCTAGTTTCAGTAAATGAAGGAGTTGTTAACCTATATAGATATACTCCACTAGATAGTGTCGAGGCATTAAATGTTGCCGTATGATGACCAACAGATTTTTGTCCATTGACTAGATTCACTACCTTCTGTCCTAAGATATTATATATTTCAAGAGTTACTGGTGTCGCCTCTGGTAATACATACAGAATTTGGGTAGATGGGTTAAATGGATTGGGGTAGTTTTGAGATAGACTATAGCCAATAGGGATTGATTCCATCAAATCATTAGATACATTATACTCAATAGTTGCGGTATCAACATAAGTACGTAGCCATTGTAAAGCAGGGCGTTCTTCTCCATTACTTCTCATTAAAAAAGCATCAAATTCGTCTCTCCACATTCCTCTTTGCCAACCCCAGAAAGTTACACCCATTACCGATGGATGTTCCCAAAATATAGGGAAAATACGTTGTATATCTTCTAATTGTTTTTCATCAGAAACACTATTTGAACTTCGAGGTAGTCCATCAATATCCATTTCAGTTGCTTGAATTGGTAAACCAGTTTCTGCTAATTTGTCTAAAATATTTTTAATACCTGCAGCTGAGCCTCTGGTACTAAAAGCATGGGCTTGTATACCTATTACATCTATTAAATCTCTAGCCTTTAATAATTTAATAATCTTTATGTAATTGTTAGCAGCAGAAAGATTACTCATTATTCCATAATCATTAATCATAAGAGGAGTCGTTGGGAAACGCTCTCTTGCCATTTCAAACGCAGTAATAATCCAATCATATTCTGTTTCTCCAGTACCACCTAGAGCATCGATATAATTTGCAGGACCTTCAACGCCATTGGGGCGATTATGCCCGGTTAAAGCTTCATTAACTACTTCGAGATAATCAATGTCAGGATAACGTTCAGCAACTGCATCCATCCATTCTTTAATCTCATCAAGTTGTTCCTCAGAACTTAGATTATTTATCCAATCAGGTTGTTGATTTCCCCAAATTAGCACATGAAACCTAAAAGGGTAACCATATTCTTTTGCAAAGTTATAACCTTCATCTAAGTACGTCCAATTCATTTGATCTCGGACCCTCTCGATACTACCCCACTTACCGGCATTTTCAGGAACGATTTGATTCCAGTAGTATGTAAAATATTTGTCCCAATTAGTTGCTGATTTAGCGTTATTACCCAACCATTTAATTTTATCCTTGGCTATTGGCTCTTTGGGTTCTACTGGAGGAATTAACGAACCAGCTTCTGCCTTATTTAAATTATCAACAGTGTAATAAAAATTAGAAAGTCCAAAAGCTAATTTATCAATATTTAGCCCAATTTCACTTGCACCAATCTGAAATACTTGGTTTAAACTATCGAGGTCATTAACTCTAATTGAATGATAAACTTCCGATATATCTCTATTTAATACTATCCATTTCCATTCTTCGGATCCTACATAACCATTACTTTTTACAATAGACCCTGGAATATTAAATCCTACTCTAGCTAAATTATCCACTTTAATCCAATTGGAAGCAATATTGGGATCAAATAGGCCAAATTTTTTTGGTATAAACCAACTATCATTTTTAGTTGAATCAGGTCCAACCCATATCCTAGCAAATAAATCATAACTACCAGTGTCAGGGAAATTTAATTGGTAATTTATTGTTCTATTATTACCTGGTATGGAATCATTGCCTGTACTCTCATTATAATCGGTTGTAATGGTTACATATGTATTACCATCATCAGTATCAGTATCTGTAATCCACTCATTACCCATGAGTCCATTTTCAGCCTCAATTACTATCGGCTCCCCTACAATCCTAGGATAGGATATACTAAAATCATCAATCCAGATTGTATCATTTTTATTTTCATTGAAATTAAAGTGTATAGGGGCTCTAGCTAGTGAATCATTGTTACCCACTTCAAATTCAAAGCTATATTCAACCCACGTAGTACCAATATTGACTTTCCCAACTCTACCTAATTCACCTGAGTAGTCTGGTTTTCCAACTGTTATATTTGCTAAAGATCCATTAGATGATGCTTTTAGCCAAATTTTAAACGTATGTGTTAAGCCAGGAATTAATTTTACTGGTTCATTAACGGCTTGTATGTTCCATTCATGTGCTCCAATACCACCAATTACAACTTGTAATGCTTTATCACCTGAATGAACATTTTGATTTATTATCTTAAATCTAGCTTCAGAGTCTTCGTTGACGATTAAGCTCCAGTTATCTACATCCGTTGAATCACCAACATTTGCATTTTCGAAGCCTCCATTATGAGTTAAAATGATACTTTGTGTATATCCATTCTTATTTAATATGATTGCAGAAAGAATACAGAACCAAATAATTATTTTTTTACGTTCAAGGGCAATTTTTTTTAGAAAAATCAGTATTAAATCTAACATTCGGATCTAGTGTAGTTTAAAGTTTTCTACGATTCTAAGAACAGAAAACTGTCTTCGCAGGCGTATTTAAAAGTTTATTATTAATATGTATTTAACATTTTAATATTTTAGGTTAAGTGTCAATTTTTAAATCATTATTTATTTTCTACTCTTAAGATCTGCCTCAATTTTAACCATTCTTTTATCTGAAATTGGGTAAAATAAGATCAATATACCACCTATTATTCCAAATATTGCAGGGAATAAACTCATTAACATTCTAATTCCATGTAATGCTGTTTCGGTCTGAACTTCATTGGCAATAAAACCATATCCCTCTAAAATCCAACCAACAAAAGCCCCACCAGCGGTCAATCCCATTTTTAATGCAAATAATGATGCTGCCATTATTAAAGCAGTAGATCTACGCCCAAATTTCCATTCACCATAATCAGCTGTGTCAGTATACATTGCCCATTGAGTCACAGATACAGAACCAAAGAAAAAGGAAACTAGGCCGTTTAATAAATACATCAATATTATATGTCCAGGAGAAAGGAAATAAAATAATAGAGAACAAATAGCACTTATTATTAAAAATCGGGAATAGATTATTTTTTTTGAAAAGTATTTATTGAATTGACTAGTCAATAAGGCCCCAATAAAAGTTGCAAAAGTACCCACTCCAATAAATGAGGAGGTGAAAAGGGCATAACCTAAATCTATATTTATACCCAGTAAATTAAGTTCTTGATTACCTACAAAATATCTAAAATAATAAGTCGTAGAAGATCCTCTCATAACTATATAGGTAAGCTGAAAGAAAGTTGCTAGACCCATTAATATCCATGGTTTATTTTTTATGAGGTCCTTTAGATCATCCTTAATTTTATTATGTTTATTAACTTTTGGTAAAACTCGTTCTTTAGTTAAGGAAAAAGTTCCAAATAATAATGCTGCTGCAAATATGCCATAAAGCAACATTACCATCTTCCAACCTGTAGCTTCATTACCAGACCCAAAATATTGAACCAAGCCTAATGTTACAGCTCCAGCTACAAATTGCCCAATGAATGCAAATGCGAATCTATACTGCGATACTGAAGTCCGTTCTGCAGAATTTGGAGTTATTACACCCATTAAAGCAGCATATGGCACATTTACACCTGTATACATCATCATAAGTAGTATATAGGTAACGTAGGCATAGATTAAATTTCCAGAACCACCAAAATTTGGGGTATTAAATGCAAGGAAGCCTGCTAAACCAATTGGTATAGCGAAACCAGCAATATACGGGCGAAATTTACCCCATTTTGTTTCTGTACGGTCTGCGATCATCCCCATAAAGGGATCATTTGCAGCATCCCAGAATCTTGAGAAAAGCATCATAGTACCCATTGCTGCTGGTGCTAATCCAAATACATCTGTGTAAAAAATAGGCATGAAGACAACAAACGTTTGAAAATAAAGATTAGAAGCCATGTCACCCAGACCATACCCGATTTTTTCTTTTTTACTTAGATATTGCTTCAGTTCAGCCATAAATTAATTCATTTTAAATTTAGTTACTTTCAACAAGCTGAATGATTGAATCTACAATTGGTTTAGCTTTACCGTTTCTATCAAATAAAAGAGGATAGTTTGTTCGATTAGGTATTGGCCATTCATTTTTCCACGAGTCCCCGTCAGTCACACCCCAAGTCGTCACCCTATTTATCTTATTTGAATGTTCTAAAAATACTTCATGAAGCATCTGAAATTGAATAATTTGTTCATTCTGAATTGTATCAGGTAAAAAACTTTTAAAGGGGTCCAATTTATTATTCGATGACTCATTTATATTGAGATCTGCACCTTGATATCCTGACAGATTTGGTAATACATCAATATCTAATTCAGTGATTGCTATATAACCTAATTCTTTAAATTTTTTAATACTCTCTTCAAGTTCTTCTTTAGTAGGGTAGTCAAGGCCCCAGTGTCCTTGCATACCTATTCCAGTAACAGGTATATCTTGATCTTGAATAGCTTTAATGAGTTGAACAGCACCATCTGCTTTGGACGATTTATGTAAGTTGTAATCATTATAGTAAAGTTGGGCATTTGGGTCTGCTTCATGGGCAAATTTAAATGCTTGGGCTACATAATCGTCACCAATTATTTGATACCATAATGAATTTCGCATAGAACCGTCATCGTTTAAAGCTTCATTAACAACATCCCAAGCATTAATTTTTCCTTTATACCTGCCAACCACCTTGTATATATGATTTTTCATTCTAATCAATAATTCATCACGAGAAAGTTTAGTGCCATCTTTGTGAAAGAACACCCAATCTGGGATTTGGTTATGCCAGATTAAAGTATGACCAACTATATGCATGTCATTTAACATTCCGAATTCAACAAATTTATCAGAAAGGTCAAAATAGAAACTGTCGGGAGATGGTTGTAAATACATCCATTTCATTTCATTTTCTGAGGTAATTGAATTGAAGTGATCTTTTATAATTGGAATAGCACGCTTGTCATTATTAGTAAACTGATCACTATTTAAAGCAGCCCCATAAAGGAATTTACCATCAAATGAAGTTTTAAGTGTTCTCTTGGTTTCTGTGTTGGCTCCACAGGCTAGTGTTACAATAAATACTGTAAACACAATATGAAATTTATTTTTTTTCAAATTAACGGGACCCTTGAATTGTTTTAATACTACCATCATAATTATACTCTAATTCAATTACTTTCATGCTTCTTAACCAAGTTATACCATTAGAGGGTAAGCAGTCATGATGGAATAAATACCATTTATTTTTAAACTCAATGATACTGTGGTGAGTAGTCCAACCAATAACAGGTGTTAATATTGTACCTTGGAAAACAAAAGGACCATAAGGGTTGTCTCCAGTTGCATAACATATTTTATGAGTATCCCCTGTCGAGTATGAGAAATAATATTCATTCTTATATTTATGCATCCATGAGGCTTCAAAAAACCTTCTATCTGTATCTCCTTGAGTAATTAATTCACCATTTTGATCAATGATTAGAATATCCTTTGGTGATTCAGCAAAACCTGACATATCATCACACATTTTTGCGATTTTGGGGCCTAAAGCAGGTGAATTATTTCCAGGAAGTTTATTGTTATTATCATAAATATTATTACGATATTTTTCTAATTGGCCACCCCACAAACCGCCAAAATACAAGTAAAAGCTATTATCATCCTCGAATAAACATGGATCAATACTAAAACTTCCAGGTATAGGATTGGGTAACGGAATAAATGGCCCAATAGGACCCTTAGATATTGCTACCCCAATTCGAAAAATCCCATCTCTATCTTTTGCACTAAAATACAGGTAATAGGTATCATTTTTAAAAGCAACATCTGAATCCCAAAGTTGTTTTGAAGCCCATGGGATATCTTTTAAATCTAAAATTTTACCGTGATTTTTAATAGGTCCATTAATGTCATCCATTGAAAACGCATGATAATCTTTCATATTAAAATGATCACCGTTATCATTTTCTACCACATTACTGTCCCAATCATGAGAAGGATATATATACACTTTCTCATTGAAAACATGCGCAGAAGGATCTGCCATGTAGTCATTTGGAAATAGATATCTAGCTTTTTTCATTTAGAGAATTAAATGAATTTGTTGATAAGATTTTCTAACAACTCTTGTTTACCACTTATGGGCTGAATGTTTTGATTTTGTAAGGCATGTTGGAAAAGGTCTTCGAGTTTGAATTTACCTTCCTCAAACTCCTTTCCATTGCCAGAGTCGAAAGAGTTATAGCGCATTTTTCTAAGGTTCAAAAACTCAGAATTTTCAAGTATATCATTTGCTATAAGTAAGGATCTTGCGAAAACATCTATACCTCCAATATGCGCAAAGAATAAGTCTTCAAGATCAGTTGAATTTCGACGTAGTTTTGCGTCAAAATTAATACCTCCGCCTTTAAGTCCTCCAGATTGTAACAAAACGAGCATAGCTTGAGTTATCTCAAATAAGTCAACAGGAAATTGGTCTGTATCCCAACCATTCTGATAGTCGCCGCGGTTAGCATCAATACTACCCAGTAATCCATGATTTGCTGCAACTTGTAATTCATGCTCAAAGGTATGTAAAGCAAGAGTTGCATGATTCACTTCTATATTTAGCTTAAAATCATTGATTAAATCATATTTTTGAAGAAACCCTATAACAGTTGAGGCGTCGAAATCGTACTGGTGTTTTGTTGGCTCCATAGGTTTAGGTTCAATAAAGAATGTGCCCTCAAAGCCATTATTTCGAGCATAATCTCTACACATATGTAAAAAGGTTGCTAAATGTTCTAGCTCACGTTTCATGTTTGTATTAAGCAGTGACATGTAGCCTTCTCTCCCACCCCAAAAGACAAAATTTTCACCACCTAACTTAATTGTAGCATCTAGTGCATTTTTTACTTGCGCACCAGCAAAAGCAACTACATCAAAGTCAGGATTTGTAGATGCGCCATTCATGTATCTGGGATGTGAAAAAAGATTTGCTGTTCCCCATAGTAACTTAACACCTGAAATGTCTTGTTTCTTTTTTGCGTAGTCAGTTATAAAATCTACTCGTTTTCTAAATTCTTCTAAGCTTCCACCTTCATCTATTAAATCCACATCATGAAAGCAATAATAAGACAAGTCTAATTTTGTGATAAATTCAAATGCAGCATCCATCTTGTCTGTTGCTCTTTTATAAGCGTTTTCTTCCTTAAGCCATGGAAATATTTTGGTGCCAATACCAAATGGATCGCTACCTACACCGGTAAGTGTATGCCAATATGCAACAGCAAATTTGAAATGTTCTTGCATTGTTTTGCCAGCCACCATCCGGTTTTTATCATAAAATCTATATGCTAATGGTTTTTCTGTGTCTTTACCTTCATATTCAATTTTAGAAATACCCTTAAAATATTCGCGATCTCCTATTATTGGCTTCATAAAATAGTATGGTTTTTTTATGGTTAATTATCAATAAATGAATGTTTTGAAATGGTTTCTTTCCATCCTTCAAATGATTCTTTATACATACTAGAAAGCTCAGAGTTTGGTTCTATTACTTCTAGTAAATGTAAGTCATCAAAAGCCTCTTCAATCGTTTCAAAAATACCAAAGCCTAGTGCTGCACCTCGTGCTGCTCCAGTAGCTCCGTCTGTATTGAATATTTCTAATGGTGTGTCTGTGACGTTTGCAAATATAGTTTTGAAAATATCACTTAGAAATAAGTTTGCGTTGCCTGCTTTAATTGTATTTCTATTTATGTTTAAATCTGATAGCATTTCAAATCCTAGATTAAGCGCATATATAATTCCTTCTATTGCCGCTCTTAGTATATGTCCAGTTTCATGTTGGTTAAAATCTAAATTTAAAAGGTGGGACCCGATTAATTTGTTCTCAAAAATTCTTTCTGACCCATTTCCGAATGGGAGGCATAACAACCCTTCAGCTCCAACGGGGATAGATTTTACCATTTCATTCATTTCGGTATAATCAATATTTAGATTTTTAGTATTAAGTAATTTTTTGAGCCAACTATATAATATACCAGTTCCATTCACACAGATTAAAACACCATTTGAAGGTTTGTTTTGAGTGTCATTTACATGTACAAAAGTATTTATGCGAGATTTTAAATCATATGTTTTTTTATTTGAGACAGCATAGATTACTCCTGAAGTACCAGCTGTTGCTGCTATCTCACCTTCATTAAGTACATTAAGTGAAAATGCATTGTTAGGTTGGTCGCCTGCTCTGTAGGTAATTTTAACATCTTCATTCAATCCAAGTTTTGTTGCAAGTTCTTTTTGAACTTTTAAAGCGCTACCTATTGAAGGTACTATTTCAGGAATTAGATCTCTAGAGATATCATATACGTTTAGTACTTCTTCACTAATACATTCATTTTCATAATCCCAGAAAACACCTTCCGAAAGTCCTGATTTTGTTGTAGTGATTTCACCAGTTAGTTTCATGACAAAATAATCGCCAGGTAACATTATTTTATATATCTGATCAAAGATATCAGGCTCGTTAGTTTTTACCCAAGCCAATTTTGAGGCAGTAAAATTACCTGGTGAATTCAAAAGGTGAGTTAAACAATAATTTTGCCCTATTGATCTAAAAGCTTCTTCACCAAGATTAACAGCTCGACTATCACACCATATTATGGAAGACCTTAATAATTTTTTCGTTTTATTAACAACAACTAATCCATGCATCTGATATGATATGCCAATACCCAAGATAAGTTTGGTGTCAATAGTTTTTTGCTTGATTAAAATTTCATAAGCTTCCAAAAATTTTTCCCACCAATCTTCAGGATTTTGTTCAGCCCATCCCGACTTCGGTGATGTGATTCTCATCTCAATTTTGGGATGAGAAATAGACCCTATTGTCTGTCTTTTTTTTGGATCATACAATGATAATTTAATAGATGAGCTGCCAAGATCAATTCCTAAAAACATTAATATCTGGTTATTTAAAGCTGTTTAATATTTAGTCTTGTTGGTTAATTTGATCCTTAAATGTTGTAAGAGTATTATTATTCTAATGTAGGTAAATTGATTGATAAAAAATAGTAGGTGAGCAAAATTTCCTACTAAATAGCTACTATTTTGCTCAGATTATTTGTTTAATGATTAACATTTATTACTATAAAAAAAATCAAAATTTAATTTATTACTATGGGTTTAAATCGTCGAAAATTTTTAATGAAGTATGGCGCCTTATGTTTGACAGCAAGCGCGATACCAGCTTTATTCTTTTTGGGGAATGATGATAAAAAAAAGAATATAATATTTATTATAGTCGATGATTTACGACCCCAACTTGGGGCTTATAGAGAGTCATTACAGTTACATGGGAATAACTTAATTCAAACCCCAAATATTGATCTATTGGCTAAGGATGGGACTGTATTTGAAAGAGCATATTGTTCAGTGCCAGTTTGCGGAGCATCTAGGCTCAGTTTGTTGACAGGTTCAAGACCTTATAAGTTACCAAACCAACCATATGGACGACATTGGGCTTATTACTCAAGACTAAACCTTGAAGCTACTGCATCACACTATGATTTTACTGAACCTGCCGGACTTAATAATCCTGGGAATAGTGTGACTATGCCACAGCACTTTAAAAATAATGGTTATAAAACATTATCAATAGGGAAAGTATATCATAATGTTGATGATGATAAAAAGGCTTGGGATGATTTAGTGAAATTGCCAGGTGAGAATTGGCGTGATATACCAGCATTTGAGATAGGAACAGAGGGAAAAGATGATGGCTATTATGTTGATGGTAGAACTACAAAATATGTGATGGATAAGATAGTGGAATTAAAAGAAGATAATTTCTTTTATGCGGTTGGTTATGCTAGACCGCATCTACCATTCAATTGTCCAAAAAAATATTGGGATATGTATCCTGAAGAAGAAATTGAATTACCACCAAATTTTACGAACCCAGTAAATGCACCTGATGAATCTATTCACAATTTTGGGGAATTACGAAATTATACTGAGGTAGAATTCAGTGATGAATCTCAGGATTATGTTACTGATGAATATGCCAAACAACTAATTCGTGGATATTATGCTTGTACAAGTTATGTTGATGCTCAGATAGGTAGATTATTAGATAAATTGAAAACAACTTACAACAGTAAAGGGGAATCACTTTATGATCGAACTACAATTGCATTAATTGGTGACCACGGTTGGAATTTGGCCGAGCATAATTTGTGGTGTAAACATTCAAATTATAACACCTCTATTCAATCACCTTTAATTATTCGTGATCCTAATATTAAGGGTGGAAAAAAAGCTGATGCTCTTGTAGAATTTGTAGATTTATATCCAACATTCAGTGATTTAGCTGGTTTAGAAAGGCCGAAACCTACTATTGATAATGATGGATCTTTATTCAGTCTACATGGGACAAGTTTAGTATCATTAATGCAAAATCCTGATCAGGAATGGAAAAAAGCAGTATTTAGTAGATATCATTATGGTGATACTATACGTACGGATCGATATACTTATTCAGAATTTGTTAATCAAAGTGATAGTGTACTAAGTGTTATGTTATTTGACCATGTAAAAGACCCTAATGAAAATTATAATATAGCAGATATTAATCCTGAACTAGTGAATGCTTTAAATAAATTACTTGGTAATGGTGCTATAGCAAAACGTAATGCATGGCGAAAATTTGTTGATACCTCAGAAAAAAATAAGCCGATACTTAAAGATTTAAATTTACCGAAAGCAATATATCCAGCTGAAAATTATCCTAGTAACGGTCAGGTACGCTAATTGTATACATTAATTTATATTTGTTTTTTCTAGTCAAAAGATCTTATATCTATTAAGGAAAATGATTTTTTTATGAAAATCACATTAGAAACTATTTCAAAAGAAACCGGATTCTCTATTTCTACTATTTCACGAGCACTAAGAGCTGAGGGAAGAATATCAGAAGTAAATAGAAAAAAAATACTTGCAAGTGCACATAGACTCGGATATCCATTACCAGTAAGTAGAAATAAAAATCACAAAAGTCGACTACCTTATTTTGCACTCATTACAGATTATAAGACAGGCGAGTTTTATTCTTCATTTTGTGTTGGATTTGTGAATGCTGCAAGAAAAAAAAATGTCTCAATCAGTCTTTTTAGTATTAAACCAAATTCGAATGCTTTATTTGAACTAATTAATGATCTACAGTCTCTAGGCTTTTCCGGAGCAATCATATTCGTTCCAAAATTAAAACAGGAACAATATGAACATCTGCTAATTTCTACTCCAACAGATTTTCCAATTATTTCTTGTTCCAATATCGATAATTCTGTCATTGATACTGTAACATTTGATGCTTATCAAGGTGCAACATTAGTAGCAAAGCATTTTCATGAAAGTGGATTCGAAAAGTTTGGCATTATTGAAGGGCCAAAGATTATGCCTGAATCAAGATTTAGAACAAATGGTTTTAATGATTTCATTAAACATGTAGCACAAAAACAAATACTTTGGAATTTTGAAGGAGATTATTCTACAGAATCGGGCTCAGACGCATTTTATGCTTACAATAAATTAAACAGTAAAAACAAACCAGACGCTATTTTTGTGACAAATGACGCTATGGCTATTGGTTTTATGGAAACTGCAAGAAAAAAAGAAGTTAGAATACCAGAAGATGTTGCAATTTGTGGGTATGATAATTTACCTGCTTGTGACAATCACTTCCCAAAAATATCTTCTGTAGATACTAACTATGAGCTGCTAGCTGAGAATACAATTGACAACTTATTATCTCGTATTAATAAAAATAAAGCACATCAAGGAATTGTTAGTTTAGTTCCTGTTCAATTAGTGGTAAGAGAATCAAGCCAAAACAATTACATGAATGACTGAGTATTACAGTAGGAAGAAATTTGTTAGTAAATTTGGTAAAGGAGCTTTAGCCTCTATATTTTTAAGTAATTGCAAAAATAAAATACGTGATGCAAACATAGTATTTATACTGTCCGATGATCTTTCAAAATATGATGTTAGTTGTTATGGTAATTCAGCAATTAAAACGCCAAATATTGACAGGATTGCAAAAGAGGGTTTAAAATTTCATAGAGCATACACTCCAACAGCTATGTGTGCGCCGGCTAGAGCATCATTATATACTGGTTTATATCCTCACAGAAATGGTGTCCATATGAATCATGGTAGCACAAAGTCTACTGTCTTGACCTTACCCATTTATTTAAATGAATTAGGCTATAGAGTGGGCTTATCTGGAAAAAAACATATCTATCCATTAGATGTATATCCTTTTGAGTATATGAATGATGATATAGATTCTATTGATAACTTTATCGGAAAAAATGATACACCATTTTGTCTAATTTTTGCGTCAAACGAACCTCATGGACCCCACAATAAGGGAAACTATAATCCTTCAAATGTTTCTGTTCCTCCATATAAGGTAGACACTCAAGAAACTAGGCAATTATTAGCAGACTATTATGCTGATATTGAAATTCATGATAAAGAAACAGGTGCTATTCTTGATTTGTTGGATAAATATAATCTAACATCTAATACAATTGTATTCTTTGCAAGTGATAATGGATTTGAATTATTTGCTAAATGGACATGCTATGAGGCTGGCTTAAATATACCATTCTTAGTTCGTTGGCCAGAAAAAATAAAACCGGGATCTACAACAAAGGCAATGATTAGTTTTGCTGATTTTGTACCTACTCTTATTGATATTGCTGGCGGTCAACCTTCTCACCATTTAGATGGAAAAAGTTTTAAAAAAGTACTATTAAATGAAAAGTTGAATCATCATGAGTACATATTTGGTACACATACAAATAGAGGTATTTGGTCTGGAGAGACTTATCCAGTCCGTTCAGTCAGGAATGAACGGTATAAATACATTCAAAATTTATATTCTGAAGGTAAATTTACATGCATACCTACTAATGGTTGGGATTACAATGAAGAAAATGCTAGTGAAGTTTTCAAGTCATGGAAGAAAAAAGCATTAACTGATGATTTTGCGGCGAAAAGAATCAAACAGTTACAAAAAAGACCTGCTGAGGAACTGTATAATCTAGATAAAGATCCATATGAGCTCAATAATATTATTAACAAAAATGGGTTGAGTAATATTGTAGTCAAACTAAAATCAGAACTCCAATCATGGATGGAAGAACAAGGCGATTTTGGCTTAGAATCAGAACTGAAAGTGGAAAAAAAACCTTCAAAAAAAGCAGATCATTAAATTTTTTTCAATTTACATATACTCATAACTCTTTTTCGTGCCATCGCCCAGATTAATTTTATCATAGAGTAGTTTTATTCCTAGTATAGTAACCCCAAAAAGTACAGCTCCTACCATTAAAACTACATTTCAAGGCCTACATAGCTGAAGGATACACGCAGCAGTACAGTGGTAATTACAAATCCAGTGTCTCGGATTATAAGACTATAACGATGGGTAAATTTTAGTGATGTTATTCTTCTTCTTATTCTTTTAGGGATACCGTAACCATACTGTACATATACTGTATGGATACTCTAAAATTAGATTTAATTATGAAATATTTAATCCCTTAAGTATTGTTAATGCTAGGGCATTGAGTTAATAGTTAGAACTAGGTTAAACTTGAAATGTATTTGAAGAAGATTTTTTGACAAATAATTATTAGTATCGAATAGATCTTACTTTATATCATTGCACCAGATAGATATATCTTATTCTTAGGGTTTTTAAATTTTTAAACATCAAAAATTCACCAATGAAAAAACTACTTTTATTTTCTGCTATATTTCTTTTTAACTGTTCCTATGATAATAATGTTTCTGATTCGATCGAGGAATTCCAGCAATCTTTGGTTGATAATGGAACTACGGGCTCAAATGTATTTAAATTATACAAAGATGGTGATATCGTCTATAACAAAGTTATAAACTCTAATGCAAAAGGGGATAAGGATATTGGCGAAAATACAATTTTTGCCATTCACTCAATGACTAAAACAATCACTACCGTTGCAACAATGATTTTACATGAAAAAGAGCTTTTTAGTTTAGAGGACCCTCTTCATAAATATCTTCCAGAATTTAAAGACATAAAATGTAAGGGGGTTGATGGGGTATACCCCTGTAAAAATCCATTAAAAATAATTGATCTTCTAACACACAGATCTGGATACGTGTATTATCTTGACAATGGAGAAAATTGGCTTACTGGAACCCATAAAAGTCTCTACCCTAAATATATTAGTACTTCAAGATTTAATAATTTGGATGAGTTTTCCAAAGCAGTTGCTCAACAACCCCTGGAATTTGAACCAGGAACGATGTACTCGTACGGTTTAAACCAAGCCATTTTAGGAAGATTAATTGAAGTTATTTCAGGTCAAAGTTTCTATGAATTTTTAAAAGATAATATTTTTGATAAGTTGGGAATGAAAGATACTAAATTTCATCTAACAGAGAGTGAAAGGTCAAAACTTCAGCCTCTGAGGGTAAATATTAAGCCCAATTCGGTTAGCAATCAAACAGAATATAATTTAGATGGTTACACTGTAGCTTTGGATGGTTATTCATACCGTTATGAAAATAAAGCGCATTTTGGTGGGGAAGGTTTAGTTTCAACAATGAGTGATTTTTCAAAGTTTTGCGAGATGTTAGTAAACGATGGTGTTTATAGAGATAAAAGAATTGTGTCAAGTGAAAGTATTGATATTATGACGGCTAAATACACTAATGGTTACCCTGATCCAAATGAGCCGGGAGTTTTCCCAGACTTGGCAGGATACTATATCGGATTTACATTTTCAGTGCTTGAAAATCCTGAAGTTGATAGAACTGGCGCAGGTTTGGGTTCTTACGGTTGGAGTGGTTATCATAACACTCATTTTTGGATTGATCCTGAAAACAAAACGTATGGACTATTTATGTCTAGAGCTATCGAATTTGATTTTTCAATACCAGCAGGATTAAAAAAAGCATCATATAAAACTTTAAAACAAGACATCTGACAAAGCAATTTTGTGATATTTCAATAGGAGAATTAATTAGCCTATTTTTTGAATTGAGTGGGGTTTGTTTGTTTTGATCGATGAGTCTTGTAACTGAACCCAATGTATTAAAGTCTTTTTCATTAATGAATGTAAGGCATTAATTTTATGGCTAAAACCAGGGTTTAACTTAAAAAAAGATCGAAGAAGGTTTTTTGATAAATAATTAGATTAATAAATAGTCAGTATTAATACAATTTAGGTGTCAATGAAAAAATATTACGCATATGTGCTTATTTTTGGACTGGTTTTTAGCTCAAATGTAAAAATACAAGGACAATCCTCAGATCCAGAGACAATTGTAGCTCCTTACCCAACAATAAAACCTTATGGTTATGGCTCGATTGCCGGCTGGTATGGAGATAAAAAAAGTGAATACCTTTTAGATAATCCCATCAAAACGCAATTTGAACAGATGAATCAGAACTATGTGAAAAGTGGTGAAGAATGGGTTTTTTTACATATACCGGAGAATGATGAATTGCCCGAGTTAGGTAGCTGGTGGGACTGGGAGGTAGAGATTGAAAATCTCAAGGATGTGATAGAGTATATAGGGAGTGAACTAGGGAAATTTGAAACACATTTTGTGAGTGGTACTGAAGTTGTCAATCCACTTATTTGGGAGAGTTCAAGTTTTCAACAACGATTTGAAATAATGAATACGGCTCTTAAAAATGCTATTAGTACTAAGGATGCAAGTGGTTTGCCAATTAAGTTTACTCAAGATGAATGGGATGCATTTGGAATAGATGAGATTTATACTTTTTCATATGTAAATATAAACGGGGTTTACTTTAAACCAGTTTCACCTGGCAATGATAGAATTAATGCCGAAGTAGATAGTATGATAACTGCTGATAAATCGACAGGTCATGATGCTGATTTAATTGTAGAGCAATGTGGTGGCATATGTTATAATTATCTGACAAAAGACAATAGAAAGCGTAATTATTTGGTTTTTAATTTGGGCTTTTGGCACGGAGTAGAAGACTTTGTATTAAATATGGATAATGAGATTGAAAAATTAAAGTTCGCCAGGCGTTCACTTTATAGTTCATTGGTACATGAATATAACCATGTTGTTCAGAATCAATTGTATGACCCAGTAGTACCTATCAGGTGGAATGGTGAAGAAAATGGGTTTGGTGAGCGTTCACCTAATGCAATTTCAAGATGGTGGATTGAGGGACTAGCAGCAATCTTACCTGAGATGATGATGGGATATGGTAATAATATAATCAATGAGGTAAATGATGCTTTAAATGAAATAAAAACAGATGATACAATAACTGCCGATGAATTCGCCGATAGACTCATGTATACTGAGCCTTATGGATATTTAACGAGATTTAGTTGGGCAATATTGGCATCTGCTTATATGGCTAAAGAAACCAGTTGGAAATATATTCTTATAGATTTTTACCATGATTTTCAAAGGGTTCCCTCAAATTCGGAGGCAACCAGAGGAGATCAAGTTGAATATGTTCCAGATTTGGATAAATTATTTCTGCATAATTTTAGTAAAACTGAATCCGATTTTTTGAAGGATTTACTTGCTAATATAAAGTTAGGCAAACTTAGTTCAGAGGATATTTTTCCAGAGGGTATACTACCTAATATTTTTAGTGAAGGACCTAAGGCGCTTAATTTGGATGAACAATATCAGTACATACCAAATGATACATATCAGCTCTCCCAAAACTACCCTAATCCATTCAACCCATCTACCCAGATTCATTA
>CESW01145695.1_pt1 | contig 22132 bp, 19 predicted proteins | sample 531171 | NCBI WGS metagenome assembly CESW01 (sample SAMEA2621859, study PRJEB7988) | marine metagenome | biome: marine biome (ENVO:00000447); feature: surface water layer (ENVO:00002042); material: "saline water (ENVO:00002010), including plankton (ENVO:xxxxxxxx)" | depth 5 m
TATTGTCTGGAACCCATGAATATTTAAGAAAGAATAAGGGTGATTTTGAATTCTTAATTTCAAAAGTTGCGAGTAAAGATGGTACGACAGAGGAGGCCCTGAATTATTTGAATAATAAAAATCAATTTTTTAACCTAATAAATAAAGCAATAGATATGGCAACAAAAAAATCAAAAAAATTAAGAAATAAATTTAATTAGCTTTGACTATTTTGGCCATATTACAACAAAGCAAGCCCCTCCAAGCTTTGAGTCTTTAATATAAATTTTCCCTCCAATTTTTCTTACAATTTCCTTGGTTATACTTAACCCAAGACCAGATCCTGAATATTTAAGATTTCTAGCAATATCTTTTTTAAAAAATGGTTTAAAAACTTCCTTCTTCAAATTATTTGGTATTCCAGGCCCGTTGTCCTCTACATTAATAGTGAAGTTTTTCTTGGTATTTATTACCGAAATCTTGACTTTTTTTGAAAACTGACATGCATTATTTAATAAATTTGAAAAAACTCTTATCAATTTATTTTCCTCTAATGAAATATTTATATTTTTTTTACAAAATAATTTAATATCCTTATTTACATATTGCCTCTTTGTTTGAGAAACAATATCGTATAAGATATCAAATACATTTATTTTTATTTTTCTCTCGGTTGATGCCTCATTTTTTGAATAGATTAGGTATTCGTTAAGCAAATTTTGGATTAATTTAACATCATTTTTAATTTTTTTTACGTCATCTATATCCTTTACCAACTCAATTTGAAGTTTTATACGAGTTATAAGTGTGCCTAAATCGTGAGAGATACCAGCCAAAAATTTTATTTTAGTCTCAATTTCATTTTTAATTCTCTTTTTCATTCTGATTATTGAATTTCCAGCCAATCTAATTTCAGTTGCTCCTTCCGGTTTGAATTTTCCTAAAGAGATATTATTAGAATATTTTGATAGTCTTACAATTGCTCTTACTTGAATTCTTAAAAAAAGGAAGGCAAGTGTTGAAAGAATTAGTGAAGAGATTATTATCCAAAGAAAAAATATTGTCGGAGTTTCACTTTCTAGATACTTTTTAGGAAAAACAAATTTTAGTACCCTTTTTTCGGTAAAAACAAAAATATTTATTACTTTTTGTCCTGAGATAATTTTTGTTGTTTGATTTAGTCTACTATTTAAGGTTTTAATAATTTTTTCTGGAATGAATTTATCAGTTTCAAATATAGGAAAATCTTTTATATCTTTAAAGCTTAATTTAATATTTAAGTCGTTAGCTATCTTGATTGCATTATTTTCTCCATTTATTCTATATTCTTTAATAATTAGAGCAATTTGGTTACCAGCAATATTTGAAAATCTTGTCGTGATTTTCTCCCAATGTTTTTCATAGAAGAAGTATATAGCTAAAATTTGTGTTAAAAATAACGGAAAAAAAAATATTATTAATAAGCGAGGTAGTATACTTTTAGGAAGTAAATCTTTAATTTTCATAATCACTATTTAACATGTAGCCAATCCCTCTTACAGTTTTGAGGAAAGAACTCTTGTCATCATTTTCAATTTTTTTTCTTAGCCTTGTAATAACGACGTCGATTGTTCTGGATTGATGTTTACTATGAAGTTGTTTTATTAGATCATCTCTCGCTAATGTTTTGTTTAAATTGTTGCACATATAATTAAGTATAATCAACTCATTACTTGTAAGATTTATAGTTCTGTTTTTTTTCTTTAATTCACCTAAATCAAAGTCAAATTCAAACTCTCCGAACATCACCTTCTTACGATGCTTCTTACTAGTTCGTGGAGAAATTAATCGGTTTATTCTCAACAATAATTCCTCCGGTTCAAAAGGTTTGACAAGATAATCATCGCAACCAAGATTAAAAGTCTTAATCTTACTATCTGTATCTTGTATTGCAGAAAGCATAAGAATCGGCATGGTTTGATTATTTTCCCTGTAGTTTTTTAGAAAAGTTATTCCGTCTACTTCTGGCATCATAATATCTAATATCATCAGATTAAAAGAATAGAATTTAAGCATTTTTGATGCTTCATTGGTATTTTTTGCCTGCGTCACAAGAAAATTCTTAGTTTGTAGATATTTTGTAATTAAACTTCTAATTTTATCATCATCATCCAAACAAAGAATGTGATTAATATTTTTATCTAAAAAATACATAAATATTTAGAATTTTATCATTATATAATTTAAGATAAAACACTAATATCAATTTAAATTTGAAAGTTAATGAAACTTATACCCTTTGATGAGCGTGATGGTTACATTTGGATAAATGGAAAGTTTGAAGAATGGAAAGAGGCAAAAACTCATGTTCTGAATCACGGTCTTCATTATGGAAGTTGCGTTTTTGAGGGCATAAGAGTTTATAATAAAAAAATATTCAAGTTAAATGAACACGTAACACGTTTGTTCTATTCTGCAAAGAAACTACATCTTAACCTTCGATTTTCTGAGGATGAAATTTGTAGAAGTATTTCGGATACGGTTTTAAAACAAGATATAATTGATGGATACGTTCGACCAGTGATATGGAGGGGGAGTGAAAAAATGGCTATTTCTGCAATTGACTCATCAATAAATGTTGCAATAGCAGCATGGTCGTGGCCTTCATATTTTTCTCCAAAAAAAATCTTAGATGGTGTAAGATTGTCTACATCTAAGTGGAAAAGACCTTCACCTGAATCTGCTCCAACTGACAGTAAAGCAGCAGGTCTTTATATGATTTGCTCGTTAAGCAAACATGAGGCAGAGGATAATGGCTTTGATGATGCGTTAATGTTAGATTACAGAGGATATATTGCAGAAGCGACAGGTGCAAACATTTTTTTTGTGAAAGATGGTCTTCTTTTTACTCCAAAAGCGGATTGTTTTTTGAATGGAATTACTAGACAAGTTGTAATCCAAATTGCGAATTCCCTAAATATTGTTGTGAAAGAGGATTTTTTAAAACCCGATTTTCTTAAAAATTGTCAGGAGGCATTCCTAACAGGTACTGCGGTAGAGATTACTCCGATACAAAGTATTGATAATATTTCATTTTCTCAAAGGGAGATTACAAAAAAACTAATAAGTGAGTTTAAAAAGTTCGTCTCTTAAGACTTTAAAATTTGTAGATCCTCTGGGGATTGATCGACCCAAAAATCGCCGTCACTTGTAATTTCTTTTTTCCAAAATGTTGCTTTGATTTTAAGCCAATTTATTAGATATTTTATCGCCTCTAGCCCCTCTTTCCTATGTTCACTTGCAACTAAAATAAGAACAATCTCCTCTCCAACATTAATTTTTCCGTATCGGTGAATTATAAGAATATCTTCCAAGTTCCATATTTTTTTTGCTTTCTTTGATATTTTCTCAATTTGAGAATTAGTCATACCCTCGTAGTTCTCAATTTCAATATATTTAACAGATCCGTATTTTGATTTTTTTCGAACTTTGCCAAGAAATACGTTAATAGAACCTGAAAACTTATTTAATGATGAAAATACTTTTAGTTCCTTAGATATGTTTATTTTTTTTTTTTGAATTAATATTTTAATTTTATCCTCCTGTAACAGGTGGAAAAAAGGCAACTTCATCTGTGTTTTTAACAATATGGCTTTTATTTACAAATTTACAATTTACTGCACATTGAATACTAGAACTATTCAGAGCGAGATTGTACTGAGAGTTTTTTTTTTTTAGAATTTTTATTAAATCATTTACGCTAATCTGTTGCTTAATTTCTATAGACTCTTCTGCTATCCCAATGGTCTGTTTTACACTTGCAAAATAGATTACTTTCATTTTAATAGGCTTTCAAATGGATAGAACTTCAAATAACTACCCTTCTTGATTGTACTTTCATTATCCATTAATTCAATAAGTCCCTCCGATTTAGCAACTGATGATAGTATACCAGAACCTTCTGATGGAAATCTTTCTACTAATAATTGATCTTGCTTCTCTAAAAGAAAACCTCTTAATAACTCTCTCCTATTTGCTTTTTTTTTGAAATTGAAATTACTTTTAACTTTAATTGATTTAATATTCCTCTTAACATTATATATCTTAGCAATAAAGTCTGCTATGAAATACAAAAAAACAACTACTACAGCAACCGGATTTCCTGGTAACCCAAGAAATGGTATATTATTAATTAAAGCAAATGTGAATGGCCTTCCGGGCTTTAATGAAATTTTAGAAAATTTCATATCACCAATATCTCTTACAACCTTTTTAATAGCATCTGTGTCACTAGAGGATATACCACCTGTGGTGACAAGGATGTCAAATTTTTTTGACATTTCTTTTATCTTCTTCCTAGAAATGTTGAAATTGTCTTTAATAATTCCACAATCATAAGATTCACACCCAATCTTGTTGAATAATGATATTAAGGAAATTTTATTACTATCAAATATCATGTATTTTTTATGTTTGGATGAAGTATTTATTTCATTTCCTGATGAAAAAATACCAACCTTTAATTTTTTAAAAACTCTAACTCTTTCAATTCCGACAGATGCCAAGTAACCTAGATCTAAACTTCGAATTTTTTTTCCTTTCTTAAAAATCACTTGTTCTTTAATTATGTCCTCTCCTCTTAGCCTAATATTTTGTCCAGCTTTTATCTTTTCTTTTAACTCAATTGATCTTTCAACATTAGATACCTCCTCTTGCATGACAATTGTATCAATTGGTATTAGATCATTCTTGTTACCTATAATTAGTGCTCCAGTGTATACTTTTATAGCTTGACCAGAACTAATTTTTCCTAGGAATGGTTTGCCGGGTGAAGACTCCCCGACTATTTTTAATCTTTGATGTTTAAATTTATCTTTAAAATTAAAACCATAGCCATCTACTGCAGAATTATTATGCTCTGGAACATCTATTTTTGATTTGATTGTTTCTGCTATAATTCTGTCTGTAGCTTGCGTAAGATTTACAAATTCAGATTTTTTTGCAACTGGTGCATATTTCATTAGTAATTTATACGCTGTATCAACGCTAATCATTAAATCTTTTTTATTATCATATTTATTCTGGGTATTCATTCTTTGCATTTTTCAATATAAATTTTGCAATTTTTTCTGTTTCAGAAAAATTAAAAGTTTCGGGTTTTTGATTTCTAAACCCTATGTTTAAACCATCAACTACAATTCCTTTAATATAGTGATCAGTTTTAAATAGCAACGGCTTATTAAGCTTACTATTATAAATTTCAATCTTGTTAATTTTTGAATTTTTAAAACCCTCCACCAAAATTAAATCTGTATTTTCTGATATTTTCTGTATCAAATCAATAAGTTTAATTTCCTCATCTTCCTGCCCATAGTGCATATGAGCCCAATTGTACTCACCGTTAATTAGTACCTCATAAGCTCCTGCCTCCTTATGGAGAAAGGTATCTTTACCTTTTTTGTCTATATTAAAATTATGATGTGTGTGTTTAATTGTAGAAACAATGAGTTTATTTGAAGAAAAATAATTTAATAACCTACAAATTAAATCTGTTTTTCCTGATCCACTCCATCCACAAAGTCCAAATATTTTTTTTTTCATTCTCTAAAAGATTTAACCGAATTCTTAAAATATAAATATCCAGTATATATTGTGAGAAAAGAAGATAACCACAAACCTATTTCTCCAAGAAAAAAAATATTTTCAATATATGTGAAATCATCTCCAATAATCAAAAATCCCAAGGAAATCATTTGTAGACATGTTTTTAATTTAGATAATTTATTAACATCAATTTCGGGCTTATTCTCAGCAAAAAATTCTCTTAATCCAGAAACTAAAACTTCTCTCACAATTATCACCAAAGAAGGAAAGATTAACAATCCTTCAATTTTTGAGATTGCAACAAGAATAAATATAATTGAAATTACAAGGATTTTATCAGCTATCGGATCTAAAAATTTACCAAAAATACTTTCAATTGAAAACTTCCTTGCAATATATCCATCAAAAAAATCTGATAGACAGGCTAAAATATATAGTGATAAGGCTATCCAATTAAGAAAAAAATTTTGAAATATTAAACAAATAATAATTAAAGGAATACATGATACACGAAATAAAGTCAGAATATTCGGTATATTTGACATATTAAACATTTTAATTAAACTGATTATAAATTTTATCTGCCATTTTTTTTCCAATTCCAGGAACTTTTTTAAGATCTCTTAGGCTTGCACTCTTGATATTATCAATTGACCCAAAATGAGACAATAGAGATTTTTTCATTTTAGCTCCAATACCTGAAATTTCATCAAAAAAAGAAGATTTTATTTGTTTGATTCTTCTATACCTTTGAGAAGAAATAGCAAATCTATGAGCTTCATCCCTTAGGTTTTGGAGAAAAAATAATACTTTATTTCTTTTCTCTAATTGGTATTTATTATTTTTGTGAAACAATGTTTCTTCACCAGCATTTCTATTTTTACCTTTTGCGATAGCAATGATTTCTGTATCTTTTGCTATTATTATATTTTCTGCAATTCTCAAATGACCTTTTCCTCCGTCAATCAGGACTAAGTCTGGAAGATTATCTTTCCAAGATGATAGTTTGTCGTGTATTTTGAAACGTCTTGACAGGACCTGCTTCATCATAAAGTAATCATCAGAAGTCTTTTCTACTCCACGAATATTAAATTTTCTATATTCATTAGTACTAAATTTAAAATTTTCATAAACCACCATTGCACCAAGAGGATTATTCCCACTTAAGTGACTGTTATCAAAAATTTCTATTCTTTTTGGAATTTTTGGTAGATCAAAGGTTTCTTTTAAATCAATCAACACTTGCTCATTTGTTTTAATATTATGATAATACCTTTCTATAAAATCCCCTAAATTATTCATCGCAATATCAGTAAGCTCTTTTTTTATTCCTTTCTTAGCTACCGAAAAATTTACTGATTTATCTTTCTCTTTTTCTATAGCAATTTTCAAGGCATCACAACCTCTGATAAATCTACTAAGAACTATGCTTTTTGGTGGTTCATGTTTTAGATAAAAACTTACTAAAAAATCTTTTATGATTATATCAAGGTTTTTTTTCTCATGATTTTTGATTATGTACTCCTTATTACCTAAATTTGAACCATTTCTATAAAAAACAATTTCAATAAATATTTCATCAAATTTATTTTTAAAACACACAATATCAAAACTTTCTTTGATACTGATTCTTGAGAAACTATATTGATGGATTTTATTAATTGCTTTAATTCTATCTCTAACAATTGCTGCCTCCTCAAATTTTTGTTTTTCACTAAACTTATGCATCATTTTGATAAGCTTATTTTTAACCAATTCATCACTTCCCTCTAAAAAAGAGATCGAATCTTTAGTTAATTTCCCATAATCTTGCTCTGAAATAAGATTAACACAGGGAGCTGAACATCTTTTTATCTGATAAAGCATACATGGTCTCGAGCGATTTTTAAAGTAAGTGTCTGTACATGTTCTAATTAAAAATCCTTTTTCTAGTAATGAAATAATTTCCCTTACTGCCGATGGATTTGGAAATGGACCAAAATAAAATCCTTTTACTTTTTTATCTCCCCTGTAAGATTGTAATCGTGGCCATTTATCTTTCTGACTTATTAGTATGTAGGGAAAGCTTTTGTCATCTATTAATCTAATATTAAAAACGGGCCTATGTTTCTTAATAAGATTATTCTCTAGGATTAGTGCATCTGCTTCAGTCTGAGTTCTTATATATTTTATTTGATTAGCAGAAATTATCATTTTTTTAATTCTTCTTGTATGAGAATCAAAATTTTTATAGGACTGAAGTCTATTGAAAAGATTTTTTGCTTTACCAACATATAGTATTTTTTCACTAGATTTAAAAATATAAACACCGGATGATCGTGGACAGACTTCAAGTGATTTTTCTATTAGTTTTTTTGCGTTTTCAATAACGTTCATCAATAAATATTTAATTATATTTTAAGATTTCTTCAATTATAAAACTAAAGTTGAATACTATCCACTAAAACTGTGGATAAAGTTGTTTATATATGTTGTACATTATTATCTAGTCTAATGCTTTCAATACTTTGTATAAGTTGCATAAATAATAAGCAAACCTGCAAGCCACTGTATTTAAACATATTTTGCAGAAAAAACATACAATTTGGCTAATATTAATTATGTACAACGAACAAATATAAAACTTTTATGCAAAAATATCCAATGTGAACAACTTTAATGTTGTCAAGCCTTTTTAATCATCAATTAATTTTTTTGATTTACTATGAGCCCATCCCAAGTTTTGACCACTGTCAAGAAGAATTAATTGGCCAGTTATCGACTTTGATCTTAGAAGAAGGTTAATACTAGAATTAATATCATCGAGACTCACCTGTTGTTTTAAAGGTGTCCTTTTTATTTGTTGTATAAACTGACTTTGGGTTTGTCTTTCGCTTTTCAAAGTTGGACCAGGAGCTATGGCATTAACTCTTACTTGTGGTGCAAGAGATAATGCTAGGTTTTGTGTTAATGTCCATAAAGCACATTTGCTTAAAGTATAGGAAGTAAAATAAGGTGTAATATTTAAAACTCTTTGATCTAATAAATTTATTATATTTCCTTTTCGTTTCTTAAGTGATTGAAAATAATATTTAGATAAAAAAAGAGGGGCCTTCAAATTAATATTGAGATGTTTATCAAGGGAATTAATTGAACAACTTGAGAGTGAATCAAGCTCAAAAACCGACGCATTGTTGATAAGTAGATCAATTTCACCAAAATATTGAACTACTTTATTAAAAAAAGGTTCTATACACTCTGTATTAAATAAGTCTAATTTAAAATTTTTGGCGTTACATCCTAACCCTCGGAGTCTACTAACAAAAGTATTAGATTCTTTCTCAGATTTATTGTAATGCAAGGCGATATTATATCCTTGTTTTGCTAAAAAATCAGCAATTGAATACCCAATCCTTTTGCTTGAGCCTGTGATAAGTGCTGTTTTACTCATCCTCTTTAATTCCTAACTCATTCTCCTCCAATTTTTTGATTTCATCTCTAAGAATAGCTGCCTTTTCAAAGTTTAAATTCTCTGCCTCTTTAATCATATCTTCCTTTAAATTCTTTAAATGGTTCTGTAAGTTATTACCTTTTGTAATCTTACTACTTTCTTTGGCCTTATTGATTTTTGACAATCCATAAATTCCAATATCAAGTATTTTTCTTTTTGTAGATTTCGGAATTATATTATTTTTTATATTATACTCCTCCTGTTTTTTTCTTCTTCTGTCTGTTTCATTTTTAGCCTCTTTTATGGCATTGGTTAGAATATCTGCATAAATTATTACTTTACTTTCTTTATTCCTTGCCGCTCTTCCTATAGTCTGAATAAGAGACACTCGTGATCGTAAAAAACCCTCTTTATCGCCGTCTAGAATTGCTACAAGACCGCACTCAGGAATATCTAAACCTTCTCTTAATAAATTTATTCCTATGAGTATATCGAAAGCACCAGTTCTTAAATCTTTAATTATTTCCATTCTCTCAATTGTATCTATGTCAGAGTGAAGATATTTTGAAGAAAGTCCATTTTCATTAAAATACTCAGTAACTTTTTCTGCATGTTTTTTTGTTAACGTTGTAATCAAAACTCTATAATTATTATCAATAACTTTTCTGCATTCGTTCATTAGATCTTCAACTTGGTTTTTTGCTGGCTTTATTATGCATTCTGGATCAATTAGGCCAGTGGGCCTTACAATCTGTTCGGTAAATACTCCAGAAGATTTATCCAATTCCCATTTACCAGGAGTTGCCGAAACATAAATAGTTTGTCCTTTAAATTTCTCCCATTCTTCAAACATTAAAGGTCTATTATCTTTGCATGATGGTAATCGAAAACCAAATTCTGAAAGGGTTTCTTTTCTTGACCTATCGCCCTTAAACATTCCATTTATCTGTGGAATCGTCACGTGTGACTCATCTATAAAGAGCAACATATCATCTGGTAAATACTCAAAAAGAGTTGGTGGTGGTTCACCAGAACTACGTCCAGTTAAATGTCTAGAATAATTTTCAATTCCTGAACAACTTCCTGTAGCAGTTATCATTTCTAAATCAAATTTAGTTCTTTCACCAATTCTTTGAGCTTCAAGATAACATTTTTTTTTCTCAAAATATTCGATTCGTTGGCTTAATTCATTTTGAATAGACTTTATTGCTTTTTCTAACGAAGGTCTGGGTGTCACATAATGACTATTTGCATATATTATAACTCTTTCTAAATCAAAAAAAATTTCCCCAGTCAGTGGATCAAATTCACTAATAGATTCTATTTCGTCAGAAAAAAAAGAAACTCTCCATGCTCTGTCATCTAAATGAGCTGGAAAAATTTCCAAAATATCACCTCTATTTCTGAAGGTACCTCTATTAAAATTATTATCATTTCTTTTATATTGCAGTTCTACGAGACTTTTTTTGATTTTCTCTAACTGTACAGTTTGTCCCTTTTTAAGCTCAAAAACCATTGATGAGTAAGATTTTACAGAACCAATACCATATATACAGGATACACTTGCAACAATTATTGTATCTCTTCTTTCTAAAAGAGATCTAGTAGCTGAATGACGCATTCTATCTATTTGTTCATTTATTGAAGATTCTTTTTCAATGTAAGTATCAGTTCTCGGAACATATGCTTCTGGTGTGTAGTAGTCGTAATAAGAAACAAAGTATTCTACTCTATTTCTCGGAAAAAAATTTTTCATTTCTCCATATAATTGTGCTGCCAGAATTTTATTTGGTGCAAAAACTAAAGCAGGTCTTTGTAGTTTTTGAATTATATTAGCCATTGTAAAAGTTTTTCCGGATCCTGTAACTCCCAATAAAACTTGATCTGTGAGATTATTTTTAATCCCATCACATAATTCTTGAATTGCTTCTGGTTGATCTCCACCGGGCTTAAAACTTGACTCAATTTTAAAATTAACTGAGGTAGAAATATCGAAGCTTGGTTTAAATTTTTGTGAAAAAATACTCATAATTTTATTTTTAATTATACTAAGTTAATATATAGTTGAATAATTGTAGTTTTAAATTCTTATTTCTATTAATACAACATGCGAATTTTATCCAAGAGATTAAAAAGATTTAAACCATCGCTTACTGTCGAAATCACTCAGCGTGCAAGAGAGCTAATAAAAAATGGAGTAGAGGTAATTAGTTTAAGTTCCGGTGAACCAGATTTTGACACACCTCAACATATAAAGGATGAGGGAATAAAAGCAATAAATAAGGGTTATACAAAATATACTCCAGTAGATGGCATCGTAACACTCAAGGAAACGATAGCAAAAAAATTTGAAAATGAAAATAAATTATTATACAAAACCGATCAAATTACGGTGGGTGTTGGCGGAAAACACGTAATATACAATCTCTTTATGTCAACAATTAATTTAGACGATGAAGTTTTAATACCTTCACCATATTGGGTTTCTTATCCTGATATTGTTTCACTATGTGGTGGTAAACCCATAATTTTAAATACTAATGCGTCTGATAAATTTAAGGTAACTCCAAAAATGATAGAAAGAAATATTACCAAGAAAACTAAGTGGTTAATTATTAATTCACCCTCCAATCCTACTGGAATTGTATACTCGAAAGAAGAATTATATGAATTGAGCAGGCTTCTTATCAAACATGATCATCTCTTTATATTATCAGACGACATTTACGAACATTTATTGTATGAGAAAACAAAGTTTTATAATATTCTTAATGTTGAACCAAAATTAGCTAAAAGAGTTTTTATAATAAATGGTGTCTCAAAAGTATTTTCAATGACAGGCTGGCGAATAGGTTATGGAGCGGGAGACGCAAATATAGTTAAAGCAATCAATAAAATTCAATCTCAATCTACTACAAATGCTGCATCAATTTCTCAGTATGCTGCCGTTAAAGCTTTGTCCTCTCAAAAAGATTTTCTTAAATCTTGGCTAGCCGAGTTCTCTAAAAGACGTGATTATGTATGTAACTTTTTCAACAATATTATCGGTTTGGAATGTATAAAACCGCAGGGAGCATTTTATCTCTTTGTTTCTTGTGAAAAATTACTTAATAAATTTTCACCTGACAAGAAAAAAATTGCTAATGATATTGATTTCTCAAACTTCATTTTAAATTATGCAAATGTGGCTGTAGTTCCTGGAAGTGCTTTTGGTAAATCTCCATATTTTAGGATATCGTATGCTACATCATTGACTTTGCTCGAGGAAGCTTGTCGTAGAATAAAAAAAGCCATTAGTCAGCTGGGGTAAAATTATGAAAATTTTAATATATGGAGTAGGGGGGATTGGTGGCTTCATAGGAGCTTTTTTGTGTAAAACTAAATATGAGGTTTTTTTTTTATCCAGAGGACAAAATTTTTTAAATTTGAAAAAAAATGGATTAAATCTTGAGAGTAGTAAGGACAGTCTAAAATTCAAAAAAATAAATGTTTCCAATAAATTGGAAGATTTTAATAATTTAGACATTGTTATTTTATGTGTAAAGTTATACGACTTTAAAAGTTGCTTATTAAATTTAACAAAAGTAATCAATAAGAATACTATTATATTGCCATTTCAAAATGGGATCATAGCTGAGCAATTAATAAGGGAAATTTATGGTAGCAGAAACAATTTTGGGGCAGTAGCCCAGATTTCTTCACATATAGATGAATATTCAAAAGTAATACATAAAGGTAATTTAGCTACATTTTTTGTAGGTCCATTATTGTGTAAAGAAAATGATGATAAAAATGAAAAATTAATAAACTTCTGTAACGAATTAGCCTCCGTCGGGTTAGATATGAGATACACAGAAAAGATTAACCAGAAGTTATGGGATAAATTTATTTTTCTATCTGCTTATAGTGGAATGACAACTCTAACACAAATGACAATTGGAGAAATATTTGAAAATAATACTTTAAAAAAAATGTTTATTAAGGCTATGGAGGAAACATTGAATTTATCCAAGATGTACAGAATTTCTTTTCAATATAATCCTGTAAAAAAATGGGAAGAAAAAATTCATAACATGCCTTATGATATGACATCTTCGATGTATTTAGACTTTAAAAATAACAAAAGGCTAGAATTAGATTGGTTATCAGGATCAGTTGTAAAATTATCTCAAAAATTTAAGTTAATCTCATCTACACATCAGTATATTGTTGAAAATATTCATTCGGTTAAATAATATTTTTTTTACTCAAAAAATTCTCAGCTTCAATTGCACTCATGCAACCAAAGCCCGCAGCAGTTATAGCTTGACGATATTTTTTATCACTTACATCTCCTGCAGCAAAAACTCCATTAATTTTAGTTTGAGTAAGGTTATCAATGGTATAGATATAACCCTCTTCATCCATGGGAACACATCCATTGAAAATTTCAGTTGAAGGACTATGACCAATCGCGACAAAAACACCATCAATATCTAAAGAATTTAATTCCTTACTTTTTTTGTCATAGATCTCTATTTTTTTAATTATTCTAGGTTTTTCTTCACCAACAAATCTCTTAACCTCTTGATTCCAGAGAAAATCTATATTTTTTTTTTTAAATAATCTATCTTGGAGTACCATTTCAGCCCTCAATTTGTCTCTTCTATGAATCAAAAATACTTTCTTGCATATATTAGATAAATACAGAGCTTCCTCAGCCGCTGTATTTCCTCCTCCGATAACAGCAACAACTTTTTCTTTGAAAAAAAATCCATCACAGGTTGCACAAGCTGATATTCCATGGCCCCTAAAATCCTTTTCACCTTCAATATTAAGCCACTTAGCTTTTGCTCCAGTTGAGATAACTACACTGTAGGTTTTAATTTTTCTTTTTTCGGTTGTAATTTCAAATGGAAATCTTTCAAAATTTACCCCTGTAACAATATCATTCTCAACATTTACACCAACTGCTAGTGCTTGCTTTTTCATTTGATCCATTAACCAAGGTCCTTGAATCGGATTTTCGTAACCCGGATAGTTTTCTACATCTGTGGTTATCATTAGTTGACCTCCTGGCTCAAGACCGGTTACTAAAAGTGGGTGAAGAGACGATCTTGCTGCATAAATCCCAGCTGTGTAACCTGCAGGCCCAGACCCTATAATCAGAATTTTCTCAACTTTTTCAATATTCATTTAAAATATATTGTCTTTATTTGATACTCTTTCAAACCATTTGGTGTATTTACTTGAAATATATCATCCTTTTTTTTGTTTAACATAGCTTTACAAATTGGTGCATTAATTGAAATTAATTTCATTTCGATATCTGATTCATCTACACCAACTATTTTATATTCTGAGAGATTTCCATTTTCTAGATCAATTATTTCAACTGTTGCACCAAAAGCTACACTAGAACTATTTATCATTTTTGGATCAATTATTTCGGCCCTACTTATTTTACTTTCAAGCTCGGTAATTTTACCCTCAATAAAACTTTGCTTCTCCCTTGCTGCATGATATTCTGCATTTTCAGACAAATCCCCGTGTTCTCTTGCTTCTGCAATTGCTTTTATTACATGAGGTCTTTGGTTTTGTTTTAAATCATCCAACTCAGATTTCAATTTATTAAATCCCTCTTGAGTCATAGGAAATTTTTCATTCATAATTTATTCCAGTAAACCTTGATTATATAAAAAATTAAAATTAATTCCAGATCTTAAGATTTATTTTAATTAATTCTTGTAGAATTCTTGAAGAGAATTAACACACATATCTTGACTTAGCATAACACTAATAGCAGATACAGCCAGCTTTGCGGCAGAAATTGTTGTAACATATGGTATTTGATATTTAATTGCTGATTTTCTAATTGAGCGACTGTCTCTAAGTGACTGTGAATCTTGAGTAGTATTAATAATTAAATCAATTTTTTTATTTTCTATTTTATCTACTATATGAGGGTGGCCTTCAACGACTTTGTTAATTTTTTTTGTTTCAATACTGAACTTCTCAAGATAATTAGAAGTTCCTTTGGTAGCTATAATTATAAAATTTAACTTTATTAAAATTTGCGACATTAAAATAATATTTTCTTTATCTTCATTTTTTACAGATATAAAAACTGTTCCTGATTTTGGTAAATTATTTCCTGACGAAATTTGTGATTTCGCAAAAGCCATTGGGTATGTTTTATCAATTCCCATCACTTCACCTGTTGACTTCATTTCAGGTCCTAGGACAGTATCCTCTTCAGGAAACCTATCAAAAGGAAAAACCGACTCTTTTACACAAACAAAGTTAGAATTTTTATTCTGTAAGTTAAAATCATTTAATTTATTACCCATAATAACTTTTGTAGATATTTTTGCTAAGTCTTCACCTGTGGCTTTTGCTACAAAAGGTATTGTTCTACTAGCCCGGGGATTTACTTCAATTAAGAATATCTGGTCATCTTTTATGGCAAACTGAATATTTATATACCCTATAATATTCATTTTTAATGCAATTTTGTTTGTACTTTCTTTTATGCGATTCAAAATATTCTCTGTTATAGTTTGAGGTGGCAAGGTACACGCAGAGTCGCCAGAATGAATACCTGCTTCCTCAATATGTTCAAGAATTCCTGCAATATAGACTGATTGACCGTCGCAAATTGCATCAACATCAATTTCCTTTGCTTCCCTTAAAAACTTATCGATTAATATGGATCCGTATTTTTTATTTGACTCATGCAAAAAATATTCTTCCAACTCTTTTACATTATAAATTATTTTCATTGACCTTCCACCCAAAACATAGGATGGCCGAACAACTACAGGGTATCGGATTAGATTTAAAACATTTTTTGCCTCCCTAAAGCTATTAACAATTGCATTCTCTGGCTGATTTAAATTTAAAGCTTTAACTAACCTCTGAAACCTGTCCCTATCCTCTGCTAAGTCAATAGAGTTATATGAAGTCCCTAAAATATTTATTTTTCTTTTATAAAGATCACCTGCAAGCTTCAAAGGAGTTTGACCTCCGAGTTGAACAATAACACCCAACAAATTTTTATCTTTATTTTCAGCATGACAAATCTCCAAGACTGACTCCTGATCTAGAGGTTCAAAATATAATCTATCAGAGGTATCAAAATCGGTTGAAACTGTTTCTGGATTACAGTTAATCATTATTGATTCTATTCCCATTTCTTTTAGGGCATAAGAAGCATGAACACAACAATAATCAAATTCAATCCCCTGGCCAATCCTATTTGGTCCCCCTCCCAAAATAATTACTTTCTTGTTTTTTGTAACATTAACCTCGTTTTCATATTTAGGTGAACTTGTAATATTAGCATAGGAGGAATATATGTAGGAAGTTTTTGCTGGAAATTCAGCTGCACAAGTATCAACACTCCTGAATGATGGTGAAATGGAATATTTTTTTTTTATTGTTTCTAAAATCTTTTTGCTTAATCCAGTTATTTGAGAGATTTTAGTATCTGAAAATCCTTGCTCTTTAAGTTCTAAGTAACTAAGGTGATTTATTTTTTTGTTTTTATATTTTTTTTCATTCTCAATAAGTTCAGAAATTTGATTTACAAACCACATATCATAATTTGTTATTTTACAAATTTCTTTTTTTGAAATTTCTCTCCTTAAGGCCTCTGCAATAAGTAAAAATTTATATGGTATTTTTTTTTTTAATAACCCTAGTATTTCTTTTCTTGTTTTTTTAATTATTATTTCGGGAGTATCAAGTCCGTCCAACCCAATTTCAAGGCTTCTTACCGCCTTTTGAAAAGATTCTTTAAAATTCCTTCCAATTGACATACACTCTCCAATGGACTTCATTGTCGTGCCAAGTGAAGGTTGAGTTTTAGTGAATTTTTCGAATGTAAACCTTGGAATTTTAGTTACAATGTAATCAATGGTTGGCTCAAAAGATGCAGGGGTAAACTTAGTTATTTCATTTCTTAATTCGTCTAGAGTATAACCAATTGCTAATTTTGTTGCTATTCTTGCAATTGGAAATCCTGTAGCTTTTGATGCAAGAGCTGAGGATCTTGAAACCCTTGGATTCATTTCAATAACCAATCTTTCGCCATTTTTAGGATTTACAGCAAATTGAACGTTCGATCCCCCAGTTTCAACCCCAATTTCTCTAAGTATTTTAATGGAGTCTGAGCGCATTGCTTGTAATTCTTTATCTGTTAATGTGAGTGCTGGTGCGACTGTAACAGAGTCCCCAGTATGTACTCCCATAGGATCGATATTTTCTATTGAACAAATAATAATACAATTATCATTTTTGTCTCTTACTACTTCCATTTCAAATTCTTTCCAACCAGCAATTGACTGTTCAATTAAAACTTCATTAATTCGAGAAAGTGATAACCCCTTGGAAAGTGTATTAATGAATTCTGATTTATTATTAACTACTCCCCCTCCTGATCCTCCCAAGGTGAAGGAGGGTCTTAAAATTGCAGGAAAACCAATAATTTTTATTACTTCTTCTCCTTCTTTAATATTATTGACGGTATATCCTTTTGGAGTTTTTAAACCAATCTTTGTCATTGAGTCTTTAAATAGTTTTCTATCTTCTGCTTTTTCAATAGCATTTTTTTTGGCTCCTATTAATTCAACATTATATTTTTTTAAAATTTTTTTTTTTTCTAAGTCTATTGATAGATTTAAAGCTGTTTGTCCTCCCATGGTTGGTAGTAAAGCTTCTGGCTTTTCTTTTTTAATAATTTTTTCTAAACAATTAACTTCCAGAGGTTCAATGTAGGTAGCGTTTGCCATATTCGGGTCAGTCATGATCGTTGCTGGATTAGAATTGACAAGAATTACTCTATAACCTTCCTCTTTTAATGCTTTACACGCTTGAGTTCCAGAATAATCAAACTCACATGCTTGACCAATAACAATTGGACCAGCTCCAATAATCATGATTGATTTAATATCTTTTCTTTTTGGCATAGTTTAATATTTCTTTTTTAAATTCGTTAAACAAATACCTACTATCATGGGGACCAGGTGAAGCCTCTGGATGAAACTGCACTGAAAAAAACGGTTTACCTTTTACTTTTAATCCAGCAATTGTTCCATCAAATAAGGATTGGTGTGTTACTTCCAATTCTTTTGGTAATTTTTTATTTGAAATAACAAAACCATGATTTTGTACTGTGATTTCAATAAATTTTTTGTAAGAGTTTTTTATTGGGTGGTTGGCTCCTCTATGACCATGGTGCATTTTTTTTGTTTTTGCTTTATAACATAGGCCTAAGATTTGATGACCTAAGCAAATTCCAAATATAGGAATATCCTTTAGGATAATTTGATCAATATTTTTTTTTATTATTTTGTAGGTAGCATCAGGATCACCAGGACCATTTGATAAAAAAAAACCGACCGGATTTAGTTCAAAAATTTTTTTAATTTGGAAGTTTGCTGGCACTACTAAAACGATATGTCCTAATTCCTCTAGAAGACTGAGTATGTTAAATTTTATACCATAATCAAAAACAATAATAACTTTTTTATTTATAAACAGATTTAAATTTTTTATCTTTATTTTATTTGAATCTTTCCATTGATATATGTGGTTTGTTGAGGCCTCTAATGCTAAATCCATATTTTCCATTGATGGAAAACTATTCAATTTTGCTTGTAATTCCTTAATTGAAATTTTCTTATCTTTTGGGAAATGGATCAGTGCTTTACAATATCCCGAATCCCTTATTTTTCTTGTAATTGTTCTTGTATCGACACCTGAGATTGCAACTTTTTTGTTTTTTTTAAGCCATTTTTCAATCGATATTTCAGAGCGATAATTTGACGGTTCACTGACTTGATTGTTAATTATACATCCAGATGCAAATATTTTATCACTTTCATAATCTTTTTTATTTATTCCTGTGATGCCTATATGGGGAAATGTAAAAGTAATTATTTGGTTTAGATAAGATGGATCGGTCAAAATCTCTTGGTAACCAGTCATGGAAGTGTTAAAACACAACTCTCCAATTGCCGTTCCGTATGAACCCAACCCCCTTCCGTAATAATAATCGCCATTTTCAAATAATAACAAAGAATTTTTTTTTTCAGAATCTGAAATTATTTTTTTCATTTTGATATACTATATACCTTCGGTAATTAAAAACACAAGATAGTTATGCTATTAATTAAACTTGATTTATTACATAATATATGCCAGAAAAACTAGATAACTAATTATGCAAACTTTAAGAGAAAAATTAATTAGTTTTTTAAACCAAAGTTTAAAAACTAAAAATGAAGTTGCCTTATCGACCTGTAGATTGATGTTAGCGGCAATAAAGGATAGGGATATCCAAAGTAGATCAAACAATTCTGATGGGAAAATTAGTGATGCGGAAATTTTCACCCTCTTTCAAGGAATGATTAAGCAAAGAACGGAGAGCATGAAAATATATAAAGACGCAGGAAGAAACGAGCTTTGTGAAAGAGAAAAAAATGAAATTCAAGTTATCAATATTTTTCTACCTGAACAAAAATCTGATGATGCTCTGAAACAAATCATAAAAGAGGAAAAAGATATGTTAAATGCGAAATCTATCAAAGACTTGGGAAAGTTGATGAGTGTCCTTAAGGATAAATACCCTGGACAATTAGATATGAAAAAGACAGCTGAGTTTGCCAAAAATATTCTTTCTCAATGAATTACTCAATTGATGATATTTTAAATCAATTTAAAAATAGAATACTACTATCTGACTTTTTAAGTAGATATCTAGACGTTCAGAAAAAAGGAAATACCTATGTTTGTCGGTGTCCATTTCATCATGAAAAAACACCATCCTTTACAATAAATAACCAAAAGGGTCTTTTTTATTGTTTTGGATGTGGAACAGGTGGAAATGTAATTACATTTTTAACCAAATATAACAATATTTCTTTTCCTGAAGCACTAAAAGTAATTACTGATTTACTGGGTTTAAAGTTTACAAACCAGTTGAAAATAGAAGAACATAGGGAGAATGAAAGATTTTATAAATTTACAAATCTAATAAATAATTATTTTAAAAAAAATCTTATAGCTCAAAAAAAAGTAATTAATTACCTAGTAAAAAGAGGTGTTGATAAACCTTCAATATCTAGATTTGAGTTAGGTTTTTGTGGGGAAGAAAACATTGAATTAGAGAGGTATCTTTTCAATGAGGGTTTTAAGCGCTCAGATTTTATAAACTACGGGATAACAATAAACACAAAATATAACAAAACCTTTCACCGATTTCAAAACAGAATTACTTTTCCAATTTTTGATTACAACAATAATATCGTTGGATTTGGAGGAAGAACAGTTACCCAATCTAAAATAAAATATATAAATTCTCCAGAATCAAATTTTTTTAAAAAAAGTAATAATTTATTCGGTTTTAGACAAAATATAGATTCAATCAAGAAATCAAACCAAATCATCATAGTTGAAGGTTATATGGATGTTATATCCTTACATACAAAAAATATATCAAATGCAGTAGCATCCTTAGGCACTGCATTATCAGAAAATCAGATAAAAAAAGTTTGGCAACTTGTCGATAACCCCATAGTTTGTTTTGACGGCGATCTTCCTGGAAAAAACGCAATGGATAAGGTAGCAATTAAAGTACTAAAATATCTTCAACCTGGGAAATCACTAAGATTTTTTAAACTACCTCTAAATGAAGATCCAGATAATTATATTCAAAACAATAATGTGACAAAATTTAAGCAGGAATTAGAAAGCTCAAAAGATTTATGTGAACAAATCTGGGAAAATTTAATAGATAAAACTGATGACTACACCCCAGAGTATAGTGTTCTGATTGATAAAAAAATTAACGATTTAACCAAGTCTATAACAAATCCTGGTCTCCAAAGAGAATATTCTAAATTTTTGAGAGAACGAAAAAATAATTATTTTTGGGAAAAAAGAAAATCTAGATTGTATAGGAGTAAAAAGGATAAAAAATTTTTTGAAGACAATTCTTTTGTAAAGAATTTGAATGAATTAATAATTACAAGTTATTTAATTTTTGAATATGAAATTTCTCGAATTTATTTTGAAAAGGTCAATATGATTAATTTTCAGAATAAATTTTATGAAAATCTTAAAAAGGAAATTACTTTAATTTACTTAGAAAGTAATGCCAACATGGAAACCATCCAAAAAAAAATACACTCATCTATGAAACTCCAAGATATAGAATTTTTAGCAAAAATTAGAGATACACATTATGTTCATTTGGAAAAAAAGAAAAAATTGAAATTTTTTGAGTCGACTTTGAATGCCTCCAGACTTCCAATACTAATTAAAGAAAGAGATTTGTTAAAAAACAAACTTATTGAAAAGAAAGACTCAGAAATATCAAAGGAATATTTAGGAAAATATGAAAAACTGAATCAAGAAATTAATTCAATTTTGGGAAAAGAAACAGAGTAATATTCATCTGTTGTTCATTTTAATTTACTATTTAATACTTTATTCGTTTGTATTTATTTAAATCTTTATTATTTCTAATATTATGACAAGGAAAACTTCCAAAACCGATTCATTAAATGATATTGAGTCTCCCATTATAGATCAAACTAACGAAATAATGAAAAAACTCATTACCAAAGGCAAGAAGATTGGATTTCTAAATCTATCTGATATTGAGAACGAGTTGTCACAGGAAAGCTCAGAAGTAATCGAAGAGTTCCAATCTAAAGTATCTGGTTTAGGAATTCAAATATATGAAAATGAAGAAGAGATAATTGAAGATGATAAAAAAAATCCTATAATATCCTCAAAAGACGATGAGCCAGGTAAAACAGATGATCCTGTAAGGATGTATTTGAAGGAAATGGGAAATGTTGATTTGTTATCAAGACAGGGCGAAATTGATATAGCTAAAAGAATTGAATTAGGAAGAAAAAAAACAATTGATTCTTTCTCAAATTGTTTTTTATCGATGCATTTTGTTGACAATTTTTTAGATAGTTACAAGAAAAACCTCAAACCACTCCGGGAGCTTGTTGACTTAGACGCAACCTACAGATCAATTACCGGTGACAAGGATGACATATTTCCGAACCCTAGTAAGGAAGCTAAGAGTATTTATAATGAAAATGAAGGTTTAGATTTAGAGGATCATTCAGAGAGTCACAA
>CESW01037919.1_pt1 | contig 22119 bp, 14 predicted proteins | sample 531171 | NCBI WGS metagenome assembly CESW01 (sample SAMEA2621859, study PRJEB7988) | marine metagenome | biome: marine biome (ENVO:00000447); feature: surface water layer (ENVO:00002042); material: "saline water (ENVO:00002010), including plankton (ENVO:xxxxxxxx)" | depth 5 m
AAAGCATCTTTCCCAAACACAGGGTAGTTTCTAGGAAGGGGAACTGTAATGTATTCATTGGCCTTTTCTACATATTCATTCAATAATGATAAGTCGTTATTTATTATACCCATCAAGGATAAGTTGACCAATGTTTGGTCGATAGGGGCATTTCCTGCTCTTTCTCCAACACCTAAAGCTGTTCCATGTATCACATCAGCCCCTGCATCCACGGCTGCCAAATTATTAGCAACTCCTAATCCTCTATCTTGATGACCATGCCAGTTAACTTCGATATCTCTGCGATTATATCCACCGTCTTTGATAACTTCTTCATCTATGAATGAAAGTAATTGTGTTACGCCATTAGGTGTAACATGCCCACAGGTGTCACAGACACACAACCTATCTGCTCCTAATTCCATAGCTCGCTGATAAATCAGTTTAACATCTTCAGGCTTTGATCTTGTCGTATCTTCTGTTACAAACATAACAGGGATATCATTCTCAACTGCATATGAAACGGCTTTCTCCATTGTTGAAACCAACTTATCCATATTCCAATTTTCCGTGTATTGACGAATTGGGCTGGTTCCTAGAAAAGCACTGGCTTGAATTTGCATTTCGTGCTTAGCTTGGAGATCTACAAGTGGCTCTATGTCATTCATAAGTGTTCTAACCGCAGCACCTGGTTTGATTTTGAAATCATTCTCTGTTATGTGGGTTAGCATGGAATCTATGTGCTGAAGATGGAAGGGGCCAGCCCCTGGAAGTCCGAGATCGACTTTCTGAATTCCTAATTTTTCCATGTATGTCAAAAGCTCAATCTTACGTTCTATAGGTGGGTTTACTGCGCTTGGGCTTTGCAAACCATCTCTTAGAGTTTCATCATCAAACCAAATTTCATGGGGATGATTGGCGGAGTTCCTAGAATACTCGTAATCAATGACATTCCAATCATATATCAGATTTTTTTCGTCCATATCAACACCTCTTTGCTTACTCTCTCTTCACTCTTCAGACGTAGGTTGTGTCTTTGAACCCGTCGGATAGAAGGTCACTCTTCCTCTTCTTGATTCTCACCGTCTGTGTTCTTCTCCGTGAGTATCTCATCTGCCAATTCCATTGGCATTCTTGCACTAAATATCAATTCATCGATAAATGTTTTCTTGTCTTTTGACCTTAATTCCATCACTCTAGTACCTTTTGAGGACCTACCAGTTGTTTCCTTAGTCTGAATAGCAGATATTCTAATCACTATACCCTTTCCAGATAATAGGAAAAGTTGATCCTCAAGATTAGGGATCTGGTGTACTCTCGAGATTAGGTCTCCATCATTCAAATTCATTGTGATAACACCTTTTCCTCCTCTTCTAGTTATTCTGTAACCATCCATTTCTGTCTTTGGGTTACCCTCGTCATCATAAACTTGCTCTCCATCTCTAATAGTCAATATTTTTTCGCCTTTTCCAAGCCTGGTTCTCTTACCCATACCGTGTTTGGATAAGGTCAAAACGCTAGTATTGATGTCATTTGTCAATATCATGCCAGCTAGTTTCGCTTCACCTTCGACTTTTATTCCACGAACGCCACTCGAAACTCTGCCTTGAGTTCTAACTGATGACAATTCAAACCTACAAGCTCTGCCTAAGTTTGACACCATAACCACATCATGTTCATCTGTTCCACTTCTGACGGATACTAATTCATCACTTGCAGCAAGGTTAATGGCTTTCTTCCCGTTTCTATTTATCTTTACATAATCAGAAAGTCTACTTTTCTTAATGACTCCATTTCGAGTAGCAAATGCAAGATAGTAATTATCTGGTTCCTCGATAAGGTCCTTGCTAAGAGGAATTATAGAAACAACGGTTTCATCGTCTTTGAGTCCTAATACATTCCTGATGTGACTTCCTCTACTCGTCCTTGAACCTTGAGGTGTTTCCCACGCTTTTAGGCCATAAACCCTGCCTTCATTGTATGGAACTTCATTTCCATTTTGATCTTTTTTTGTTGCAGACCTGTTTGTAAAAATAAGTAATCTATCTTTACTAAAGCAAGTAATCAAGGTAGTTGGGAAGTCTTCATTCTTGGTCTGAACCCCTTTCATACCCTTCCCACCTCGGTTTTGCATTCTGAATGCCTCAGCAGGTAGGTGTCTGATGTAGTTATCATTAGTTAGTGTAATAACTATCGCTCTCTCTTCAATCAGGTCTTCTCTGTCCATTGATAGAGGCATAGGATCAATAAATGATCTTCGATCATCTCCGTGCTTTTCGACCACATCATTCATCTCGGAAATTAGGATTTCCAGACGTCTTGCCCGTGAGGATATAATATCTCTCAGGTCTGCTATCTTAATTTGTAACTCTTCAAATTCATTCTGAACTTTCTCCACATCGAGTTTACTCAATTGATATAATCTTCTTTCAGCTATTGCTTTTGATTGTGCTAAGGTAAAACTGAAGACAGGAATACCTGGAAAGGTCTCATTTCCTTGTAAAATTGATTCAAACTGCTCGCGACTGGAACTTCCTTTTCCCGCAGTTATGACATCATCAATCCTATCTTGAGCTTTTACAAGTCCCTCTAGTATATGTGCTCTCGCTTCTGCTTTGTCTAGGTTGTATTTTGCTCTCCTCTCGATGACAGCCTCTCTGTGAGATACATAGGTGTGAAGCATTACAGGCAATGTAAGTAAAACAGGTCTACCATCTAGAATTCCCATCATATTCGCAGAATAGGATTCTTGTAGTCTGCTAGACTTATACAACTGGTTTAGAACTGCATGTGGATCTGCATTATTTTTTACCTCAATAACAACTCTTATTCCTTCTTTTGAGGATTCGTCTCTTATATCTCTAATTCCTACAACGGTGCCTTTGGTTACTAAATCAGCAATCTGTACGAGCATATCCGCCTTCTTTACCTGGTAAGGAATCTCATGAACAATGATTTTCTTCCCGCTATTGTCATCAACGACATCGCATTTTGACCTTACATGAAATCTCCCTTTCCCATTCATGTACATGTCATATATTCCGTCTATTCCGTGTATAGATGCTCCAGTTGGAAAGTCAGGGCCTTTTACGTGTTCCATGTATTGTTCGATAGACAAATCAGGCATTCCCTTGTTTTCAACTCCTTCTTCCAATATGGTATCAACATGCAGTTTTACCGCTCCAGAAACCTCTGTAAGATTGTGAGGTGGTATTCTTGTTGCCATTCCAACAGCAATACCATCACTTCCATTTAGCAATAGATTAGGAAGTCGTGAGGGGAGAACTGTTGGCTCTTGTTCTGAATCATCAAAATTTGGTTGAAAGTCGACTGTATCCTTCTCTATGTCTTCAAGCATGTGCTTGGCTATTTTATCCAATCGACTTTCAGTATACCTCATTGCGGCAGGAGGGTCTCCATCTATCGAGCCAAAGTTTCCCTGACCATCAACTAGAGGATACCTCAATGAAAATTCTTGGGCCATCCTGACCATTGTGTCGTATATTGATTGGTCTCCGTGAGGGTGATACTTACCCATCACTTCTCCGACAGATCTTGCTGATTTGCTGAATTTTTTGTCGGATGTATGCCCGCCCTCATACATGCCGTATAGAACACGCCTGTGCACAGGTTTCAGGCCATCTCTTGCGTCTGGAAGGGCTCTTCCAATTATGACTGACATTGCATAATTTATGTAGGAATTTTTCATTTCATCATCTAATGAGCGGTTCAGTAGACTCGCATCAGGCATTCCAGTTCCAATTTCGCTCTCGTCAATATCTTCAGATGTCAAGGTTGGTCACCTCCTTTGCATGTTTTTCGATAAATGCTCTTCTATCTGGCACGTCTTCTCCCATAAGAATCTCAAATAATCTGTCAGACTCCTCGGCGTCTTTTACAGTAACTTTCAACATAGTTCTGTTTTCTGGATTCATCGTAGTGTTCCACAATTGTTCAGGATTCATTTCACCGAGACCTTTGTATCTTTGAACACCAATCTTGGCATTTGGATTATCGCCTCTCAAATCTTCAATAATGAAATCTCTCTCATCATCAGAAAATGCATATTTACTAACTCTACCTTTGGTTAGTTGGAATAATGGTGGTTGTGCAATGTAGACGTGCCCCTCTGTAATTGCGGGTCGCATAAACCTCCACAGGAATGTTAACATCAGAGTCCTAATGTGAGCTCCGTCTATGTCCGCATCAGTCATAAGAATTATTTTTGAGTACCTCAATTTTTCTGGGTTGAAAGACCCCTCATCTTCTGGATTATTCCCAACCCCTGCTCCAAGGGCTCTGACAAGAGTCTGGATTTCCTGATTTTGGAAAACCTTCACAAGATTATGTTTTTGTCTTTCAACATTCAGAATTTTACCTCTAAGTGGAAGTATTGCCTGAGTTCTTCTATCCCTGCCAGTCTTCGCAGAGCCACCTGCTGAATCTCCTTCCACAAGGTAGACTTCGCATTCAGAAGGATCTCTTGATTGGCAATCGGCCAATTTCCCAGGTAGTCCACCTCCTTCGAGAACCCCTTTTCTTCTGGTCAATTCTCTCGCCTTCTGTGCAGCTTTTCTGGCCTTAGACGCAAGCAGTGCTTTCTCAATGATAGATTTGGCAACGGACGGGTTTTCTTCAAAGAAATCACCTAATTTTTCATAAACAACAGTCTGAACGATACCCGTGACTTCTGAACTTACAAGCTTATCCTTAGTTTGAGAAGAGAACGATGGGTCGGGGTGCTTGACACTGACTATCGCTGCTAATCCTTCTCTAACATCATCACCAGAAAGGGCCTCTCCTTTCAGCATGTTTCTCTTTTTAGCGTATGAATTTAGACAACTTGTTAGGGCTGTGCGTAAACCTGACAAGTGTGTCCCACCATCTTTGTTTCTGATTATATTTGTGTAGCATCTTATTGATTCACTAAATGCATTTGACCATTGTAGTGCAAGGTCAACACTTACAGGTCCTTTTTCGATTTCTTTGTGCCCAGTAATTTGTATTACTTCATTATGCAATATCTCTCTTCCAGAATTAATTTGTGAAACATATTCACTCAACCCTCCTTCATAGTGGTGTATACTTACATGTTGATCATCAGAGCGATTATCGGATATTTGTATCTTTAATCCAGCGTTCAAGAAGGATGTTTCCTTTAACCTAGTGTCAATTTGGTCAAAATCAAATTCCGTTATATTTGTAAAAATATTAAGATCTGGTTTGAATACTATCAAAGTTCCAGTATCTGTGCAATCTCCTATTTCTCCCAGTGGTTTGACTGGTACTCCTGCCTCATACCTTTGATTGTAAACCACGCCGTCACGATGTATGGTCACTTCCATCCATTCCGATACGGCATTCACTGCTGAAACCCCAACTCCATGCAGGCCACCAGAGACCTTGTATGAACTATTGTCGAATTTTCCGCCTGCGTGAAGTTTTGTCATTATGACCTCTGCTGCCGAAATTCCAAATTCCTCATGTTTGCCGACTGGTATTCCTCTACCATAGTCTCTAACACAAAGAGATCCATCAGGGTTCAGTTCGACTTCTATGAGGTCAGTATGACCAGCTAGATGTTCATCGACTGAATTATCCACAACTTCCCATATGCAATGGTGTAATGCAGACCCATCATGCGGATCTCCAAGATACATCCCTGGTCGCTTTCTTACTGCTTCCAGTCCTTCCAAAACCTGTATACTCTGTGCGCTGTAATCCTCTGACATTATCTCACCTATGTGATCAACTTTTTGAGATATAATTGCCTATGCCATTATAACATTTTTTTGATAAAGATTTAACAAAAATGGTTCATATAATTTTGTCAAAAAAATACATCAAAATCCGCCCACATCGGGACTTTTTTGTAGGCCTCATCCCCTTGCGTTTAACCCATGCAAGAGGGGGTATATGAACATCTTGATAGTTCTTCAAGATAGGCACCTATTTAGATTGAAAATATAACATACTGTGACAGGAAATAGGCAATTATGGGGAGTTGATATTTCCTCTATACATAGCAATTTTTAATGAAGTATGAGAATTCGGGAATTACATGGCAGACCCAAAAGTTTGTGTTGCCCTTGATGGCACCACCGTCGAAGAGATGATTGATGAAGCTGCCAGAGCAAGTTTGGCTGGCGCAGATATAGTCGAGGTAAGATTTGACCGCCTCTACCTAATAAAACCAGATCCGACCATTGCTGATGAAGAGGAAGGCGAGATAGTTGAGCTACCATCGGAAATTGACTGGGACACAGAAGACATGTCTTTTGTAGACGTTGATTCATCAATATCCTCTCTCAAGGAAGGTTTGCCTCTCCCAGTTATATTTACTGTAAGACCAGTCTCAGAGGGTGGGTTTTTCCCAGGTGCAGAAGAAGATAGGATAACTATACTGAAAAAAGCTATCGAGTCTGAAGTTTCATATGTCGACTTAGAGTTATCAATTGAAAAATCTAACAGGGAAAAATTGTTTAATTATGCTAGAGAAATAGGCTGCAAAATAATCGCATCAAAACATGATATTAACGGAGTCCCTGATGCAGATAACATTGCATCAATCGTCAGAGATAATCAGGAATATGGAGACATTGTCAAATTTTCCGGGACCGCACAAAACCATTCTGATGCTCTTCAAATTATAGAGGCAGCAATGTCTCTGAAGGGAGAAGGGCTGAAGCATAGCCTGATGGCAGTAAACGGAGGAGGAGACTGGCCTAGATTACATGCACCAATGCTGGACCAAAGCTTGGTATATGCCACAATGAAGAATGAATTCAGAATTTCAGACAAGGGACTCATTAACGTAAGAGACTTGAGAGATGCGTGGGCACTTCTTGAATACTAATTCGTTATTTTTTTTCAAGTGTAGGAACCATAGCACTTTTGTTTTGTTGTTCCAATGTTACCATCGTTAATCCTGAATTCATATATCGTTTATTCATTACAACTGGGATAAACACAGTGGCGATCATTACCCCACAACAAACAACCGAGACTGTCCAGTTAGGTAGCACAGTGCCGCGTTCAACTGTCACTACTTGCACGAAGGCTCTTATTTCAGTTTCAGGAACAGCATCATTCGTATGTGAGTTGTTTGTGTTATCAATAACTATGTTGAAATATTGCACACTGCTCTCTCCGAATAGACCACTACTTACCTCTGGCCCGTCTAATGAAACAGAGAAGGATACCTCTGTAATTTCTTCATATTGGTGAACATCTCTAAAGGAATGCCATCCAACAACTGTGAAACTTCTCCATTCGGGAGATACCTCATTTGTTGGGTCGTCATCGTCATTGTCCCAGCTCCACGCTCCATGGGCGACATCATATGCTGCAGTGTATCTGTCATACTGTGTGTCGGTCATAAGGTAAACATCAGCACTTGGTTTGATTGTTTGGTTTAATGAATCGATTGTGACACATACTGTTGTTCTTCTTTCATAATCTAAATTCACCCTTAAGGTTCCAACAGCATCATTACCTATATCCAATTGGGTACTGAAGTCATTTCTCAGTAGATTAAGATCGTTTCCCGGCTCCCAAGTCATCCATGTCTCCTCAGGTCCATCATAATCAGTAGTCACAATTCTTTCGTCATCGTCATCTCTGTCCCTATCCCCTCTTCTTCCTCTATCATCGTCTGAATAATCATTATCCATGTCGAAAACAGTTGGGATTTTTGCTAATCTTTCTACGGATTCATTCCATTCAGTTGGTTTGAACTCGCCATTGTCACAATTTGAATTCGCTTGAGCATTAGAAACTGGGCTGTAATCGGTCGGAGCATGCATAGAGAGAATGAAAATCGTAAGTAGGAAAAACGACACCCTAGGCGACACGCAAATCACTTCTCATAACCATGACCGTTGATGAAGGTTAATCGGTTTTACCCTATCTTCTCCTTCTCAGTGGTCTTACATAACCAGATGAGTCATTTCTACGCTCATCCTTCGAAAGTATTCCAGGAGCGGGAGGCGGTGAGTGGTGGTCCATGCCCAATATTCCACCATATGACTGCACTTCATCAACTTCATAGACAGCTGCAGCTTGCTCCGCTTCTTCCTCAACATCTGTGGGACTACGCATTACGGCCCACCCAAGAATTAACACTGCGACAATCAAAATTAGAAATACGATAGATTCTCCGCTTGCATCAATTACCCATTCCTTCCAATCTTGGACAGAGAAATCAGAGAGACTAGGCTCAGCATCTTTTTGTGCTAATATGGTCAGCTCGCCGACTTTGGTTACGCATACACCCATAGAATCACAAACACGAATCTTGAACGTCTTGACTCCTGGTGTGTCCCAGCTATGCAAAATCTCTGCTTTGTTGTTCTCTATCCAATCATCATCTGTAATGTTGCCGTCATCTATTCCGTCAGTATCAAGATCAAGTTCCCAACTAACGTTGAAATAACTCTCGATGGTTGTATTGCGGTCTGTGTGCGAGCCATCGTTGATTTTATCATCACGATAGTAGGTGTATTCCCCAGTTGTTTCTGTATCTGTTATATTTGCGCTTATCTGTATTGACTCCCCAACGTAGATTTCATCCTTGAAAATAAATTCATCTATTGTTGGAGGCTCGTTTACAATCACACTGAAGGTCTGTCTTGTAACATCTCCTGTAAGGTATGCATCTCTTACAGTTAGTGTTACTTTGTAAGTCCCGGGAAGGTCGTATGAATGCCACGGAGAGGGTTCATGAGAAATCGGTGTAGCATCACCAAAATCCCATGTATATTCTACAATTCCATTCCAGTTTGAATTATTAGATTCAAGTGGTACGAACCTTCCAAGGAATATTCGATCTCCATCCCTTGTACCATATGAGTCAAAGAAAAGTATCTGATTTGGGTTAGTATATATATTTCCATTATCGTCAAAAGTATGGCTGTAATCGAAAGTTGCTCCAAGTGAAAGAGGCGTGTTGTCAAAGACAAACTCTCCTTGGTAAATGACATCCACGATTTTTACATCGATAATAGGCTTAGGGTTTTTGATGCGAATTGATAGGGTTCTAGGCTCGCCTTCTACACCATCTTCATCAGTAACAGTTAATTGAACAGTATGATCTCCGGGCAATGTAAAGTTATGGACTACTAAGGAATTGTTATATTCACTACCATCCGAAAAAACCCATCGGAATGACAAATCTGTTGAATCACCAACCATCCCGTCTGGGTCATAACTGTCTCTGCCATTAAATGTGTAAGCAACATCGACCTGCCCGTCTGTGATTCTAAAGTCGATAAGAGGGTTACCTGCTGAGCTTGAATCTCTAACATTAAATTGAGCAATAGGTAGTTGATTGAGAACGTTAACTCGAACTTGAGTACTAACAGTGGCTCCGTCGTTATCTGTGACAGTTAGGTTTACAATTTTCAATCCAGATGAAGACCAAGCAACCGTTGGATTTCTTTCGTTACTAACCGTTTCAACGAAAATTTTCGTACGGTCTATAACACCACCATCCAAATTTACACCTTCTTCAAACTCCCAAATCCAGTTTACAAGATCACCATCCACATCTTCAAATATGTCGGGCAAAATTATCGGAGTCAAGGTTTCTGTTGACAGTGTATCGCTGAAAATTTGCCCTGGCTCTCTGTTATTGACTATGATATCAATTACTTTTGTGGCAGAATTCACTCCATCACTAACAGTTAGGCTTAGCTGGTAAGTAGTAACTGCTGTATCACCGTCTGCCCATCTGTAATATGCGTTAGAAGAACCCTTACCCCCTTCAATAGAACCATCACCCCAATCCCAAGTAAAAATTAGGTGAGTGTTTGGCACATTGTCGGTTGTTCGGTCTGCGCTAAACTGAACAAATTGGCCAGTTAAAATTGAAACGTTGTTAGTAATTACTTGTCCACTTACAGAGACAATCGGGATTGGCTGTGTGTTGTCTGTGACATTTATCTGTTTTACATCTGATGATGACCAAGTACCTCCTTGATCCATTACCCTTAGAGATGCGTTGTAATTCCCGACCTCCAAATATGGTCTTACTGGACTTTTTAGAGACGATGTGTTTCCGTCACCAAAGTCCCAAGCATAAGCCACAGGGTCATCAAGATATGGGAGTGTATTGTTCTCAAGAGACAACCCCCATGCGTCGAATCCATTGCCATTAAATTGAACATTGTCCCATGTTTGTACTTCCACAGGCGATAGACTTGCATTTGACGAAGGTTGCATGTTGTCTAGGAACTGAGCACCAGTTTGAGCGGTATCTATTACGTCCCCTAGCATGTCTTTCATTGTTAGGTGGAAAGTATGAATTTCACTGCTCTTTGCAGTGTAATAGAACTTTGTCGGTACATTCACACCTCCACCTGCTTGAATACGAGTATTCATGGTGTCTAAGATTACACCTGAAGAGTTTTTAACTTGAATCTCTATGTCAAGGTCTTCGAAGAATGCGTTTGAAAGTACGTTAAATTCAACTTCTGCAGTATCTATGAGGGTATCACCATCTCTATCAGCAACTGTTGTCGAGTTGATGCTGAGAGTTGCTGGAGATGTTATTCTGGCCGCTTCGACATCAATAACAGCTTGTGGGTATGAACTGCCACATGAGGTAAAATCACAATCCCCCTGATTTGATGCATACCATGTAATTGCCCATATTTCATCTGTTATGTTTCCAAACCCGGGAACTAATGCAGTTCCAACAGCGCCGTTGAAGTTTATATCAGATCTTGTGTATATTCCGTCGGAAGCTGACCTACTCATTATGACTCCGTCTATTCCGGGGACATCACCTGTAAATCTCATTGTTAGCGGTGCAGGAGCAGCATTACCGGGTGTAAACTTGAACACCTGAACTCCCCAGCCTTCTACGGAATTTCCGGTTGAAGACCATGGGCCTAACCAGTCACTATTCGTGTCAGCTGGTTGGATCCTGCAAAAATCTGAAGACCCGCAAGCGGGGGTCAAGTAAAGATTTGACATACCATAGATGCCTTGTTCGCTATCAAGTGTTGATGCTATTGTAAAGTTCGTATAAATGTCGATAAAGTCTCTACCTATTACTCCGGGAGTGGCTCCTATTGGGTTTCTAGCCAAATCTTCAATTCCTGATGCTCCAGTAGATGTATCTTGGGCAAGTTTGCGAATTGCAGGGCCACCACCAAGATGGTCAGCAAGGTATAGTAGAAATATGAAACCTCCACCATAATCTGCGATTCTTTGATTCCACCATCTAACTGAATAGTAACTTGCAGTAGTCCAAGCATTTACGTGTCCATATAGAGTAGAAGACCCTCCGAAACAGAGGAATGCTGCCATGTCTGCTGCACCTTCATCAATCCAAAAATTTTCATATGGATCTAAAGCATTGTGCATCAAGTGTTGTAGTTCATGCGCAAGAATTACTTTCGACCATGATAAGGGTGCGTCGTCTATGTCAATGTAAATAACTTCACGGGACGAGGACATTCCTGGATTAAAAAGCCCACCTACGTTGTATGCACCATCAATTGGATAAATCACAATCTCGATTTGGCAATTATTATCAACATCAGGAGCAGCTATTCCTCTGCCGTCAAAGTAATCTTTTCCAAAGTATGTCATAAGAGTAGGATAAACAGTTGAGTCCCATGTGCTGGCCCAATTATTTAGGATGGTTGAAGATAATGTTCTCCCTGTTTGGACCATAAATGCAGCAGTGGAGGTTGTTTTTTCAACTGTAACATCGATGACCCCACCAATTGTTGGGACGGTAACAGAATCGCCCTCATTGTAGGGGGTACAAGCTCGGCCACTTGTCATGGACTGAGGCGATGTAGCAATATCCACACCGGGCATTCCTTGTTTAACCCACTCATTTTTCATTAATCGTGTGGCGCTGTATAGACTTTCATTGCTCTCAGGTATCATATATGGATGAGAATCTTGAGGTTTAAAATCCTCAATATCTGCAAATACTGGATAACTTTCAAATTCGTAGTCATCTGCTTGCATTTGCGGATCTGCTGATGCTAGAGGGCTACACAATGAGATTAGAAAAACACTTAGAATAAGGAAAGGATGATTAGAGCATTGTTCGGACATCTAACATACCTCATCTGAAATGCAACACTGCACAACAGATACTCGTGTCCTATGAGGTATTTAATACCCAGCGGACTAGGCATCACTGATGCGCAAAACATTTGCTGTGGTATGTATAACACTGCTTGTTTTTGCATCCGACTATTCTAAAGGACAAGAAATTGACATTACTGAGCAACAATGTGGCCTCTTATTTGACGGTAGTTTAGCAAATGAGTCAGTACAATTCCAAACTTCTCTAGGGCCAAGAATTCCAGGCTCCAACTCAAGTTTGGAATTGCGAAATTATCTAAAATCAAATTTATCTGGATGGGAAATAACAGAAAGCAATCACCAGATTAACGGAATGAATTTGACAAATGTATTCGCAACATGGAACGCTGGAAAAGGGAATGAGGTATTTCTTGCTGCTCACTATGATACAAGGCATAAAGCCGATCAAGATCCTTTAGAAAGCAACAGAAATAAGCCTGTAATTGGTGCAAATGACGGTGCTAGTGGAGTGGCGGTCTTGATGGAATTAGCACGACATATTCCCAACATGAATCTGTCTCATGAGGTGACATTATTTTTTACGGATGCAGAAGATCAAGGGGATAATCACTCTACATATGTAATAGGAGCCAAAGCATGGGCGGATAACTTAACACAAACAGAAGCAGATTCTATTGAGTCATTTATTTTAGTGGATATGGTAGGCGACGAATATTTGAATTTAAGAAAAACCAGACCTGGAAATGATACGCTCTGGAATCGTGTTGAGGGAATAATTTTGGATTTGGAGGAAATTTGTGAGCAAAGCAATTCAGATTATTTTGACTTTGAAAATGTTGATGGAATTTACGATGATCACGTTCCGGCGCATGAAAAGGGCATACCTGCAATTGATATTATAGATACAAGATATGGAGAGGGTGCCGGTTACCTTGGTGGATATTGGCACACAATTGAAGACACACCAGACAAGGTTAGTGCGGAGTCCTTGCAAAAGGTTGGGCACATTCTAGAATACGGTCTGAGGAATGGCTCTTGGCTAGGCGTTCGCTCAGACTCGAATGCCATTATTGAGGAAAGCAACAATCTTTCAGAAAATAATTGTACGGGTGAATACAGTTTGGATAACAAAAACTGTCTCGACCGCACTAATGTTCAAAGCGATAGTAATATTCCAAAAGCTTGGATACTAGTGCCTATTTTGTTTGCATATATTTTAACAATCATCATAATTTTAATTAAAAATAACGCGGATAATAAGGGGAGAGGTGAAATCCGCGCTCCACCTCGGCAGTAACAATCGGAGGGTCTATTATCAGCGATGAAAGAAAGAACAGACTCTCTGCTCTGCGTCATAGGGTACAATCAAAACTTATTGATTCCCGAATTGCTTCGAGGCGAAGAGAAAAAAAATCAGAGAACGAAATTGTTGTCAAAGTCGCAAATAATGAGATTGAAGAAGCTCATGAATTTGAAATTAGTGTACTATCAGACGGAGAGAGGAGGAGAAGAATCGCATCGGTCTTAGTAATGATAGGGTCTGTGATGGGAATATTATCTGGTATATTGATACTACAAGGAAATCCTGGCGAATTATTGAATTCATCACTTTTTAGTGAAACCCAGGATTTAGATGTTCATGGGCAGGTTCTAGACATAGATGGGTATGGAATTTCTAATGTTACAATTGTTTTGATTGATTTAGAATCTGGGAATAAGGACGAGACAAATACAGAAGAAAACGGTAGATTCATTATTGAGTCAGTAAACGTGAAAGATTACAAATTAGAAATCAATAAAATTGGTTACAACGAAGTTATTGTGATTTTTACGCCAGAACGAACTGGGCTTTCTCCCATAACTATGCATGAAGGTAATCAAAGCAATCCAACTCCGATTGATGAAAGGTCCCAAACATCCGGATGGTCGCTAGAAAACGCGGTAGCGCTTTCAACTTTCCAAGGACTATTCACAATTGCATGTGCTTTGGTGGGCGTTCATGCAGCGTTTGAAATCCGCAGAAAGAAAAAATACAGAAGAACTCAGATTTTGTGTTGGGTTGCATTATTTTCTCGCGGTTTAATCATTTTTGGTCCTGCATTAATCTTGATAGGAATGATATTCTTGGTAATCGACAAAGAAGATTTTGCCGACCAAATAAATCCTGAGGTGTTGTAAAAATGTACCTCATTACCGTCGAAGGCGGAGATGGATCCGGTAAAGGAGAAGCAGTTAGAATCTTAGCATCTCTAGCAAACAAGTTGCCATTCAAGAATGTTCATGTCACTCATGAACCAAGGAGGCATAGTGAGCTAGGAAAATTAGCTTTAAAATCCGTAAGTGTTGGAAATAATACACCTCTGGAGGAAGCGGGTCTTTTTGCCGCAGACAGAGTGGACCATTCTCATACATGGATTCGTCCAAGATTGCAGAAAGGAGACTTAGTCATATCAGATAGGAATATTCACTCTAGTCTAGTCTATCAAGGAGTAGTTGGAGACTTAGGGTTAGATCAAGTGGCTAAGATGAATGCTGCTGCTATGATCCCAGACCTGGTAATTTGGGTTGATTGCGATCCAAAAAAGGCAATGAAAAGAATCAGCTCGGGTACTCTTCGTATGGCTGGAGAAAAGCATGAATATTTCGAGACCACAGAGATACAAACGACGATACGCTCTGGATTTGAAGGAATTTTATCTGGAAAGATTAAGACACCTCCTCCATTTAACAAATCTATTGTTATGGGGCCAGTTCTTAACGAGGGAGGTCTCGACGAATTAGAGAAACAATTGTCCCAAGTTCTTGGAAATTTTTTCAATAAAAGACCCGATCCTTTGAATGTGGATAGAGATGATGTAGATAGATACCTACTTACTTCACTAACCATGGGAGTACAAACTCAAACAAGACTTCCTGGTGCACCAAGTAAACACCTTTCCCTACTAGAAGACTGGCTTGACGGTAGGTCTCCAGCAGAATGGATGACAATAGCCGAGAAAGAGTGGAATGAAGAAAAAGCGAAATTGTCGGACGTTCCTGCCAGACCGATTGCTCACTCTTCTTGGGCTATTTTGGGAACATTATCTCTCACGGATACCACTGATGTTCCCACGCTTCACAAGCAGTTAGGACCGGTTAGAGCAGTCACTAAAAGGCACACTCAAAGATTGGTAAAATGGCTCGAGCAAGAGAGGTGGATACATAGGCAACAAAGTCATATTCCCTTTGCAGAGGCTCAGATGTTCAAATTAAGAAAAAGCCGCTTAGGATATGGTCGTTTATGCTTAGCAATGTGGCCGCTTAGGACTGCTTTAGCAAGATGGAGAAGACTAAATCCAAACTTAGACTGGAAATCGGCTTTAGAAGATATCCTAAATCCTCTAGGGCAGAGTAAAATTCCTTCCCAGACACGCATAGCAGTGAAGAACACAATCAATAGACTAAGCCTTATTTCTAGTGGTCATGCAGAATGTCCAGTGCCCAAAAATGAGCAAGAGCTAGTAATATGGTGGTCAACGGATCCCCCAAAATGATTATTCTTCGGAATCTTTGACCATACTGAATTTACTTCCAGATGGGAGAGCTACTTTTCCAGGATTTTTGTCAAATAATAAAGGCCTTGCCGCAAATGAGGATGATAAAAATGCTCCAATGAAGAGTCCAAACGGAGTTCCAGTGATAAGTCTCATAGTTGAAGTAGATTCGTAAGATGTGAGCATTTGTGTGAACCCATCTATCGCCATTGGTAAGACCATTAAAACTGATATTCCAGTTACGACTAACGTTCTATAGTTATTTTGATAAGTACTTTCTAGGCTTCTGTCCGGGAGTATAGATAGAAATGAATCTCTTAATGTCCATCTGTTTAGCCCTCTCCTTGAAAATAGAAAGCCGCCCAAAGTCAATCCAAGAAAAATTCCAACATCTCTGACACATACTGGCATTTGGTTTCCATTTATTTCCCAGGACCTCTCTGCCTTATTGTGGCAGTTAAGGTCTCCAAATCCATAAATGAATGCTGCGTAAGGATCTAAATCCTTCCAAGCAAATAGTCCATATTCGCTCTGATTGTGACCTACCTCGCTATTGCTGTTAGTTTGTGTGTTACCCCATGAATCCTCAGAGAAATAATCGAAAGTGTTTGCTCTACCCGATAGCTCTGGAACGCTATTTTCTGGTAAGTAAAATGGAACTAAAAAAAACGACACTAGGAAAAAAAGTGAAACTCCGCCAACCCATAGTCCAATTTTTTTTTCCCGGGTCCTGTTTTGTAACCCGTTACGTTCCATAAAAGAATCCTAGTGTGTGAAGGCATATGTTTTTTCCTAGCAACAATTGGCGCATGCATGGAGGAGAGAGTTGGCTTCAGGCGAGCACTCTCAGCATCTATCATACTAGGTCTGTATTCTGGTTTCATGCTATTTGTCGCTATTGCGATGGCAATGGGTAGCGAGGGTCTGAAAATTGCAGGATTTCTTTGGAGTCTGACTATATTGCTGTGTGCACTTGTTTTGACCCCATTCTTAGCAGTGGGTAGAAAGCGTGGTGTTACAGAAACTGATGAGTTTGTAAAATCTCTTAGAAGTGGTCTGGAGCCACTTAATGAGGGTGTTGGAGGTTGGAGAGTTTTGTCTCACGTTAGGGGTGAGGGTATGGGTGCTTCTATCTCTCTGTCAAACTCATCTAATCCTCTTTTAATAATTGAAAAAGCGCTGAATATATCTGTTGACTCTAAACTCACATTTAGATTTCCAAAAGATAACCCAAACCTCAGGGATATGGTATTGCCAATTCTGGTTGAAAAGGTAGGTACTTCACGCATTCAAAGAAGGACAAAATCCCTTACAGTTGTCCCTGAAGTAATTATTGATCGTTCTACTATAATCACTCGGGTGATGATGTTGTGCCCTCCTCTTATGGTTGGTGGTTCTCTTGGTTTTTACTCGGTTTCACCCGGCCAACCCCTCCTTCCATTTTTAGGAGCTATTGCAGGAGCAATTTTGGGTATGATGATAGTTACTAATCAAGGCAGATAACTAAACAAATCCACTATCAAATCAGGTTTATAAACAATGTAATATTAAAAAAATCTGTGAGACCATTTTAGAGCAAGGCTGTAATCTTGGAAACTCTGGAAGTAATTCTGTTGAAACAAAATAGAAAAATAAAGATTAGGAAATTAATAGGGTGTAAAAATTATGAGCGACTTGGCGAAACTGTTGAAGAGTCTCAGAAATTCAGGTGTCGAAATTCCAGAATTTATTGAGAAAGCAATGTGGAAAGTCGACATCGAAGATTTTACTGAAAACGATTGTTCTGGATTTTATTATGATAGGCCAGTCGTGTTCCTAGAAACCTCAAATGGTGGTATAAAGAATATATCTGCTCCCCACATGATTGTAACGCTCCTACATAATCTCGAATTAAAAGAAGGACAAAATGTAGTTGTCTATGGTGCAAAGGGTGGATACATTAGCGCATTAATTGCTCATATAATCGGTGAGCATGGTAAAGTTACTGTGATTGATCCCTCTTCAGAAGTGATTTCTTTTGTTTCTAGTAATCTTAGAGGATTTCCTACTGTAAATTGTAAAATCTCTATAAATCCGGGGGAGCAAGAATTACCCAATCTCAACAGAGTTTTAGTTACTGGGCAAATTGACAAAATCCCAAAATGGCTTGAAATGGGATTAGAAGAAGGAGGGTTTGCAATAGCTCCGATAGGAGATAGGATATCCCAAAGGTTACTGAAAATCGAAAAGCAAGATTCTGAATTGTTCGAGACGGATCTTGGAAGTGTGGTTTTTGGTCCCATCGATATATCTGATACAATAATTCAGACCCCAACTCCAAGTGAGATGGCTGAACTAATTGAACAAATAATAGAGTTGATATCGGATGCTGGTTTGGTAAAAGAAAATGACAAGCAAATTCTGTATGACTTAGTGGCAGATTTACGTCTTTTACCAGATGATTTACCTCCGCCTGAAGAGCTAGATAACCCTACTGAACATCCAATGCTTAAACTAATGATGGAGAAAGGGGAATGGTTCGTAAATCTCTGGCCATTAATTCAAGGGCTGATGGGAACTAGAATAGCATCGTATTACTCCAGTGATGCTGATGACGAGTATAGTGGTCATCCAGAATTTACTCCTTGAGGTGATATATTGTCAGCTCTAGAATCAGAAATTGCAAGGCTTTCTCACAAGGATGTAAAAATAAGAAGAAGGGCTGTAAGACATTTATTTGACGCCGACAACCCAAGGGCTCTCAAGGGCTTTGTTCCACTGCTAAAAGATAAGGATATTTGGTTTAAAAATAAGGCATTAGATGCTCATCGCAGATGGGCCAACTATCCGGAAGATCTGTTGCCTTTGATGGTTGATAATCAGCGGTTAGTTGGAGAATTACTGCAACGTATTACGGCCCCAGATATAGCAAAGGAGTTGCTTTTAAACGAGGATTATATCATAAGATCTTTCGCTGCACAAAGTCTCAAGAATCACGAGGAATTACACAATGATTTTTGTAATGACGAGCACCATTCTGTAAGGTTAGTTGCTGCTCAGAATACTGTTGATGAAATTATAATTTCAAATCTTATTGTTGACGAACATCCCTCTGTTCGGAGTGCTGCTTTATCCAATGCTTCATCAAACAACATAGAATTGAGTCAGGATATTTTGAACGATGCTTTCTCATCGAATGACCCGAATCTTCGTTCAGTAGTGGCTTCAATGGCGGTTGAAATCGGCGGTGATATACTTGTCAGAGCAAGTTCAGACTCGAATCCAAAAGTCAAGAAGGCAATATCACAAGCTATGCGTGAACAAATAAAATCAGTAGATAAAAGGATTCTTTCAGTTATGGAGAATAGCCCCGATTTAGTTGGGAGGTGGCTGCGAAAAAAACATGACAAGAAATCCTCTAATCTAAGGTGGAAAATGATTGAAAACGAAGATATTGATCAAAGACTAAGGTCGAAACTAATTGAACAGATGGGGGGTAAGGAACGAATTGATGTTAGTCGTTTGGAAGCTTTATTTGACGATAATTCAGAATTAGTGCGGCTATCAGCGATGAATCTATCTGCCTCCGTCGACGAGTTATATGGTGAGAGAGGATGAATTCGGGTATTGTTTTTCATGCTGATGCAAATAATGGCTCAAGTAGAAGACTAGGGGTTAGCATTGAGATAGCAGGTCCATTCACAAGCAATATCTTGGAACTTCGATTTCCTAGATGGGTCCCCGGATCATACTTCATAAGAGAACCAATTCAACACATGTCAGACCTATCCGCAACAGTTGATGGTGAGGAAGTTAAACCGAAAAGAATCGATATAGATGGAGTGAGAATTTCAGGTGTTAGCAAGGCTAGTAATGTAATACTTACTTACAGACTTCTAGCATCCGAAATGACATGCAGGGCTAATCACTTGGATAGTTCGCATGTCCATATAATGCCACCATATACATGGATGCTTCCAAGCAAAGGAATCGACAAAAAGAGATTAGATATGACTCACATAATTAAACTTAGTAAACCAAAAAGTTGGACAACAGCAATACAACTTCCGGGAAAAGAGGGAGAATGGTATGCGAATGGTAGAGACGAAATGCTTGATGCGATTATCGAATCTAACCCAAACCCAATGTTATCATTTGAGGTTGAAGGCTGTAAGCAATACCTAAAACTATGGGATTCTGGAGGTTTGGAAATTCCAGAGGAAGGCATTAACCGACTGATAGAAGCGATGAAACTTGTAATAGAAGAGCACTTTGCATTGTTCGGCGTTCCAGATTGGAAGGAATACTGGACAGTCTTACATCTCACTGAATCGGGTAGAGGTGGATTAGAGCACTTGCGCTCACAGACATCAATGATGCCAAGAAAATGCCTTCAAGAAGGTAATGAAGATCAATGGAGAGATCTAGTTTCTCTATTCAGCCACGAATTCCTTCATCAATGGAATGTTAAGCAATTGCGCCCTAATAATTTCCTAGACTATGAATTACAAAAAGAGGTTCATTCAGATTTACTTTGGTGGTTTGAAGGTTTAACTTCTTGGTTGGGTGATATTATTTGTCTAAGAAGTGGCGCATGGTCAGAGGAAGACTGGAGAAAAGACTGGACAAGGAAAATGAAGAGACATACAGATCGGCATGGTATGTTACATGAATCTCTTCAGGAAAGTAGTCACGACGCATGGATTCATCTCTACAGACAAAACTCGTATAGTAGAGAAGTCCAGATTTCATATTATTTGGAAGGTGAGATGGCAATATTCTGTTTGGATGTAGAATTGCGTAAGAGATCTAATGGGTCCTACGGTATGGATGATGTGATGGCAAAACTGTATCATGATTTTAGACTAGGCACAAAAAATCCCGGAATCACTCACAAAGACATCCGCAAAGCGCTTGTGAATACTCCCGGAGGTAGAAGGTTGGGCAACCTTCTTGACTCATTGGTAGGAGAAAAGAAAGTGCCGGAAATACATTCTGCTTTTGAGAAATTAGGTCTTGAATTAAAATCTGAGAAAAAGGAAAAAGGAGCCTGGATAGGGATAAATCTAACAAGTCTTGCTGGGATTCTAAAAGTAAGAACTCACAAAGCCAATTCTCCAGCTAGAGAGTTAATACATACAGGAGACGAGATAATTGCAGTAAATGGGATAAGGGTAAAAACTCAAAGTGAGCTATCAGCAGCTATCTATGGATTAAAAGATAAAAAATCGAAATTCACGATCGCTAGAGAAGGCGTAGTGTCCAATGTGGAGATTACTCCGATTGAGAACCCAAATCATCTTGTAAAATTAGAAGGCAGAGGGAATAAATTGTGGGACGATATTAAGTCCTCTAAGCGTAGTTAATTCTCATCTTAAATCATCCAATAAAACGTGTATTGGAGGCATGTGGTTTGATATTATATGCTTGCTTGTCTTCGGCGGGTATAGATTTTCGCTGAGTGACATTTCGATAACTTCCTGTTTTGAAATATGATCCATACCGCACCCCGGCCAGACTTCTACTGTTATTTCTGAATCATCAAGATAATTAATCAAAATCACAGGCACTTTTGTTAGATTTAGACATTTGGCAACTGAGAATCTGTGATGACCATCCAGAATAGCACCGGTTACAGAATCTACCAACAGAGGTTTTGTAAATCCCCTCCACCTTTTGGTCATTTCAAGCAGTTTATCTCGGTTTTTTGATTTGATTTCTTCATGTGGTTTTAACCACTCAACATCAACAATGGTGACATCAGTAGTATCCCAAGCCATGATTATAGCCAGTGCCAAGTTTGGGATAATGCTTTGCAGTGAATGAGTTTGAGTCAAGGCATGGAGGAGAGTGTTTCAGCCGATGTTCCCGGCGAGAAAATGGCCTCCTTGATTGTACCAGATTTAGACTTGAAACACGTTTTGGACGTACTTGAGGCTGGTGGATATGGTGCATGGATTGTAGGTGGAGCGGTACGTGATAGTCTACTTGGATTGGAAGTAATGGAATATGATATCTGTACTGATGCAACACCGGATGAAATAATCGAGTCTTTTGAGGATACAATTCCAACAGGGCAAAGGTTTGGAACTATCACTGTAAAGAGCGGTGATAAAATGTATGAAATTACTACTCTGAGGACTGAATCTGGTTATGGGGACGGTAGGCGGCCTGATGTTGTTAATTGGGGAAAAAGTCTCTACATGGATTTATCCAGGCGAGATTTTACAATCAATTCAATGGCTTATGATTGCAAAAAAGAACTATTATATGACCCGTTTAGTGGTAAAGAGGATCTTGAAAAAGGTCATTTGAGAGCGGTTGGAAAAGCAAGTAACCGACTATCTGAAGACGGATTAAGAATAATGCGTGCTTATAGATTCATGGATAGGGGGTTGAGCGGAGTTTGGAATCCAGATATCGAATTATCTAATGCCCTAGTAGACAATGTCAGTATGTTAGATATGGTTTCAATTGAAAGGATTTGGGCCGAACTCGAGCGAATAATGCTCGGACGCAATGCTAGCAAAATATTGGAGAGGATGAACAATGATGG
>CESW01066079.1_pt1 | contig 22090 bp, 21 predicted proteins | sample 531171 | NCBI WGS metagenome assembly CESW01 (sample SAMEA2621859, study PRJEB7988) | marine metagenome | biome: marine biome (ENVO:00000447); feature: surface water layer (ENVO:00002042); material: "saline water (ENVO:00002010), including plankton (ENVO:xxxxxxxx)" | depth 5 m
TATTTTGTATTCAAAAAATATCGATCATATATTTATTAAAAAAAACAAAATAATTCATAAAAATGTGTTGGGAAAATCTCTACCTCATCAAAGAAAGTTATTGGATTTAGTAAAAACAAATAAGATTTCAAATATTCATTTACACGGATCAACTCCATTCGTTTGGAGATCGATCAAAATCTTAAAAAAAGTAAAAATAAATATTTTTTTAACTCCTTTTTTTCATGAGCCAAAGTCAACTAATAGACCCTTTTTAGCTTTTGTAAACTATATTTTTTTATACATCTCGATATTCTCAAAAGTGAATGTACATTTTTGCACTCATTATGAAAGAAACCTCTTTAAAAAAATTGATAAAAAAAGAGTAAGCATTTTTCCTCCTTTTTTCGAAACTGATTCATCAAATGAGCGCTTATTAAATTACAAAGAGAAAAAATATATATTATTTGTAGGAAGAGACGACTTCCATAAGGGTTTTAATCAATTTCTTGAAGTCTCAAAAAGATTCCCTAAAGAAGAGTTTATAGCTGTCACTAAACCTAGGAAATCATACCCTTTTAGAGACAATTTGAATGTTGAGTCGCAAATTTCAAACAAAAAATTAAAAAAAATTTATTCAAAGACTAAAATCTTAATTTTCCCATCAGCTTATGAATCCTTCGGTGGAGTTTTTTTAGAAGCCTTGTCTTATGACATCATAGTGATAGCATCTGATAAAGTTTTAGGATTGGAATATTTTCAAAATAACAAAAATATTTACACGTATAATTATAAAAAATTAACTAAAACGAATGTTAAGCAAATAGAAAAAAAGTTGAGCTTTATTCTTGATAATAATATTAGTTTTTTAAATCGTAAGAGCGATAATCAAAAGAATACAATTTCTTTGAATGAACACATTAATAATTACAATTCTTTCTATGATTTGATATGAAGTTCTTGGTAACAGGCAGTTCAGGCTTTATTGGAACAAAATTCTATAACTTTCTCCTGAGAGAACATGGTAAGAAAAATGTTTTTTTTGCTGACAAAAATAGTGGTTGTAATTTGATCATTCAAAAAGAAGTAGAGAATTTACCCGATGTTGACTATGTAATTCATTTAGCAGCTCATAATGGAACAAAACATTTCTATGATTCTCCTTTATCTGTGATTGAGAACTCTACTATTCCCACATTGAACCTTATAAAAAGATATTCTGGCAAAGTAAAATGTTTTATCTACGCATCAACATGCGAAATTTATGCTGACGCTACAGAACATGGTTTAGCTGATATCCCCACTGCTGAAGATGCACCTGTTTTATTTAATAAATCAGAAAATCTTAGATGGAGTTACGCGGCTTCAAAATATTTAGGAGAATTGGCCACAATTGCTTCAAAGAAAGAAAAAGATCAGGATTACATTATTCTCAGATATCATAATATTTATGGAGAGAATCAAGTTGATCATTTTATACCAGAATTTGCTGAGAGAGCTTTGCAAGGCGACCTTTCATTGTATGGTTGGAAAAACACAAGATCATTTTGTTATATCGATGATGCGATCAGAGCTTCAAATAGCTTGATGTTTTGTGAAGAAGCTAAAAATAAAACAATTCATTTAGGAAATGACGAAGAAACAAGCATCAAAGATGTTGCAAAAAAGATTCTAAGAATTATGAAGATAGACGGTAAATTATTACTAAAAGAAGCACCAGAAGGAAGTGTTTCGAGGAGATGCCCTGATACATCATTGATGAAAAGACTTATAAAATATCAACCTGATTTCACTCTAGAAGATGGCTTAAAATTTGCCTTAAAAAAATACTTATGAAAATTGGAATAATAGGCTCAGCAGGTGTAGTAGGAAATGCATGCAAAGAAGGTCTCAAATTAATAGGAAATGAAGTCATTGAACACGATTTAGTTTTAAACTCTTCTATAGATGATCTTTTGTCAACAGAAATAATCTATATTGCTGTTCCTAGTCCTTCAAAAAAAGATGGATCATGTGATACCAGTATTGTTGAGAATCTTATAGAAGATTTATCTAAAAAAGAATTCTCTGGGATCATTGCGATAAAGAGTACTGTTGAACCAGGAACTACCAAAAGACTAATAAATAAGCATTCCAAAAAAATTTGTTTTGTCCCAGAATTTCTTAAAGAAAGATCAGCCAAAGAAGATTTCATTAAACATGGAACTTTGATAATAGGTAGTCAAGATGACGATACGATTAAAGCAGTTATAAGAAGTCATGGTAAATTGCCTGAAAAAACTTTATCTATGGATCCTACTGAGGCAGAAATGGTTAAATACTTCCACAACGTTTTTAATGCAATGAGAGTCGTATTTGCAAATGAAATTTATGAAATATGCAAACATGAGTCCATAAATTATGAAAATGTTCTTTTAGGAACTCTTGAGAGAAATGATTATTCAGATAGTTATCTTAAGGTTAATAAAGATTTAAGGGGTTATGCAGGTGTTTGTTTGCCTAAAGATACAAAAGCTCTAGCCGCGTATTGTAAAAAAAATAATTTATCGTTGAAACTTTTCGAAAATATAGAACAGTCCAATGAAAAACTGAAAAAAACTGTTTTTAAAAATATGAGAAAGTCTTAGCTTTTTAAATTTATCTCTTTCTTTAATGTCTCTTATAAACATACTTAAATATTTTTATAAAAATCTTCATCCGGAAGTGAGATTGTTTCTTAGAAATTATGGTGTCACTTTTTTAGCAAAAAAAATATTAGTTTTAATTAAATTTGGTTTTTTAAAGAAAATTACTTTAGATAATGGTTTGATTTTATCTTTAGCAAATGATCATGATTATGAATTAAGAGCTAATTACTTGTCGGATATTCTAGCTAATAATTTTGAAACCCAAAAAATAAATATAATTAAGCAAGCTCTTTGCCCGGGAGATAAATTTATAGACGTTGGATGTTCTTTTGGCTTATTTTCTTTAATTGCCTCTGAAATTGTTGGAACAAACGGTGAAGTTCTAGCTTTTGATCCATCAGATACTGCAATAAAGACTTTGAAAGTCAATTCACAAATAAACGGTTTTAAAAATATTAAAACTTTTAATATTGCATTGGGAAATTCAGATAAGTCAGTTGACTTTTTTGGACAAAATTATGGAGGAACTATAATAAAAGGAAACCCCCAGTACGAAACTTCTAAGGGCCAAAAAGTTAAAATGAAAAAATTGGATAGTATATTTTTTTCTAGCGATCTAGAAAATTTAAAATTCATAAAGATTGATGCTGAAGGCGCCGAATTTGAAATAATAAAAGGAGCAAAAAATATTATGAAAAATTCTAAAAACCTTGTGGTTTCATTAGAGTTAGGAGAAAAGATGTTAACTTCTTCTGGATCTTCTATTGAAGAAGTGATTAATACTTTGATGTCTATGGGTTATAGAAATTTTATAGACATTACAAATAATGACAAAATAATTGAAATTAATTCATCTAATTTCATGAAAGATTTACAAGTAGGAAAGTTTGGTAGTTTTTTTAATCCCCAAGTAGGATTTTTTTGTGAAATCATAGCCACTAAAAACAGGCAATTTAAAGAAAAAGCTATTTAAAAACATAATGAAAAAAATAATTGAATTAGATAGTCTTAAGGCAGAAGTTGAAAATGAGAAAAAAAAATCAAAGTCTGTAGGACTTTGTCATGGAGTTTTTGATTTACTTCACCTTGGCCATATTAAATATCTTCAAGAAGCAAAAACAAAATGTGACACATTAATAGTAACCATTACACCCGATAAGTACGTAAACAAAGGTCCTGGAAGGCCTGTTTTTAACGAGGCTCAGAGGGTTGAGGCTATTGCATCTTTGAGCTGCGTTGACTATGTATCAATTAATAAATGGGAAACTGCTATTGATACCTTATCTTTACTCAAACCAACTCTTTACATTAAAGGACCAGATTATAAAAATTTTTCTGATGACGTGACAGGAAATATCAAGTTAGAAAAAAAAGCAGTTGAAAAGATAAAAGGAAAGTTAGTTTTTACTTCAGGTGATATTTTTAGTTCCTCAAAACTGATTAATAACAGCCTATTTAAACAGAAAGGGGAAAAGGAACATTTTACAACCCATTTAAAAAAAGCTTTAAATAAAAAATCTCCAATTGATCTCATAGATAAATTATCTGACTTAAAGGTTTTGTTAGTGGGTGAATCGATACTGGACGAGTATGTTTTTTGTGAAACAGTTGGAAAAGCCGGCAAAGATCCGTTTTTAGTAAGTAAAAAAATTTCTTCTGAAATTTATGCAGGAGGAGTCTTAGCTGGAGCTAATAATATATGTGATTTTGTGTCAGAAATTAAAATTCTGTCATACATTGGCGATAGAGACTCAAAAATAAGATTAATTAAAAAACTTTTAAATAAAAAAGTGGACTATGAATGTGTAGAAAAAGATGACAGTCCCACTATATTTAAAACCAGATTTATTGATGAGTATACTAACTCAAAGATCTCTGGTATCTATGATTTAAACGACAATCCATTATCTAAAGAAAAAGAAAAAGAGTTTTGTGAAAAATTAAATAAAAATATTAAAAACTATGATCTTGTAATCGTAATGGACTTTGGACATGGTCTTCTGACTGAAAAAGTAGTGAGTATTTTAGAAAAAAAATCAAAATTTTTAGCACTTAATTTGCAACAAAACTCATTTAATTCAGGCTTTTATAACTTAAGAAAGTTTAATAGTGCAAATCTACTACTTGTAAATGAAGGAGAAATTCGACAACATTTCAGAGATAAGTTATCTCCTATTGAGTCTCTAATTAGCAAGCTCATGAATCAAAAAAATTATGATAATTTAATAATTTCTAGAGGCACTAAAGGAAGTATTTTAAAGCAAGGCTCAAAAGATTTTATTTTTGTACCAGCCTTAGCTTCTAATATTAAAGATAGGGTAGGAGCAGGCGACTCTCTTTTTGTTATCTCCTCCCTTTCTTTGGCTTTAAAGCAACCAGAAATTTTTTCCCTTTTTCTTGGTTCTTTGGCTGCAGCAGAAACTATTTCATATCAAGGAAATTCTAAATCAATATCTAAGGTTAATTTGGTCAAAGCTGTCAATTCAAGCCTGAAATGAAAACTATTTTCGTACTTGGCTCTAATTCTTTTTCAGGGAGCAATTTCGTGGATATAGCTTTGTCAGAAGATTTTGAAGTTATTGGAGTTTCAAGGTCAAAAGAACCGCATGAAACATTTTTAAAATATAAAACAAATGAAAATTATAATGAAGGTTTTAATTTTTTTAAGTTAGATCTAAATAAAAATTTACAGAAAATAATCTCTCTGATAAAACAATATAAGCCAGAATTTGTGGTCAATTTTTCCGCGCAAGGTATGGTGGCAGAAAGTTGGAAAAATCCTTTGGATTGGTACCAAACTAACCTTATCTCGCAAGTTGATTTTCATGATCAAATAAGAAAATTTGATTTCATCAAAAAGTACTTAAATTTTTCTACACCAGAAGTTTATGGAAGCATAGAGGGATGGAAAAAAGAAAATTTTATTTTTATGCCGAGCACACCCTATGCAACATCAAGAGCAGCTTGCGACCTTCATTTGATGAACTTTTATAAAAACTATGATTTCCCTGTTTTGTTTACAAGAGCAGCAAACGTTTTTGGCCCGGGACAGCAATTATATAGAATCATTCCTAAAGCAATTCTCTCAGCCTATACAGGAAGTAAAATGGAACTTCATGGGGGAGGTTATTCTGAAAGATCTTTCATAAATATATCTGATGCAGCAAGGGCAACTTTAAAGATTTTGATTGAAGGAAAAATTGGAGAGACCTATCACATTTCTACTAAAGAAAAAATTTCTATAAGAGATTTAGTTAAGAGGATTTTTAATATACTCGGAGCTGATTTTGATAAAATTGTAATTGATTCAGATGAGAGGCTCGGGAAAGATCAATCTTACTCACTGGATTCTGAAAAGTTAAGAACAGAATTTGCATGGAAAGAGTCAAAGAGTTTACATGAAGGCTTACTGGAGACTATAAACTGGATAAAAAGGGATATTAAGATTCTTAAAAAAATGCCTCAGGAATATTTACACAAATCATAATGAAAATATTAATTACTGGAGCTTGCGGGTATGTTGGATCATCTCTGACACCATACCTATTGAGTAAAGGACATGAAATTATAGCTATTGACACACAATGGTTTGGTTTAAATTTAGAGGAATCTGAAAATTTAACTATTTATAAGGAAGATGTTAGAAATTTGGATGAAAAATATTTTGAAGGCATTGAAACAGTAATTCATTTAGCAAATATAGCAAATGATCCTGGAGTGGACTTGAACCCAGTTCTTTCATGGGAAGTTAACGTTTTAGCTACTCAGAAGCTAGTCGAACATTCTGTAAAAATGGGAGTAAATCAATTCATTTATGCTTCATCAGGAAGTGTTTATGGCGTGAAAGATGAGCCAAAAGTTACAGAGGATCTACCGTTAGTTCCAATTTCTGTTTATAACAAAACTAAAATGGTCTCCGAAAGAGTAGCGATGAGTTTTTTGCCAGAGATAAAAATTATTAATGTCAGACCTGCTACAGTTTGTGGTTGGTCTCCGAGAATGAGGCTAGATGTTAGTGTCAATATGCTAACCTTTCAGGCTTTAAAGAATAAAAAGATTACTGTGTTTGGAGGGGATCAAGTAAGACCAAATATTCATATGAAAGATATGGTAAGAGTTTATGATCATTTTTTAGAAAACGAAGCTAAGATTGAGAGTGGAAACTACAACGCAGGGTTTGAAAATATTTCTATCCTAGATATCGCTAATATGGTTTCAAAAAAATTAGATGCTGAAATAGTCATCACTCCCTCAAATGATCCAAGGTCATATAGACAAAATTCTGATAAATTATTAACTACGGGCTTTAAACCCTCTTTTGGAGTTGAGTACGCCATTGACGAAATTATTGATAAATTTGAAAAGGGCATGTTAATTGACCAAATGAATTTTCACACAGTCAAGAGGATGAAAGAATTAAAATTAGATATTTAGAAAATGACATATGAAGAACTACAAAAAACCTCAAATATAGCCAAGTCAAGAATTATCTTAAACTCCAGTAAAACAAACACTCCACATTTGGGTTCATGTTTGTCATGCACAGATATTTTAATTTGTTTGTATTTTTCAATTCTTAGAATAAATCCTTCTAAACCAAAACTTGAGGGAAGAGATAGATTTATCCTTAGCAAGGGACATGGAGCAGCAGCCCTATTTCAAGTACTTGCGATGAGAGGATTTTATGAGGACTCCTTATTAGAAAATTATGGGGAAAACGGAAGTATTTTTGCCGAACATCCTCCTGCACCAGACTATTTACCTGGAATAGAGGCAGCCACAGGATCTTTGGGTCATGGCTTACCTATCGGGCTTGGAATGGCAGTTGCTTCAAAAATTAGATCTTTGGATTATCACGTCTATGTCTTATTAGGAGATGGAGAGTGCAACGAGGGATCGATTTGGGAAGCTGCCACAATGGCATCTGCTCAAAGCATAGAAAATTTAACAGTAATCGTAGATTCCAATAAATGGCAAGCTACTGATAGATCCTCCGACCTGGTTGGCCCAACAAGTTTAAAGAACAAATGGGCTGCATTTGGATGGCACACTATTGAGATTGACGGGCATGATATGCGAGAAATCAAAAGTTCGTTGACTTTACGAAAAAAAAATAAACCTGTCGCGATAGTAGCAAATACTATTAAGGGTAGTGGAGTTTCATTTATGGAAGATAACAATAATTGGCATTATAGAATCCCAAATAAACAAGAAGTATTAAAGGCTTTTGAAGAATTAGGGGTAAAGTCATGAGAAATGCATTCGCTTCGGAAGTGACTAAGTTGGCTTCAGAAGTTGATGATATAGTTCTTTTATCAGGTGATATAGGCAACAAACTATTTGATGAATTTAAACATAACAACAAAGGTACTTTTATAAATTGTGGTATTGCTGAAGCAAATATGATGGGAGTTGCATCAGGATTGGCAATGTCTGGTCTAAAACCAATTGTATATACGATCACGCCTTTCACTACAACGCGCTGTTTCGAACAAATTAGAGTTGATGCTTGTTATCACAATGTTAACGTCATTATTGTAGGTACTGGATCTGGTTTGTCCTATGCAAGCCTAGGCCCAACTCATCATTCCTTGGAAGACTTAGCAATATTCAGAGTTCTGCCACACATGACAATTTTGGCTCCAGCAGATGAAGTTGAGTTGAGGATGGCTCTCAGAGAAGCAATAAAACTAAAAGGACCTGTTTATATCAGAATAGGCAAGAAAGGAGAAAAAATAGTAACTTCTCCTGAAGAAAAATTTGAAATTGGAAAATCAATTAATCATCTAAAAGGCAAAGATATCGCATATATTGTTTCAGGCATTGTACTTCCAAATGTTTTATCTGCATCAAAAGAATTAATAAACCTTGGTTTCTCGCCAAACGTAGATAGTTTTCATACAGTAAAACCTTTAGACGAGGAAAAACTTGAGGAAATTTTTTCAAAGTTCAATAAAGTTTGCGTTGTAGAAGAGCACAGTAAAATTGGGGGACTATTCGGGGCAGTATGCGAATGGTACGTTCAATCTGAATTCAAAGAAAAAAAAATCGTTAGTTTTGGAACTCCAGATGAATTCATGCATGAGGTAGGAAGTCAGGATTACGCCAGAGAAAAATATGGGCTTTCAACTGAAAAGATTTTAAAAAAGAGTATCGAACTTTTAGATTAAGAGTAAAAAATTAGTGAAAGTAGGTATAGATTTTGATAACACTATTGTTTCCTATGATAGCTTATTTTATAAGGTTGCTCTGGAACTTGGAGTGATTCCTGAAGAAATTGACAGAACAAAAATTTCAGTAAGAGATTTTCTAAGAAAAAATAATAAAAATGATATTTGGACATCAATTCAAGGCATGGTCTATGGTGAAAAGATGATTGAGGCTGAAGTCTATGAGGGATTTATAGAATTTATAAAGTTTCTTAAGAGCGAAAAATTTGATTTTTGTATCATCAGTCATAAAACCAAATATCCATTTATTGGAAAGAAGACTAATCTTCACAATGCTGCATTGAATTGGATCCAAAAATTCTTAAATATTGATAATCAAATTCTTATAAAAGATGAATTAATTTATTTTGAAGATACAAAAGAATTGAAAGTAGATAGAATCATCTCAGAAAAATGTGATGTTTTCATAGATGATTTGCCTGAGGTTTTTGAAATTCCATCATTCCCAGATTTTGTTAATAAATATCTATTTGATCCTAATGAAACCTATGTGGGAAATCAATTCCTTTCATTTTCATCTTGGTTAGAAATAAAAAATGAGTTTGAGAAGTGCGTCATAAAGAAGAAATAATCAAGATAAAGCAAATCTTCTCTAATATAAATTTACAAATAAAAAACTTTAAATTATCTGAAATTATAGGGGGAAAGAATAATAGAGGATTTAAAGTTATAAATAATGGATTAACTTATTTTGCTAAATTTTATTTTCATGATGAGCAAAGAAATAAATCAAGAATCGAAACTGAGTTAAACTTTTTTAACTTTATCAAGAATAAGAAAATTAAAAATATTCCTAATCCTATAAATTTTTCTACTGATCACAACATAGGAATTTTCAAATTCATTGAAGGGAAGTCATTTACAAATAAAAATCAAATTAATGAAGATTGCGTGAAACAGGCTGCAGATTTTTTTTCCAAAATAAATGGAAATGTCTCTATGAATGGTCCAATGAACAATGCCTCAGATGCTGAATACAGTTTAAAAGGTAATTTCAGTTTAATTGAAAATAGAATTGAAAAATTAAAGGAGATCAAAATCAAACATGATATAGATATAAAAGCTAAAAAACTCGTAGTTGAATTATCAAACCTTTGGGATAGTGAAAAAATAAAGATAAATAGAGAATTTATTAAGAATAAATTTAACGATTTAGATAAAGATCAAAGATGTATTTCTCCGTCAGATTTTGGATTTCACAATGCCTTGATAGATGAAAATCAAATAGTTTATTTCTTAGACTTCGAACATGCTGGGTTTGATGATCCTGCGAAATTTATTTGTGATTTTTTTTTACAACCAAAAATTGCTGTTTCTATGAAATATTTTGATTATTTCACAACACACTCTTTAATAAATTTTTCAAATAAAGAATCAATTATTAAAAGAAGCCTTATTATGTTTCCTCTATTTAGAGTAAAATGGGTTTGTATCCTTTTGAATGAGTTTCTAGAAAATAATTTAAAAAGAAGAATTTTCTCCAAATCTCTAGAAAATATTGAAAAACAAAAAGCTCTGCAGCTAGGAAAAGCAAAAAAACTTTTTTCTGAATTGACATAATGTACATAGATTTTCTCTCAAGCCTCCATAAAAGCACTGAAAGAGATTATCTTGGGAGAGTCAATGATAAAGATTTTCCAAAATTTAAAGCAGCAGAATTAGCAAAGAAGTGGGATTTTGATTATTGGGATGGAGATAGGAGAATTTGTTACGGAGGTTATAACTATATACAAGGCCGATGGGCTGACGTTGCAAACTCATTGATTTCTCACTATTCACTTAAGGCTGGAGATAAGATCTTGGATGTTGGTTGTGGAAAGGGATTTCTTCTATACGAAATGTTATTGATAGAACCAGGTCTTCAGATAAACGGTCTAGATATTTCCGAATATGCAATCAAAAATTGTAAGCCAGAAATATCTGATTTCCTCATACAAGGCAATGCTAATAATCTTCCATATGAGGATAATTATTTCGATCTTGTTATATCTTTAAATACAATTCACAATCTCTATACTTACGACCTTGAAAAAGCATTAAAAGAAATTCAAAGAGTCTCAAAAGATAAGAAATATTTATGTGTTGAGTCTTATAGAAATGAAAAAGAAAAGGCAAATTTGCTTTATTGGCAGGTAACTTGTGAAAGCTTTTATACCCCAGAAGAATGGGAATGGTGGTTTAGTAAAACTTCCTATGATGGAGATCATTCTTTTATTTTTTTTGAGTAGATATGTCTATGATTAAAACTACAAGGGCAGCGGTCTTAGTTCAGCAGAAATCACCTCTTTCTATTATGGAAATAACTCTTCCTGACAACCTTGACTTTGGCCAAGTCTTAGTAAAGGTAATTTATAGTGGAATATGTGGATCTCAAATTGGAGAAATAGAAGGAGTAAAAGGAAAAGATAATTTTCTTCCTCACTTGCTCGGACACGAGGGTTATGGACAAGTTATTGATATTGGTCCTGGTGTGACAAAAGTAAAAAAGAATGAAAAAGTAATTCTTCACTGGAGAAAGGGTAGCGGAATAAATAGCGCTACTCCACAATATTCATATAAGGGAGACACTGTTAATGCAGGATGGGTTACAACTTTTAATGACCACGCAATAATCTCAGAGAATAGATTAACAAAAGTATCAGATAAACAAGAAGCTTTGACTGCACCGTTATTTGGATGTGCAATCACCACTGGTTTTGGTGTTATAGATAATGATGCGAACCTCAAGATAGGGGAGAGTGTAGTAATTTTCGGTTCAGGAGGCATAGGATTAAATATGATTCAGGCTGCAAAACTCAAAGGAGCCTTCCCTGTTATTGCAGTCGATATTTATGATGAGAGACTTGATCTTGCTAAAAAGCATAACGCTGATTTCATTATTAATTCTAGAATCGAAAAAGATATAAGAAGATCGATATTAAATATTTCAAAGGATATTGACGTATTTGTTGACAATACAGGAAATGTAGATGTCATTGAGTTAGGTTATGATTTGGTTAATAAGAAGGGAAGAGTTGTCCTTGTTGGAGTTCCTAAATACGATGAGAAAATTTCTATAAATACTCTGCCTTTACACTTTGGGAAAAAGCTTATTGGATCTGAGGGTGGTTCTACGGATCCGTCGATTGATATTCCGAAATACTTAAAATTAGTGGATCAAGGTATTCTCGACATCTCAAAACAAATTACCCAGGTTTGTCCTTTAATTGATATTAATGATGCTATTTCAGATATGAAAAATGGTGTTAATAAAGGAAAAATCATAATTGAATTAAATTCATAATTTTAAAAAGAAAATATGGGAAAGTATTTTGTTATTGGTGCATCTGGCCTTATAGGAAGCGAGCTTCTTTCCCTTCTTAAAACAAAATCAGAGCAAGCTATTGGAACATACACAAATAACTTTGAAAATGGACTATTGAAATTTGATATGGGAGATCTACAATTTTCTGATTTAGGAGAGGTTAAAAAAGGCGATATTTTTTATATTCTATCTGCATATTCAAACCCATCTTGGATTGCCCAAAATAAAGAGGAAGCAAAAAAATTGAATTACGATAATACAATCCAACTTATAGATTTTTTAATTGAAAAGGAGGCAAAGATTATATTTATGTCTTCAGTTGAAGTGTTTGATGGAAAAAAAGGAAACTATTGCGAAGATGATACTCCTAATCCATTAAATTATTACGGCGAGCTTAAACTAAAGGTAGAACATTACTTACAAGAAAACTATGAAGATTTCATAATTGCCAGAACTGGATGGAATGTTGGAATAAATTACAAAAGTAGATGCGTAATCCAACTCACATACGAAACTTTATTGAATGAGGAGGCAAAAATGGCCTCAGATAACTTTTTTTCACTATGCTATACAGTTGATACAGCACTTGGTCTATACAAGTCGTCCAAAAAAAATAATCTTAAAAAAATACACATTGCATCAGAAAAAATTATTAACAGGCTTACTATGGCAAATACAATTAAACAAAATAGCGCAAGGGGGGATAATATGTTTTTTAAAGAGTGTAAATTTTCAGAGATACCTTATTCAGAACCTAGAGGGAGGATTAACGATTTAAATTGTAAACTTTCAAGGGATCTACTTAACATGAAATATTTTGACTCAGATGACCTGATCTTAAAAAAGGTAAAATATTTGGATCAAAGCTTGAATTTAAATAAATGAAAAAAGAATCAAACATACTGGTTAATAAGGATGAAATTTTTTTGCTTGACGAGAAATTAATAACTAAACTTAAAAATCTGGCCTCAAAGCATCCTCTGAAAAGATCAAGAATTTGCCTTCATCAAAATGAAGAAGAACTTGTCCATGAAATGATTATAGTTGCAAAAAAGGACGGGATAATGGAACCACACAAACATCCATTCCTGAAACCTGAATCCTATCACGTCATTGAAGGTAAATTGAAAGTAGTGATATATAACGATGATTCAACAATTAAAGAAGAATTCCACCTAGATGATCAATCTCATCCGAGGATGTATAGAATAAAAGGGAATGTTTGGCATCAACCTATACCTCTTACGGAGTGGGTTGTTTATCATGAAGTTGCTACTGGTCCATTCAATAAGAATAATGATGTCATATACCTTGAGGAGTTTATTAATGAAGGAAGTAAACAATAGCATAAGCAACAATAGCCCAATTATTGATGGGGAGTCATCTGATTTATTAATAAAATTAGACAATTATCCTGTCACTGAGATCTATCAAAAATATAAAGAAAATAAATTCCCTTTTGATACATTTTATGATCAGGAATTAAGATTTTGTCCAAAGAGTAATCATGCTTTTCTAGGCAGTCAATTGCCTCAGGATTTTATCTATAATGCTGAAAACTACAATACAGTTTCTTCTACTAGTGTTGGCTCAGTTACTGCTTTAGAAAATTTTTACTCTTTTATATCAGAAAGAATTGATAAAGATTATGATTCAATCATTGATATTGGTGCAAACGACACAACGTTATTAAAAAAATTTAAGGATTATGGAAAAAAACTTATAGGGATTGATCCTAACGTAAATTCAAATGATCAAAGCATTACTTGCATAAAAGATTATTTGGAAAATGTTAACTTAACTTCAATTTCAAGCGGTAATAAAGTATTTCTATCAAGTCATACTTTAGAGCATATTTATGATCCAAGAAAATTCATGGAAATTTTATCTAATTCTTCTACAGATAATGATGAATTTTTTTTCCAATTCCCATGCTTGGATCTTCTAATAAAAGATAGCAGATTTGATCAAATCCACCACCAACATCTTCATCTTTTTAGTGTTCAGTCATTTAGCAATATGATTTCTCAATTTGGCTATGAAATCATTGATTACCGTTTAGACCCTGATCACTATGGAACTTTAATGGTGCAATTCAAAAAAACAGAAAAATACATAGAGCCATTTGAATATGAAGATGGTTTTTACTCAATATCGGAGATTAAAAAAAGGTATAGATATTTTCTCGAAGACATTTCTTTGGTAAATGAGAAAATTTTACAAAATGATTGTGATTTATATTGTTATGGAGCATCACTTATGCTTCCAATTATTCCTTATTACATTCCAGCCATGAAAAATGCATTAAACATAATCGATGAGGATAAATCAAAAAGCGGACTTTCCTACGTAAATTTTGATGTCGAAATTAAAGATGGCTCGAATGTTGATTTTGAAAATTCAAACATATTAGTAACTGCTCTTGCTACAAAGTTTGCTACTAGAAAAATAATTTCAAAACTTAGCGATTTGAAAGCTTTAAACATAATTTTACCTTTAAGTACAATTTAAATATGAATCTAAATATAAATAAAAAAGTCGCCTTAGTAACTGGCGGAGTTCAAGGAATTGGGTCTTCAATTACTTCAAATCTTCTAGCTGAAGGATGCACAGTCATTGCTACTTCCAGATCATCTGAGGCAATAGATGAATTCAAGGATCAGTTTCCCAATAATACAGAAAATCTTATATGTATTAAGTCATCTTTAACCGAAGATGGTGACATAGCTTCATTGTATTCTCAAATAAAAAAATTAGGTTATGAGATAGATATTTTAGTAAATAATGCTGGTCATACAATGAACATCACAGACCCTTTTTGCAGCATAGATGACTGGAAGAAAGTTTGGGCTTTAAATTTTGATATTGTTGTTGAGCTTGTTAACTTGTGTGTTCCCGATATGAAAAAAAATAAATGGGGAAGAATTGTCAATATCACATCATGCGCAGGTCTTGAAAATAGTGGCCCAGTAACATTCAGTACGGTTAAGGCAGCTCTTTCTGCTTATACAAGATCGATGGGCAGAGTACTGGCAATAGAAGAAGAAGGTATTGTCATGACTGCATTATTTCCCGGAGTTGTAATAACGAAAGGCGGTCATTGGGAAGAAGTATTAAAAGTAAATCCTAGTCACGCAGAAAAATATATTGCTGAAAGATGCCCAGTTGGTAGGTTTGGGGAAATTGATGAAGTTGGTCCTATAGTAGCCATTTATTGCTCTCAGCTAGCTAGCTTTTGTCATGGTGCGATAATCCCAGTAGATGCTGGTCAATCCAAACACTTCATGTATTTCAATTACATGGATTAAAAATGAAGTTTACTGATGTAATTGCTCATTCTATAAAAGCAAACGAGGTTAAATGTGTTTTTGGTTTGCAAGGAGGTGCAGTTGTTCATATTTTTGATTCTTTAGAAAGATTAAATGTTCCTGTTGTATACACTCATCATGAATCTTCAGCATCATTTGCAGCTGCTGCTAACGCCAAATCTTCGAATTGTCTTGGTTGTGCTGTTGTTACTACCGGCCCAGGAGCTACAAATGCAATAACTGGTCTTATGGGCGCTTGGCAAGATTCTGTGCCCTGTATTTTTTTGTCAGGACAGGTTAGATCAAATCATATGTCTTACGGAAAGCCAGTGAGGCAGGTTGGGTCTCAAGAAGTAAATATCACCGATGTAGTTAAACCTTTAACAAAGTACTCCAAGGTAATAATAAATCCTGATTCTATCCAAGAAGAAATTAATAAAGCGATAAAGATAGCTATTAGTGGAAGACCTGGACCAGTATGGCTTGATCTGCCGCTTGAATTTCAATGGTCAGATGTAAAATTTGAAGAAAGCAAGTGCAAAAAAGTACTGCCAAAAGTTTCAAGACTGGATTTTGATGAGGATTTAAATCTTTTTACTAAATATCTAGAAGAATCTAAATCTCCATTATTTGTTTTAGGATATGGTTGTATTTTGTCTGGTATGCAAAAGAAAATTAAAAACTTTATAGAAGAAAATGATTTTAGATGTGTGACAACCTGGACGGCGGGAGGAATTTTTTCTACAAAAAGTAAAAATAACCTTGGGATTATTGGAATGTCTGGTCAACCAGGAGCAAATAAAGCTGTTTTCAGTTCCGATTTATTAATAGCTTTGGGGACACACTTATCAATTCCTCATACAACCACGTTGACTGATTCTTATGCTCCCAAAGCAAAGAAAATTTTTGTCAATATTGATAAAGATCAGCTAGATCATTTAAACCTTAGAGCTGATTTAAAAATTCATGCTGATCTAAGGCAATTTATCAATAAACTAGTAAATAAAAACTTCAAAACAAAGAAATATAGAAATATTGATCAATTTAAAAAACTGAATATAAAAAAACTACGTAAAACAAAAAGATTTGTTGACCCAAACATGTTTTTTAGAAAGTTAACAGAAAAGATATCAAATGAAGATGGAATAATTATAGATGGTGGCGGAACAGCTTTATATACTGGATTTCAAGCAAGCGACATAAAAGAAGATCAAAAAATAATATGTTCATCCGCTATATCCTCTATGGGAACTGGTTTAGCAGAAACAATTGGATCTTATATGTCAAAAGAATTTAGAACTTTGTATTGCATCATTGGAGATGGAAGTACTTTGATGAATATTCAGGATTTACAATCAATAAGTGATATGAAGATACCTTGTGTGATTTGTGTAATAAATAATAATGGTTACTTAGCAATAAGGCATACTCAGCAAGGATTTTTAGAAAATAGATACTATGGTACTCATCCTGATTGGAAACTTGGAATAGTTGATTTCAAAGATGCAGCTAAAGCATTCAAGCTTCAGTATTTTAAATTGGATGAAAATAAACAAATAGACTCAATGTGCAAAAAAGTCCTTAACACAAAAAAACCAATTCTTTTAGAAGTATTAGTTTCAGAGAATCAGCCTGCTTTGTTCTCCCAACAATATGTTAAGAATAAAGATGGAACCTCAACGCCTAAATCATTGGAATACATGAAATAGATGGTATGAAATATTTATCCAAAGCCTCTGAAGTTTTAGAGGGGCAAAAAATGTTTCAAATCTTGGCTAAAGCTCAAGAACTTGAAAAAAGTGGTAAAGAGATCATTCATTTTGAAATTGGAGACCCAGATTTTGATACTCCAAAAAATATAATTGATGCTGCAATAGATAGTTTAAATAAGGGAAATACTCATTATGTTAAATCTTCAGGAAAAGATAATTTAAAGGAAGCTTCCATCAAAAAAACTTTAAATTCTAGGGGATTTGAACCAGATAAATCTCAAATTCTGATAACTGCAGGTGCAAATGTTCAAATTTACTATGCACTTGCATGTACGACTAACCCAGGGGATGAAGTAATTACTGTTGATCCATGTTTTGTTTCATATAAGTCCATAATTAAATTTCTTGGGTTAAAGCCAAAATTCATACCTTTGCATGAAAAAAATGAATTTAGAATTAATCCCAATGATTTAGGAAAATTAATTTCAAGAAAAACAAGAGCTGTGCTAATTAATTCTCCTCATAACCCTACCGGGGCTGTATTAAGTGAAGAAAACATTAGAAAAATCTATGAAATTTGCAAAAAAGAGGATGTTTTTTTAATAAGCGATGAAGTTTACGGAAGAATGGTTTACGAAGATGATGAAAATCAGGAAAAATTTTTTTCTCCGAGCTCCATTGATTTTTGTAAGGAAAGATCAATTATTATTCATTCTTTAAGCAAATCTTATGCTATGACGGGTTGGAGAATAGGAGCAGTCACTGGGCCTGAAGAGGTTATAAAGAAAATGACTCTTTTATTAGAAACTACATCATCCTGCGTTTCACCTTTTATTCAAGACGCTGCAGTTGAGGCATTAAATTCCAATCAAGTAGAAATAGATAAGATGATTAAAGAATTCAAAAGTAGAAGAGACTTAATGGTATCAATGTTAAATAAAATTCCTGGTATTTCATGTATTTCTCCTAAAGGAGCTTTTTATGTATTTGCAAATGTATCGAAAACAAATTTTAATGATACTGAGTTTTGTGATTTTATTTTAGATAATGCTGGTGTAGCTGCTTGTCCAGGATCTTATTTTGGAGATAGCGGGAAAGGTTACGTCAGATTCTGCTTTGCTAATTCAAAGCAGAATATAAAGAAAGGTTTATTAAAGTTAAAAAAACTTTTTGATTAAATTAAATTTTGATATTTTTTTAGAAAGTATTTTGAAATTTGAGCGTTACCTTTAAACATATAATGACCTTCTTTAAAGAGATTCTTAAAGTCTGCAAATAATTTCTCTTCGTGACCGTCCATTTTCAGACTTCCATTAATATATAAATACATTTCTTTTGTTAATTCTAGTATTTCGTCTTCTGAGTTGTCCTGTAAATCTATTTTTGAGGTCTTAAACTGAGAATTATATCTAAAATTTGACATATCACTATCCATAATAGTTTTGAAAGGCACTAATTTATTTTCTTTTACATATAATTTTGGGATACATATGTTTTCAGAAAAACCATGCAATGAATTACTCAATGGTGCTAGATTTGTAATGGCAGCAGGCGTGCCAAATAAATTTGAAAGCTCAATAACGCCAGAGTCACTGCAAAGAGAGAAAGAACATTGAGAAAAGAGAAATACATCAAGTTGATCATTTTTGCCATCAAAACTTGAATAGTCATAAAGTCCATCAATCTCTTTTAATTTTTCAGAGCGTTCATGACCCATTTTTACGCACTTACCGCCTTTTTGTATAATGTACTCAATAGCCGGGATATAAGACTCTATTGAAACATTCCTGAATTCTTGCCCAAAATCACTATTTGATTTTTCAAGACTATATTTTGAATCTCTGGCATGAACACAAACAAACCAGTCATCTTTTTTAAAACCTATCCTTTCAAGAAATTCATTACCAACTTCAATATCTTTATTTTTTATAATAAAAAGAGGCTTTCTTTTATCCCATAAACTAATAATTTGACTATATTGTGAAGTTGACGTGGTCGCGCTTACTTTATGCCCATCAAGATTTAAAAAAAAGATCCAGGTAAAAGGCAATAAAAGAAATCCTATAATTCTATTTCTAACAAAAATAAGATAATCATCAAAGTATTTAATAATATGATCGTTAGCTATTTCTTTTTCAATATGAAAAGCAATAATCTTCTTAGTAGATCCATTTAAAATATTTTCTTTAACTTTTATTCTCATGTCCGCAGTCAAGTGACCAACCCTATGTGCATAAATTCTAACGAATACAATGTTAAAAAATCTCAAAAAAACTGCTGGGATTAAGTAAAATGTAGCTATAAATTTTTTTGATAAAAATACTGTTACTTTAATTATTCCTCTAAATAAGGAATTAATTTTAGGAGGCCATTCTCTTTTTAAAATCATTTTGATCAGCTAAAAAAATTATCCTTAATGTTTCAATCTATCTTAAATTTAATTTTTCCTGAGAAAGCATTTTTCTGGGGTTATGCAGAGAAGATTGCAAGATCTATAACTGGTCCAATTTCTATCTTTTTTGTTGTAATTTTTCTTGACCTAAAGTCTCAAGGTTATTTATTTACTTTTATAAGTCTCCTTGCAATTAAATTTGTTCTCGAATTAGGTCTAACTCAGATCATTATAACATTCGTTGCGTATGAAAAAAATTCACTAGATATTAAAAAGAATTTTTTGAAGGGAAGATTTAATAATTATTTACGTTTAAAAAATATCTCTAGATACGCCTTTTTCTGGTTTTTTTGGGCCTCCTTAATCTATATTGGAATATTAAATTTAGTTGGATTTCTTCTATTTAATTCCGCAGGAGATCCATATGATTTTTGGTTCCCACCTTTCTTACTATTATGTGTATTGTCAGCTATAGAGATTTTTTTTATACCTTTTTATGCAGTAAAAGAGGGACTAGCAAAGATTGATGAGGTTTATAAATATAAGTTTTATAAGACAATCTTATTTTTGATTGCATACCTTGCATTGCTATCTATTGGAGCAGATATCTGGAGTTACTCTATTGCATTATTTCTTAATGTAATTGTTGATTTCATTTTTGTAATGAAAAATAAATCTTTATTTTTATCTCTATTAAGAATTGTAAAAGGCCAAGTTTCCAGATTGAATTGGAAAACAGAAATATTCCCAATGCAAAGCAGAATAGCAATAGGTGCAATCTCTGGTGTTCTTTCTTTTTCTATATTTACACCATTTTCTTTTAATTTATTGGGGCCAGAAACAGCAGGTAGAGTAGGTCTTACGGTAGCGATTGTAACTGGGATTTCAACTTTATCTGTTGTTCCTTCAATGGTTAGTAGTCAAAAAATTGCTTCTTTAGTTGAACAAAAAAACATAAGAATGCTGGATAACCTAATCGTTAGATTGCTGACTTTATCTTTTGCGATCCATTTTTTTTCATTGCTAATATTGATTGTGTTATTTTATTTATTAGAAGAATTCTTTCCTTTCATTCTTGAAAAAGTTTTAGATCCAAAGTCTTTTTTATTATTTTTCTTTGCAATGATGTTCAGTTTAATCTCAACCCCATTATCAATTTTTATGAGAGCTCACAAAGAAGAGCCCTTAATGTGGTTATCCATTTTCACTGGATTATTTATATGCTTTGGGTCTTATTTTGGAATGTATTTTTATGGAGCGATTGGAGCCGCTTTGACATTTTTTGTGATAACCTTTCTGAGTTTTCCTATTCTGATATCAATTTTTTTTAGGTTTAGATCTAGATATTGAAAAAAAACTTTATTATTTTTTTATATTATGAACAATGACACAATCATAAAATATCTTCAAAACTACCAATTGATATTTGAAAGTGGTTATGAGTCTAAAATAAAAGAGTTGGTTGACTTCATAAAGGCTATAAAAAAATCAAACAAACGAATCTATTTAATGGGAAATGGAGCGAGTGCTGCTATTTCTAGCCACATTGCTAATGATTTAACAAAAGCTACAAAAATTAAGGCATTAACTTTTCATGATCCCTCACTGATTACATGTTTTGGTAATGATTTTGGATACGATAATTGGATGAAAGAGGCTTTAAATCATTTTTCTGAAGATGGAGACTTAGTCATACTGATCTCTTCCAGCGGAAAATCAGAAAATATTGTAAAAGCTGCACGGTTTTGTAAAAAAAATAAACTAAAGCTAGTGAGCTTAACTGGTCCCAGCCCAAACAAAGAAGTTATAGACTCTTCAGAAATAAATTTCAGAGTAAATTCTAATATTTACAACATCATTGAATGCATTCATATGATAATTCTTACTAGCGCCATTGATCAGATTAATATGGTCAAACTAAAATAATTAAGGATTTTTGAGATTTGATTTATTTATTTGATTCAAGTTCAAATTTATCGAAGTCAGGACATGAAGATTTTTATAACAAAAAGTTAATTTCTTCAATTTCAGAGTCTTATAGTTTACTTGAAAAAATTCCTTTCCAATATCTTCATAGAAATAAACTCAGCAAAACAAGAATTTTTCTTTCCACTTTTCTAAATTTGTTCAATATTATAAAAAAGGATAAATGTATTATTATCCTTCCTACCCCAACTACTCATGATATTTTATGTCTGTATATTTTAAGCACTATTACAAAGGCTAAAATTATTTTTTTTAAAAGAAGAATTTTTGATGACAATCTTTCAAAAGAAGCTTTACTAAATTTTTTTCTAAGGTTTCTTTTTTCTAAGTCAAATTTTGTATTGGTATCTGATTCAAATAAAATTTTATCTACAGAAAATACTTTAAATGAAACTTTTAAAATTGACATTCCTAATAGGGAATTCTCCGAAATACTTAAACCTGTGGAAGTAAATATTCCGGAGAGTGTTGGACTTATTTTTGCTTTTACTGGGGTGTTAAGAGAAGAAAAAGGTGTATACCTTTATGAAGATATAATTAAACGAACTCTAA
>CESW01033467.1_pt1 | contig 22081 bp, 16 predicted proteins | sample 531171 | NCBI WGS metagenome assembly CESW01 (sample SAMEA2621859, study PRJEB7988) | marine metagenome | biome: marine biome (ENVO:00000447); feature: surface water layer (ENVO:00002042); material: "saline water (ENVO:00002010), including plankton (ENVO:xxxxxxxx)" | depth 5 m
ATGGCGCCTCAATCGACGGCCAAAAGCTTTTTAGAAGGAAAAGAAGTTGCCCAGCAATTTGGTTATCCGTTGTGCATTCGTGCATCCTACACCCTGGGAGGAGCAGGAGCAGCAGTGGTGTATGACAAGGATGCGTTCGAGGACAAGTTGCAACGCGGCCTCCATTTGAGTCCCATCCATGAGGTGATGATTGACAAGGCTTTGTTGGGTTGGAAGGAATTTGAGCTTGAGCTTCTTCGCGACTCAAATGACAACGTGACCATTGTTTGCTCCATTGAAAACTTTGATCCAATGGGCATTCATACAGGTGACAGCATCACGGTTGCGCCAGCCATGACGCTGAGCGATTCGACGTTCCAGAGGATGCGCGACATGGCCATTAAAATGATGCGCAGCATCGGAGATTTTGCTGGAGGATGCAATGTCCAATTCGCAGTATCACCTGATGAGAACGAGGACATTATCGCGATTGAGATCAATCCTCGAGTATCTCGTTCTTCGGCATTGGCGTCCAAAGCCACGGGATACCCCATCGCCAAGGTGGCGGCCAAATTGGCCATTGGATATCACCTCGACGAGCTCAAAAACCAAATCACGGGCAATACGTCAGCCATGTTCGAGCCTACCCTCGACTACGTGGTGGTGAAAATCCCACGCTGGAATTTCGACAAGTTTCCCGGATGTGACCGCGAGCTCGGATTGCAAATGAAAGCCGTGGGTGAGGTGATGGCCATAGGTCGATCTTTTCAAGAGGCACTTCAAAAAGCCTGTCAGTCACTGGAGCTGAAACGAAATGGGTTAGGCGCTGACGGACGTGAGATGCGCGAACAAGATGCCATCATGCAAAGTCTTCGTCGTGCCAGTTGGAACAGGTTGTTTCATGTTTACGACGCGTTCAAATTGGGCATCCCGTTTCGGAGCATTTTCGAGGCCACGAAAATTGATCCATGGTTCTTGCGCCAGATTGAAGAACTCGTGTTGTTTGAAAAAGAGTTGGCCAAGCATACCGTACAAGATTTGCCCACTGATGTGCTTCGCGAGGCGAAGAAGAAGGGGTATGCCGATCGACAGATTGCACACATCTTGAATTGCCTAGAGTCTGAGGTGCACACGCGCCGTCACGCTGAGGGAATCACTCGGGTTTATAAGCTCGTTGATACGTGTGCTGCAGAATTTCCAGCGCTGACTCCATATTACTACAGCACATTTGAGGAGGATGCCAACGAAAGTGTGGTCACGGAGAAAAAGAAAATCGTCGTTTTGGGTAGCGGTCCCAACCGCATTGGGCAAGGCATTGAATTTGATTACTGTTGCGTTCATGGCGTTCTCGCCGCCAAAGAATGCGGCTATGAGACCATCATGATCAACTGCAATCCAGAGACCGTGTCGACGGATTTTGATACAGCAGACAAACTCTATTTCGAGCCCGTGTTCTGGGAGCACATTTACGACATCATTTTGCACGAAAAGCCGGAAGGGGTCATCGTCCAGCTCGGAGGTCAAACCGCGCTTAAACTTGCCGAAAAGTTGGAGCGTTACGGCATCAAGATCATGGGGACCTCCTATGAAGCACTTGATTTGGCTGAAGATCGAGGCAGCTTCTCGACCTTGCTCAAGGACGAAGGCATTCCTTATCCCAAGTTTGGGGTGGTGGAAAGCGCAGACCAGGCAGTGGAACTTAGTCGTGAACTCGGATTCCCGCTGCTGGTTCGTCCTTCCTACGTCCTGGGAGGTCAGCGGATGAAGATTGTCATCAATGAACAAGATCTCGAGCACCACGTGGTTGACATTCTTCGAGATATGCCTGAAAACAAAATCTTGCTCGACCACTTCTTGGACGGTGCCATAGAGTGCGAGGCCGACGCCATCTGTGACGGTGATGAGGTCAGAATTGTGGGCATCATGCAACACATAGAGCCGGCTGGAATCCACTCCGGTGACAGCTATGCCGTGTTGCCTCCATACAATCTGGGCGACTTGGTCCTTCAACAAATCGAGGATTATACCAAGCGGATTGCATTGGCGCTGAGGACCGTGGGATTGATCAACATTCAGTTTGCCGTGAAAGATGATACGGTATACATCATCGAAGCCAACCCTCGCGCCTCAAGGACCGTTCCATTCATCGCGAAGAGCTATGGAGAGCCTTACGTCAATCATGCGGCCAAGGTGATGCTCGGTGCGGCCAAGTTGAAGGATCTCCCTCACAATCCACACATGGATGGTTACGCGGTAAAGATTCCTGTGTTCAGCTACTCCAAGTTTCCAAATGTGAAGAAGGAATTGGGTCCCGAAATGAAGTCGACTGGCGAGGCCATTCGTTTCATTCCGAACCTTCGAGATTCTTTTTTCAGAAAGGTTTACAGTGAGCGGAATTTGTACTTAAGCAAATAAGCCGACCTTCGTTAGATGCTTTTTGGACTGCTTCGTACTGTGGCTTACATCGTCGGTGTTTGGTTCATCTGGCGTTGGCTTGATGGTGTCTTTGGTGGCCATCGAAAGTCGAATCAACACTTTCGCCGCGCTCCAAGACGACCTGGGGACCAAGAGAGAAAACGACGTGCAAACGATGCAAAAGAAGGGGAGTACGTTGATTTCGAGGAAGTCCAAGATTGATTTTAAGTCTGACGAAGAAGGCGTGACCTCACTTTAACTTGCAAAACATGACCTCTTTCGATTTTCGTGCGATGCTCCCGGCAGCTTTGCCCCACTTGATTTCGGTTGTGGCGATGTTTTTTGCTGCGTCCATGTTGCTGTCTCCTGCAATGTTGAAAGACAAAAGACTGAATCAGGGAGACATACAGAACAACATCGGGATGTCGAAGGAGTCGAGAGACATCCAAAAACGGGATGGTCAGGTCCCGCATTGGACGGACAGCATGTTTGGAGGGATGCCGACCATTCAAATTACAGGAACAGACATTGAGACCGCACCGAAGTGGACTTGGATGGCCATTCGCAAAGCGATGCCGATTGAAGTGGGGACTGTGTTTGTGGCGATGATTTCGGCGTATGTACTTGGATTGTGTCTTGGGTTGTCACCGTGGTTGTCACTTTTGTTGGGACTGGGGTTTGGTCTGTCAAGTTTGAATGTGCTTTATCTCACCGCAGGACATGCGACGAAGGTGAGGGCCATCGCCACCATGCCCGGCGTGTTGGCCGGTGTGGTTTTGGCATTTGAAGGGCGCATGTGGGCTGGAGCTGGTGTGGCTGCCTTGTTTGCAGCATTGCATTTGCAGGCAGACCACGTCCAAATGACCTACTACCTCCTCTTTTTACTTGCAGCCGTGAGTGTTGCGGTTTGGATTCGGGCTGCGGTCATTGGAGAACTGACTGCGATTTCGAGGACCACAGGCTTGCTTGCTCTTGCTGGGGTTTTGGCTGTTTTGCCTCAAACAGGTCAATTGGCCTTGACAGAACAGTATTCTGAGTTCACCACCCGTGGGAAAGCGAACTTGGGAAGCACTGAAACACAAAGCGAAACACTTCAAGATGGGCTAGATCGCGATTACATACTTGAATACAGCATGGCGAGAGGAGAGTGGTGGAGCATCGCAATACCAGACGTGAAGGGCGGAAACGACCAACTTTATTGGGGAGAACAACGATTCAGTGGAGGTGCATTTTACTTCGGTGCGTTGGCTTTTTCACTGTGCTTGACGTGGTTCTTGGTTGGTTCATCTTGGTTGCGATGGCCCTTGCTTGCCGTATCGATTCTGGCCGTTGTATTGTCGTGGCGTGATGCGACCGGTTTGACCTCATTTTTCTTGGACAGTGTGCCGCTCTTCAACAAATTCCGCGACACCAAAATGATGCTTGTTCTTGTGCAGATTGTAGTTCCCGTGGGTGCAGCCATGGCTCTGCACGAAATGAGTAGGCCAGACAATGCGAAGCATTGGAAGCGGTGGGCCTTTGGGTCAAGCGCAGCTGTAGTGGTCTTTCTCGCATTTTACGCAATGCCTGAAACGTGGTTTGACTTCACGTCGAGCATTCGCCCTGATTCAGCCTTGGAGCAACTTGGCAAACGCGTGGTCAACATGCGCATTGACATGTTCAGAGAGGACGTCCTGCGTGCCCTTGGTTTTGCGTTGGTGGGCTTGACAGCCACTTTGGCCTTGGTAAAGCAGTGGCTCAGGACAGAGTGGGTGGTGCTTGGGATGGCATTGATTGTTGCTCTCGACATGATGACGGTGAACGGTCGTTATCTCAGCGAGTCGAATTACGTATCGAACATGGACAAGCGCTTCCCCTTTGAGGCGACTGCTGCGGACCGTGCCATCCTGGCTCAAGAGCGGCAGGGAATTTCAGACTTTGATGCACAATGGAACGCGGCCCAAAAACGCTGGGCAGATCATTTAGATGCGAAGCTTACACGACGGTTCAGTCGGGTCATCGATGCTGCTGCGTTTGAGGTGTTGAATGCCAACAGTCATTATCGGGTGTTTGATTTGGCCAATCCATTCAACGATGCGCGAACTTCCTATTTCCACAAGTCAGTTGGAGGGTATCACGGGGCCAAACTGAGACGCTATCAAGAGTTCATCGAAAGGGTGTTGACTCCCGAACGCACTTCAATCATTCAGAACATCCAATCGGGAAACTTCAATCTCGAAGCTGATTTGGCACCTGGACTGTCTATGTTGAATACCAAGTATATCCTGCTTCCGGGTGCGGAGCAACCATTGCCTTTCCTTGGGGCGATGGGTCCAGCATGGTTTGTCGATGAGTTAAAATGGGTCGACACTTCAGAGCAGGAAATTGGAGCTGTTGCAGATTTGAATCCCAAACAATCCGCTGTGGTGCATCGAGAATTTGAATCCGTGTTAGGTGCCGTCGGTGCTCCAGGCAAGACGGAGGTGGCTTTGAAACAATATCATCCCGACGGTTCAACTTATGAGGTGTCTTCAGAAAAGGGCGGTCTCCTCGTGCTTAGTGAGGTGTACTATCCTTCTGGTTGGACTGCCACAGTGGATGGATCACCCGTTTCATTGGTGCGTGTCAATTCTTTGCTGACCGCACTGAAAGTTCCTGCCGGAAGCCACGAAGTTCAAATGGCCTTCAAGCCAGAAGGCTGGGGAACAGCCCAAGGATTGAGTCGTGCGGGGTCCTTACTTTGGGTGATGCTCCTTGCCCTATGCACGTGGATGCACCGTCGCGAATCGTGGATGTGATTGCATCGGCTTGAACATTGATTGCCCGAGGAGGTTAAGCCAACAGCATGATTCGCCTGACATTAAGCACCACTGAACGGATTTCTGGATTTACCGAGAAGCAATGGAAAGCCTGGGGCGAGTTTCTCGAGGGTTTTGAAGACTCCAGCATTCATCTCTCATCAGTTGCGGTTAGGGCTGGGTTAAAAAGTCCTGCACGAAAGATGTTGGCTGCAATGTGGGCTGATTCAGATGAGAAAATACATGGCGTTGCCGTGATGGAAGACAGCGAGGCGATCAGTCAGGGCGTGGATGATTTTTTGGAAGGCTCAGTGGGATTCAATTGGGCCAAACGCTGGCTGTATCGAAAGGGTGGTTTCCGATTTGGTGTTCGCGTCATTGGAACGCCCTTGGCAAGTGGTCCCCATGGTTACCGTTTTTCTGCCCAAGTCGATGAGGGCGCTTGTCTCCAATCCTTGCTTGCACTTCCTGCACTTGGTGATGCGGAGTCCGTTCCGCCCACATCGGTCGTCAAAGATGAGCCCTCAAATCATGCTTGGGCCAGTGGCCATAAGCTTTCGGGTAAATCACGTTGGGGATCGGATTGGGTGGATTTGGAGTTCGACCCTGTGATGAGGGTGTCACTTGTGGGCCGAGACAGCTGGGAGGATTATTTGGCTGACATGCGAACCAAATCGCGAACCAAAGTCAAACGCATCTTGAAATTGTCTGAGTTGCTGACCTTTTCGGTGTTGAGTCTTGAAGAGATTCACTCCATGGCGGATGACCTTCATGCGTTGTATTTGAAAGTCTTCGGCCGCGCGGCGTTTCGTATGGGGTGCTTGCATCCCGAGGATTTGATTGCCCTCAAAGAAGAAATGGGTGATTCATTTCAAGTGTGGGTTGCCAAATTGGATGAGGAGGTCATCGGCTTCCATTGCGGCATGTGCGATGGGAATGAAGTCGAAGCTTTTTTCGTTGGATTCGACGGAAAACACAACAAGTCTCATGCATTGTATCAGCGAATGCTGGTGGAATTCATACGTTGGGGCATTGAGGAGGGGTGTGCCACAGTCAACCTTGGTCGGACTGCCCTTGACATCAAGGCATCGCTCGGCGCTGAGCCGAAGCGTCTCGTCCTAAGTGTCAAGATGCAAAACCCCGTCATCCACACCTTGGCGCGATGGGTTGGCAAAACCAGTACCCCCAAACAAGTTGCGCTGAAGCGCGCGTGGAAAGAAGAGTCTAAGGCGGCCCAGACGACATCTAAACCGTCACTCCATCATGAAGTCGTCACCGTCTCCACCTCGGGGGCTTCCTGAGCCCCTGCGATTGCGCTCGTCCATTTTCCCAAATTTGTACTGCAGAGTGACATAGACGTTTCGGCTCTCTCGCTGCCGCCATACCTCTTGTTGAAAATCGATGGTGCGCGTAGAGTAAGACCATCGCCGTGTGTTGAAAACGTCTTTGGCTTGCACTGTGATTTGCCAATGGTCTCCGGCCAAATCCCGGCTTGCTGCCAGATTCAGAGTTGCAAATCCGTTGAAACGCCCTTGCGGGTTGACCGCCGCACCTCGAATGAAACTGTTGGCTTGCAATTTCCAATCCTTACCCAAAGTCCAAGAGGCAAAGAAGCGGCTCGACCAGCTAAATCCTGAAGAACTGAAAGGAGATTCAAGGCGAGTTCCATCGTTGACGACGCGGTAGGCACTGGCTGTCCAATTCAATCGGCCGGTTTTCCCAAGAGGCATCATCAATGCCACTTCCAACCCTTCGTTGTGTTGCCGCCCGAGGTTTTGAAAGTTGGACAACAAAATCCCTGTGGCGGTATCTGCAGCGGTGAATCGACGAATCACATCTCGAGTGTCTTTGAAAAACAGGGATGATGTGATGCTTGTCTTGCCACGTCGCCATTGGTGTGCGACTTCGTAGCTGTTGGTGTATTCTGGGAGTAAAAATGGATTGCCACTTCGAATGTTACGCGGATCGGACATGTCCAAGTATGGATTCAATTGTCTACCGCGAGGACGGTTGACACGTCTGCTGTAACTCGCGCTCCACGTGTTTTCACCATCTGTTTCTATGAAGACATTTGCCGAGGGGTAGAGGCTGAAGTAATCGTTCTTGAACGGTTCAGATTGTAGGTTGCCTTCTCCTTCCAATCTGGCTGATGTGTATGCTTGCTCAGCGCGCAGACCTGCTTGAAAACCGACAAAGCCGATGGTCTGTCCTGCTGTGAGGTAGGCAGCATGAATTTGCTCGTCGTACACAAATGAGTAGTCCACAGTATCTAGACCTACAGGAATGTAGATGCCATCGGTGAGCAGGAGGCTGTCGGCCTCTGTGTAGTCAAACGAGGAATTGTCGTTGTTCAACGTGCTTTTGAGACCGACTTCGAGTTTGCCATTTTTACCCCAAGGCTGTTCGTAGTCAGTTTGCGCGAGCCACCTTTCGTTTCGCACATCTTGGGCATTGAATGTTTGAACGTCAGGCGTGGTTGTTCCATTGACAAGACTGACATCCACAAAATCGGTGTGTCCATCTTGCATGTTGTACGACCTTCGCAAATCCGCGGTCCACTTGTGGTCTCGCGAACCGAAAGTCCGTTCGAAACCAAAAAAGGTGTCGCCACCTCTGGAGTCACGTGTGCTCTCCTCCACCCGAAGCGCCGCCGTATTGAGCCCGTTGAAATCCCCACCGGTCCACTGTTCTGCTGTGAATGTAGAATCCCACCCGTCGCGGATTCCCACATTGCCGTTGACTCCTGCAAAGAGGGTCCAGTATTCGTTTGCACGCCAGTCAAATTTGAATGACCTTGACAAGCTTCCGCGGTGTGAATCCCCGGGACGATTGACAAAAGAGACAGATGTAGAATCACCCGACCAAAATTGGGTCCGATCGGTTTCTCCTGCCATAAAGCTGTATCGATCATTCCATCCCAAATTGATGCTGACAGAAATTGCGCTGTTCCGGTAGTTGATGCTCGCGTTTGCATCGTGGTTGTCGCCTGTTCCATACGTGGCCTGCAGTTGCCCACTCACTCCCTCAAGCCTGTTTTTCTTGAGAACGATGTTGAGAATGCCTGCGGTTCCATCCGGATCGAATCGAGCACTTGGATTGGTGATGAGTTCCACACGGTCAACTGCGCTGGCAGGTAGGGATTCGAGAAATGCTTCTCGTGCGCCTCCCGCCAGTCCAGAGGGTCGTCCGTCAATGAGAATTTGTACGCCTGAGGAACCTCGCAAAGTGATGTTTCCCTCGATGTCGACAGCCACAGAAGGAATGTTCTCGAGCAATTCCGTTGTGTTTCCGCCACGGTTGGTCAGATCATTGCCCACGTAAAATACTTTGCGATCGACTTTCATCTCCATCACTGAAGCTTGCTCCACAACCACGGCCTCATCAATGGCTGTGATGTCTGTCTCGAGGAAGACGTCACCCAATTGCCACTTGAGTGTTTCGGGTTTGCGAGGAAGGAATGAATGCGGTTCACTGCGGTAGGTTTTGTATCCCGGGAAACGCACCTCGAGAACATAACGTCCCACCTCAATCTCCCGAAGGTCAAAGGATCCGTCATCATCAGTCAAAGTACCCTCCACCACAGAGCTGTCCCGTAGGCTGGTGAGTACAACTGAAGCGAAGGGGAGGGCTGCGCTCGAAGAGGCATCTATGACCTTGCCCAAAGCTAGCCCTATTTTGGGTTTGGGACCCTGCGGACCTCCTGGTCTACCTTTTCCTCCTCCAGGTCTCTCTGTTTGTCCTTGAACGGACAAAGTTGACGCAAGGACCAAAGTCACGACCACATTTGCGCGGAAGAATGGCAATAGGAGTTGTGTCATCGACAGGGGAAGTCTGGGCAAGACCGTTGTTTAAAACCTTTGGTGAGACAGGGACGCATCAAAGGTAGTCCATACGTTGGCCCTTGTATCTTCACACCATGCGTGAAATCGCCCACATTCCGCATCCGTTGATGCGTATTACCGTGCATTCTTACAACGGTCAGTTCAGGCTGCGATATGAGCTCGACCGCTACGAGCAGTCTTTTAAGTATGCCGAATCAGACTACACCTTGCAGGAGATTGAGGCGTTTGGATCCGAGTTGTCGGAAGGTGTTTTGATGCGGTTTGTCGACATGCGCACCCAATACCTCGAACATTTGCCTTCGACATGAAACATGTAACTCCTTCTGTTTTTTGGCCTGTTGTCGGTGTGGGATTCGCTTGGCTGATTGCGCTGACATGGACCTCGATTGGTGACACGTCAACAGCTGCAGCGCGCTCAGCTGCTGGAGTTGGTCCTGTTGTGGCTTTTGTCCATGGTGACAGTTTGCAGCGTGGCATGGCGCTTGTGCAAACCATGCAGGCCAACTTTGAAATGCAAATGGATGCACGTGAAAAGCAGTTGCAAGAGGATGCACTTCCCCTTCAAGAAGAGGCGCAAGAATTGCTTTCTTACGCCAACAGTGGTCAAGCGTCCGAGGACGAATTGGGCATTGCTCAGCGTCGCGTCATGGAGTTGGAGGAGGAATTGAGGGCACTGCAACGAGCTGCTGAGCAAGACATGCTTGTCGCAGAACAGAACATGCAAGCAGTCATCGCCCAAGCGCTTCGAAGTCATTTGGAGGACCACGCGCGTGAGGAGGGCATCGATTACGTGTTGAATTGGGGCCTCAGTGGGGAAGGTGTGCTTTACGGTTCAGAGCCATGGGACATCACCTCTGAGGTGTTGAATCGAGTCAATGAATCTCATCACGCGCCCATTCAATCGCATTTGGAAGCAGAGGGAAACTCCACGGACCAATGACCATTTCGCACCGAAAAAAGCAGGAGCACATTGTCGATTATGTCTTGTACTGCCTTCAAATGGAAGATCTTGTGCGCGCAGCGCAATTTCAACCTCAAATTATCCAGAAGTGGTCAGAGCAACAAGCAGAAATGGAGGGCACAGATCCTGAAGAGGAGGGAAAATGGCTGTTGAACATGGCACATTCGATGCGAAACAACAGTGCCATGGAGCATGGTCATTCTTCATTGGTTCAAGAAACATTGATGGAGTTGGCTCACCTGCATGAGTTGCTTTTGGCATCCAAAGTGGATGCAGCTTACAAGTCCGCTTTTGAGGCTGCGCAGCCCTTTTTGAAGGATCTGGAGGCCAAATCAGAACGTCAAGCTCATCCCGTAGAGCAATTGGCCATTGGATTGTACGGCTGGTTGGTCCTTCGTATGAAAAAGGAGAAGATCAGTGCGGAGACAGAAGCGGCGATGGTGGGGCTCAGGAATTGGGCCAACGCCTTGGCCAAGGGGCATCTGAAAGTGTATTACGGCAAGTGATCTTCAGTTGAGATAAGTGGCCTCAGCCGTCCCCCTTGCCTTGTTCACAACTCTGTCGTTGCCCCGTCACATGCGGCCTTCGAATGGGGAATTTGCAATATGCCCACTTCCCATCTTTGGAAGCCAGAATTGCTAAACATTGCTGTTGAATCGGATCGGATTCGATTGAGCTCTTTGCGTGAATCAGGGAGCATCCTCGAAGAGTACGACACCCTCGACTCACAAGTAGCAGAATGGGCGATTTGCAATACCCCTTCGGCCAAACACGATCCGTCCCTTCTAGCATCCACGCTGGGGACACTCATGGCAGGAAAGGACTGGGAGAGCTTCGGAATCTGGGCATTTTACCCTTGGTCGGGACGGTTGATCCATGTCTTGCCTGAAGACGCATTCATCGAGGTTCGAACCAATCGCAATCGGGACAAAATCACACGAGAAGAGACCTCTACGTTGCGGTCAAAAACTGTAGGAATTGTGGGATTGAGCGTGGGACAGAGCACGGCCATTGCTCTTGCCATGGAACGCGGATGCGGTCGACTGAAGATGGCAGATTTTGATGTGGTCGAACTGTCCAACCTCAATCGCATTCGATGCGGTCTTCATGAATTGGAATTGCCAAAATGGGTTGTGGCAGCGCGGGCCATTGCAGAGTTCGACCCCTATCTTGAAATTGACATTTACGAGGAAGGCATCCACAAAGACAACATCACCTCTTTTGTGAATGGATGCGACGTCGTTGTCGATGCATGTGATTCTCTATCCATCAAAGCGCTTCTTCGCTTGGAAGCAGGCAGATACGGATGTCCGTTGGTGATGGAGACCAACGACCGCGGAATGCTGGACATTGAGCGCTACGACGATTCCAATCGCAGAGGCTATGTACACGGCCGCATTGATGAGGAGACCATGTCAGAATTTGCTCAAATGACCGATTGGACCCCGGAGGCGCTCGATGCTTTTGTAGATGTGGCCAATGCCTCGGATCGCGGTCGTGAAAGTTTGCCCAAAGTGGGGAGTGAACTTGTCAGTTGGCCTCAAACCTACACCGGAGTGGCCTCGGGAGGAGCCCACGCGGCAGAAGCCTGTCGACGACTTGCATTGGGCGAGAATCTTCCCGACACCCGGATTATCATGGACTTGCATGAGCAGCTCACCGACACGGCCTTCCGTTGAGCGCATCCGCCGCGCGACCCTGGTGGACGAGGCAATCGTTCTCATGGCTCGTGCGTCTCATGACCAAAAGCTGTGCGAAAAACTTCTTGCTGGACACAAACGTGTGCTTGAGGCCTATGGCATCAAGAATTTATCTTCATTTCGAACAGACTGGTTTCGAAGAGACGACGTATGGATCATCGCCGTGCTGACCCCAGATGGCGAGCGCGTGCTTGCTGGTGCTCGGTTGCACCCGGGGATGGTCGCCAACGATTTTCCTTTGCATCAGGCTGTGGGCCATGTCGACAGCGAGGTAGGAACTTTTTTGGAAAAGATCATTCCTGAAAAAGCATACGAACTGAACGCCCTTTGGAATTCGATTGAATTGGCAGGCATGGGGCTGGGATCGGAATTTTTGATTCAAGTCGCCATGGCGGCGATGCCACTTTTGGATGCCAAACATCTGATCGCACTGACCTCCCCAGTGACCCGAAGATGGCGTGCCAAGCACGGCTGGAAGTTGCGCGGCGACCTTGGCAAGCAGGGGTATTTCATCTATCCCAAAAGCTCTTTACGGGCAACCATTGAACATTACATCCATCCAAACTACGATGGGGATGTTGATCCGGAAGTGCATCAGTTGATGAGCTCCATACGAGAGCGTCCCGAGGACGTTACAACACATGTGCATGGTCCCAAGGGAAGATTGACCATTCGATTGAACCTGACCATTTGATGATGCGTTGGGGGGAATGGGGGCGCATGATTTTACCCGTGATTTTCATGGTGATGTCGGTTGCATTTTCCCAGGAGACCCTGGCGCAATTTTCCGGATCACCGGACCGCTATGTCGGTGACATTGCCGCCATACTTGAAGGGGATTGGGATGACAATCCATCGATAAATCGCCTTCAAAGTGCTCCAAAAAGATCGGTCGAAGAGAAGGTGCTTGATTTTGGCAACGACGGCAAATGGCATTGGATTGAATTGAGGGGATTGATGTCCTTGTTTGGGACTCAGTATTTGGAAGTGGCCACTTCTCAAATCGACAGCATTTCATTCCTTTCCACTTGCGATGGGAAAATCAAAGATGGTCCTTGGCACTTAAATGGATTGACATCGAGGGGAGGATCTGATGTGAATCAACACCCCTTGGCTGAGGGACATTATCCTAGATTTCCGTTGGGTGGCGCAGAGCATTGCGATGAAGATGTCATCTACATGGGAGTCAAGTCTGGGAAGAAAATTTCCCTGCCTCTCCGGGTCGCTAGCTTAGAAAAACTCAGAGAGTGGAGCTTCAGACGGGACGTATTTTTTAGTTTTTATGCAGGCATCATGTTGGTGATGCTCCTGTACAATTTGGTGTTGTATTTCACGGTGGAGGATCGGTCTTACTTGCTCTACGTTTTGTTTCTCATTGGCGTGGCACTTTCCCAATTGTTCTTGGCCGGATATCAAGGGGTATTGCCGGGATGGGACGGAACATCATGGCTTGGAATTCGTTCGGTACATCTGGTCGGTATTTTCTCAGGAGTGACAACGATTTTATTTGTGAATCGATTCTTGGATTTGGCGCGAAAGGGTCCGCGATACTATCGGGTTTTCCTTCTCCTGATGTCTTTTTACAGCGTTGCATTGCTGTTCTTGTTCATTGGGAAATTGAATTGGGCTTTTCAAACCATCAATTTTGTGGCGATGGCAGCGGTGCTTGTGGTTCCTGCCTCCATCCATGTTTGGAAGCAAGGTCAGCGATCGGCGTTGTACCTGCTCATTGCCTTTTCCTTTTTTTTGATGACCGTTGTGATGTTTGCGGCGAGCCAATTTTCAGGGAGTCCATTCCCTTTTGTGCCGCAAAGAGTGACCAACTTTGCGATGCCAGTTGGGAGCATTGTTGAAGTTGTACTTCTGTCCCTGGCTTTGGCTGACCGAATCAATCAATTCAAACGAGAATCTGCCAAAGCGCGCGAAGAGCAACTTCGGGTCAGTCAATTGAACGAGAAAATCACGAAAGAACAAAATGAAGATCTCGAACGAAACGTGCGTCAACGGACTGAAGAACTCGAAGAACGCAACGACCGCCTTCGTGCCACACTTGAGGAACTTAAGATGGCCCAAGACCAATTGGTGCAATCTGAGAAATTGGCAAGCATAGGTCAACTTACCGCGGGAATTGCCCACGAATTGAACAATCCCATCAATTTTGTGAGTTCCAGTGCGCAATCCCTTCGCCGTGATTTTGATGACGTCACAGAAATCCTGCGCGCTCTTGTATCTATAGAATCGGATGATGACCAGCTGCATGAGCAGGTGCGATCACTTCAAGATCGCATGAAACAGCTGGACATGGCCTTCACCATGAAAGAAATTGATGAACTCTTGACGGGCATCGATGATGGGACATCTCGAACGTCAGAAATAGTCAAAGGCCTGCGGATATTCAGCCGCATGGATGGCGATGCCTTCGTCGAAGCCAATTTGAACGACCTGTTGGGGTCGACGTTGGTCATTTTACGCTCCTCACTCAAAGACGAGGTTGAGCTTGCAGTCGACTTGGCATCCAATGTGCCAACGTTGTCCTGCCAGCCTGGCAAATTGAATCAGGTCTTCATGAACCTCATCACCAATGCAGCCCAAGCTACGGGAAAGACAGACTTGCCGCCTGAGGAGCGCGAGGTACGCATTCGAACTCGCGTTTTGCAACAAAACGACCAAAGTTCAATTCAAGTGGCCATCGAAGACAACGGCATAGGAATGAGCGATTCCGTACAATCTCAAATTTTTGACCCATTCTTTACGACCAAGGAGGTCGGAGAAGGAACTGGATTGGGGTTGAGCATCGTGAAGGGCATTTTGGATGACCATCACGCGTCGCTTGAAGTCCAATCTGCACCAAATCAAGGTTCAACATTTCTCATCACTTTCCCATTATGATTCACGTCCTTTACCTCGACGATGAGGAGCACAATTTAACGGCCTTTCGAGCCGCATTTCGTCGCGATTTTCATGTGCATGTGACTACTGTGCCGAGCGAGGCTGTTCGCATGTTGGAGGAATTCCCGATTGAGGTGGTGATTTCAGATCAAAAAATGCCAGACATCAGCGGGGTTGAGTTTTTCGAGATGATCATGGCCAATCATCCCGACCCTGTGCGCATGCTTTTGACAGGTCATGCCGACATCGATGCTGTCATCGACGCCATTAACAAAGGCCGCATCTACAAGTACATTTCAAAGCCTTGGAATGAAGCTGAGTTGAAGCGCCTGGTGGAGGAGGCTGCTGAGCTGGCCCGTGCACGGTCGCGGTCGTCCAAAATGAACGAGTCTTATTCGCGAAATTTGTTGGCCCTTCGAAATGCACTGGCTGAGGTGCGTGATTCTTGTCATTCAGAGGCGGGACTGAAAGATTCATCGCGAGAATCCTGGGTCAGTGCTTTGGAGCGTGCCATACGTTGGATTGAAGATCCCGAGTCAGATTTCTAGTCTGACCGCGATGCTTCAACAAGACAGGTGCCGTTGGTTGTTGTAATTTGGAGGCCATGCAGGTCCTTCTCATTGACGACAGCGACATTGACAACAAGGTCAACACCAAGTTGCTGAAGTTGGCGCGACTGACGTCAGACATTGTTGCGTACACAGATCCTGAACAAGCCCTTGCCCATGTGATTCGAGAGGGTCCAACATGGACCGCAACACGATGGATTTTGCTTGACATTCGCATGCCTGGCATCGATGGTTTTGCTTGGCTTCAGAAATTCAGAGAACTGCCCGAATCGATTCAATCCATGTGTCGGATTTACATGCTCAGTGCAAGCATTGATCGCAGTGAGCTCCGGCAGGCAGAATCAGATCCGAGTGTTGTCGCGTTGATGGAAAAGCCGTTGGACGTGTACATGTTTCGACAGCTGCTCGACATCTAAGTCATTCCAAGTCAGTCGAGTGTGACGGAAGTGTTAATCACCACTGCATCGGTACCTCGATTGCAAGAATGTGTGCATTTTGTCTGGATTCGATTTGAACGTTTTGGGTGTCCCAAATTCCGATGGCGTCTCGACGCAGGAGAGTCTGACCACCAACGACGGCCTCACCGTCAAGAACCATGACGTACAAGCCTTGCCCTTCATCGTGCATGGCGTAATTGTCTCTCCAGCCCGATGACAAATGGCCCATGCAAATCCAAGCTCTTTGGTGAATTTGTACCCCTTCTCGGCCATCGGGTGAGACGACACATTGGAGTTTGTTCATTTGCTCTTCTCGGCTTGTGGTGATTTGACCGTAAGAGGGCGAAAGGTTCCTCTCGTTGGGGAACACCCAAATTTGAAGGAAATGCACTTCTTCTGCTGAGCTGTGATTTTTCTCGCTGTGCATGATTCCGTTGCCTGCGCTCATGATTTGGATGTCACCTTCGCGAATGACCGTGGCATTCCCCATGCTGTCGCGATGTTCCAAACTGCCCGACAACGGGATGCTCACAATCTCCATGTTCTCGTGTGGATGCGTGCCAAATCCAGCATTCCTCCCAACGGCATCGTCATTCAATACCCGCAAGGCACCAAAGTGCATGCGTTCTGGATTGTGCCAGCTTGCGAAGCTGAAGCTGTGGTAGGTGTTGAGCCATCCATGATTTGCATGGCCACGTGAATCGGATGGATGAAAAACAGAGTTCATGAACACAACAAAGAGGCCAGAAGACCCCTTTGTTCAATCCAAATTCGAATGAATTCAGAGGTATTTGAAGTCTTCTCCCGCCTTGATGTTTTGCAGCGTTTCATAAATCAGTCGGATGCAGTTCTCGACGTCATTTTTGTGCACCATTTCCACAGTGGTGTGCATGTATCTCAGAGGAAGAGAAATCAGCGCGCTGGGCACACCTTGGTTGGAGTAGGCAAAGGCGTCAGTATCTGTGCCTGTAAATCGGCTTGCCGCTTGGCGTTGGAACGGAATCTTGTTCTTGTCTGCAGTATCAATAATGCGCTGAAGCAAGTTGTTCTGCACGGCTGGTCCGTAAGTCACACTCGGCCCTTTGCCCGCAGCCGTATCGCCTTGTTCGATTTTGTTGAGCATGGGCGTATGTGTGCAGTGGGTCACATCAGTTACGATCGCGACATCTGGCTGGATGCGCTCAGCAATCATCTGTGCCCCTCGCAATCCGATTTCCTCTTGGACTGAGTTGGTGATGTACAATCCAAATGGCAGCTTCACCTTGTTTTCATGAAGCATCCGTGCAACCTCTGCAATCATAAATCCACCAGCGCGGTTGTCGAGGGCTCGCCCGACGTACCAGTTCTTGTTGAGAACCATGAATTCATCGGGGTAGGTCACCACGCATCCAACGTGGATGCCCATTTTCTCAACCTCTTTTTTGTCCTTCGCGCCGACGTCCAAAAAGATGTTCTTTAACGTGGGCGCTTCCTCCTTGCCTGCCGACCGCGTGTGAATCGCAGGCCACCCAAACAAGCCGGGAACTGTGCCATTTTTGGTGTGAATGTTCACGCGCTTGGATGGTGCGATTTGGTGGTCACTTCCGCCATTGCGACGCAAATAGATGAAGCCATCACTGGTGATGTAGTGCACAAACCAACTGATTTCATCGGCGTGCGCTTCAATGACCACTTTGTAAGGAGCCTCTGGATTGATGACACCTACAACGGTTCCATATGTATCGACGAACTGGGTGTCGATGTACGGCTTGATGTAGTCGAGCCACAGCTTTTGACCCTCAGATTCGAAGCCCGTGGGCGACGCATTGTTCAAGTAAGCCTCCAAAAATTTCTGGGACTTCGCCGTGATGATTTTCTTTTTTGCCATGTTTCAAAATTACCGCGTGGGAGCTTCGCCTCATGTCAGACTGCCCCGGCAGTTGTTCACCGAGAGGGGTGAGAAGTCAGAACGCGTAATTGTTTTTGTCAATCATCACTTGGGCAACCCGTCGCCGCGCCTCTTTGGTGTTAAAGGGTTCCACTTTCGTGAATCGCTTCATTCCCATAAGCATCATTTTGAGTTCATCTCCCTCCGCAAATCCCATCAGGGCTTCCTTGCCCACCATGTGAATGCGATCGGCAGCCCAGCAGAGATAAGTCTGCATCATGTCTGTTGGAATGGCGGCAGCCTCGGGACTTTGGTTGACAGCAATCTTTTGTGCTCTCAAAACGACACTTTCTGCCGCGTAGGTCCAAACGGCCATATCGGCAATTCCCATGAGAATCTCCTGCTCTTTGGCCAAGGACATCATGAGTTTCTGGGCAGCTGATCCAGCCACCATGAGCGTGGCTTTTTTGAAGTTTTTGACGTACAACAAATGCTTCTCGAAAATGTCAGTTGGTGCCGGCTTAAACTCTGGAATCCCCGTCAATTCTTCCTTTACAGCCATGGCGGGAGTCATCAAATCGAGCTCTCCTTTCATGGCTTTCTTCAAAATCATGTCAACGGTGAGCATGCGATTGATTTCATTGGTGCCTTCGAAGATGCGGTTGATGCGAGCATTGCGGTAAGCGAGTTCGACTGGAGTTTCGGCGCTGTAGCCCATGCCGCCGTGGACTTGCACCGCTTCGTCCACCACGTAGTCCGTGACTTCGGAGCTCAAAATTTTCATCATCGCACATTCAGGCGCAAATGCGGCGATGCCTTTCAGGGTGGCTTCTCCTTTATCCATGCCGCTGGCGGCAAGCTCTGCAATGGCGTCTTCAATGTTTTGAGTGGCCCGGTACACGGCAGTTTCCATGGCGTAGGTTTGGATGGCCATTTCTCCGAGTTTGTGACGGATGGCCCCATACTTGCTTATCGGGCGGCCAAATTGCTCGCGTGTATTTGCGTACTTGACACTTCCAGCGATGGCGTCTTTGCAAGCTCCGATGACCACCCCGCCGAGCTTGATTCGACCGATGTTCAAGATGTTTACCGCAATTTTGAAGCCCTTGCCGCGCTCGTAAAGCAGATTTTCGACGGGTACTTGAACATCGTTGAGAAACATCTGACGGGTACTTGACCCCTTGATTCCCATTTTTTTCTCCTCCGGATTCATCGAGATGCCTTCATATTCCCTTTCCAGGATGAAGGCGCTCAAATTCTCGTCGTCTTCAATTTTGGCAAAAACAATGAAAATGTCAGCAAAGCCTCCGTTGGTGATCCACATTTTTTGTCCATTGAGGACGTAGTGCGTCCCTGCGTCATTCAACGTGGCAGATGTTTTTCCGCTGTTTGCGTCCGATCCGCTTCCCGGTTCAGTCAAGCAGTAACATCCCTTTCGGGTTCCTGTGGCAAGGTCGGGGATGTACTTTTTTTTCTGCTCGTCGGTGCCGTAATAAAGGATTGGAAGGGTGCCAATTCCCGTATGTGCGGCAAAGCTCACTGCAAAGCTGTGTGCACCACCTATGCTTTCCGTGATCAGCATGGTGCTTTTGAAGTCCAGGCCCATGCCCCCCAATTCCGAAGGCACAGAGCTTCCTAGGAGCCCGAGCTCACCGACCTCCTCAAGCAATTTTGGTGTCAACCCTTCTTCTAGGGCCTCTATGCGGTCTAGGTTGGGGATGATGTGTTGCGCCACAAAATCTAGCCCAGTTTGAAGCATCATTCGATGCTCTTCCGTCCATTCTTCTGGAGTGAAGATGTCATCGGAACGCACATCACGGATGAGGAATTCTCCTCCAGTAATGGCCTTGGTTGCAGCGGGATTGGCAGTTGTCATGTTGTGGAGATTTAAAGCATTTCAAAAACGCCAGCGGCACCTTGTCCGGTACCCACGCACATCGTGACAATGCCGTGCTTGCTGCGTTGATTTTTCAATTCGTTCAAAAGCTGGACTGTGAGTTTGGCCCCTGTGCATCCGAGAGGGTGACCGAGGGCAATTGCACCGCCATGCACATTGACTGATGCTGGATCAAGGTCGAGTTCGCGCAACACTGCAACGCTTTGGCTTGCAAAGGCTTCATTGAGCTCGTAGCGCGCGATGTCAGATTTGGTCAGACCGGCTCTTTTCAAGGCCTCAGGGACAGCGTGGATTGGGCCAATGCCCATGATACGTGGCTCAAGACCGCTGACGTGATACGACTTCAGTCTTGCGATGGGTTCCACCTCGAGTTCTTTGAGCATACGCTCGCTGACCACCATGACAAAGGCAGCGCCGTCGGAAGTTTGGGAGCTGTTGCCAGCAGTCACTGAGCCTCCCTCTGCAAAAACGGGACGCAGCCTTGCCAAGGCCTCAGGGTTGGTGTCTCGGCGCACCCCTTCATCGGTGTCGATGATGATCTGACGTTCCTGGCGCCTCTCCTGCTCGTCCAAGTAGACCTCATGCACTGTTATTGGGGCAATTCCCGATTCGAATGCTCCGCTGTCAATGGCGGCGGCAGCGCGAGCGTGACTTTCTGCTGCGAAAGCATCTTGTTCGGCACGAGAGATGTTGAATTCGTTGGCCACAGCTTCAGCGGTCAGTCCCATGTTCCAGTACCATTCTGGATTGTTCTTGGCCACGCGTGCGTTGGGAACAATGCGCCAGCCACCGAAGGGAATAGGCGTCATGGTTTCGATCCCACCGGCCAAGATGCAATCAGCGATGCCGGAATGAATTTTGGCCGAGGCGATTGCAATGGTTTCCAGTCCGCTCGCACAGTAGCGGTTGATGGTCATGCCGGGAACTTTTTCGGTGTCGAGTCCCATCAGAGAGACCATCCTTCCGAGGTTTAAACCTTGCTCCGCTTCAGGTGTGGCATTGCCAACAATGACATCATCAATCCGCTCTTTGTCCAATTGCGGAAAGTCGGACAACACACGTCGGATGACTTGTTCGCCGAGGTCATCAGCCCGCAGATTGCGGAAACCACCCCTTGGTGCTTTGGCAACAGCGGAACGATAGCCGCCAATGATGAATGCGTCCATCAGTTCCTGAGGATTTTGCCCTTTTGAATCAAACTCTGCATGCGTTCAAGGGTCTTGCGCTTGGTGCAGAGTTCGAGAAAGGCTTGACGTTCGAGGTCAAGCAAGTATTGTTCACTGACGTTGGTCCTTGCGCTGAGGTCGCCACCACACATCACGTATCCGAGTTTTTCGCTGATCAATTGGTCGTGCTCTGAGATGTAATTCCCTGATGCCATTGAACTCGCACCCGCATAGACAATGCCCATACCCTCTTGACCCATTACGGTGATGTCCTTGCGCTTGACCGGTTGGGTGTAGCCCTGGTCGGCCATGGCCACGGCCGCCGCCTTGGCGCGTGCCAATTGATCGCGACGATTGATGACCACTTCATCCATGCCTTGTCGCAAGTAGCCCAATTCGAATGCCTCGTAGGCCGACGTTGCGACCTTGGCTTGGCCGATGGTTAAGAAGCGCTCGCGCATTGCGTTGATGCGGACGTCTCCTTCGCTTAGGTCATCGTTGAGCCGCAGGACAAATTCCTTGGTGCCACCGCCACCGGGAATGACCCCGACGCCAAACTCCACAAGTCCGATGTACGTTTCGGCATGTGCAATCACTTTATCGGCATGTAAGCATATCTCACATCCGCCTCCAAGTGTCAATTGATGGGGTGCAGCAATGACAGGAATACCGCTGTATCGAAGCCGCATCGTGGTGTTTTGGAACACCCGAATGGCGTAGTCCAATTCATCCCATTCTTGCTCTACAGCCATCATGAAAATCATGCCGACATTGGCCCCCGCTGAGAAGTTGCCTCCTTCATTGCTGATGACAACGCCGCGCCACTTGGAATCACCTTCCGCGAGGTCGATGACTCTATTCAGGCCTTCGAGAATTTCACCTCCAATGGCATTCATTTTGGTGTGAAACGCGACGTTGAGGATTCCATCACCCAAGTCTTGGATGGTACTTCCACTGTTGGACCACACTGTTTTGTCCGGACTCAGTAATGACAGGGCTATTCGTCTATCTTGGCCAGGAACAACAACGTGTTTGTGAGAAGCCAAATTCCAACTCGTGCGCTTGCCATCGACGACGTTATAAAAGGATGTTGCACCCGAGGCGACAAGATCATGCACCCATTGTGCGACGTCGAGTCCGCGTTCTTCGCAGGCGTGTAGACCAGCTTGCAGTCCGATGGCATCCCAGCTTTCAAAAGCTCCTAGCTCCCAACCAAACCCTGCCCGCAATGCGTCATCAAGGCGGTAGGGGTCGTCACTGATTTCAGGGACGCGATGGCTGACGTAAGCAAAAATGTCCGCGAAGATTCGCCTGTAAAATTCACCTGCCTGGTCTTGGCCATTGAATAAAATTTTGGTGCGCTCTTTCAGATCATCTGCGTTTTTGGCAGCAGTCAGTGTGGCAAATTGCACCTTTTGTTTGGGCCTGTATTCGAGCGTTTTGAGGTCCAAGGCATGAATCTCTTTCTTCCCATCGTTGACCACTTTTTTGTAAAACCCTTGACCCGATTTGCTGCCCAACCACGCATGATCGACGAGGTATTGGACGTACGAGGGGGTGACAAAAACTTCGGAACGTTCGT
>CESW01146317.1_pt1 | contig 21982 bp, 21 predicted proteins | sample 531171 | NCBI WGS metagenome assembly CESW01 (sample SAMEA2621859, study PRJEB7988) | marine metagenome | biome: marine biome (ENVO:00000447); feature: surface water layer (ENVO:00002042); material: "saline water (ENVO:00002010), including plankton (ENVO:xxxxxxxx)" | depth 5 m
ATGCCAATCAAATCCAACACTATTCCTTACTCCATCAGCAACTGTTACTAACTCACCATCTTTATATTTATGAATAGCTGCAAACCTACTGTCTTTAGTTTGGGGTTCTATACAAATATTGCAAGGAACGCCAACTGGTATGTATAAATTACCATCAGGACCAAAATCGATATACTTGAAACCATGCCAAGTCTCAGATGGCAAGTTATTCATGTAGATTGTTTTTTTTGGTAATGTTTTTAAATCTTTATTTAGCCACTCATCAATATTCTTGATAATCCAAATGGTATCTATTTCAGCAAAATATAGATCACCATCATAAACACTAACTCCAGTTGGATTTTGCAATTCGTCAGCAATTAATATTTTTTGTTCTGCGTATCCATCTAAATCTTTATCAAAAAGCGCATAAATTCTATCTCCTGTCTTGGAACCAACAATCACATAACCATCATCGGTTTCAGATATTTGTCTTGGTGTATTTAAATCATCTGCATAAATACTAATTTTAAAACCTGTGGGGAGGACTAAGCTGTCCAAATTTGAATTTGCATTTATTAATAATGAAATAAAATTAACATTAAGAGTAATGAAAAAAGCAATTATCAATTTAGAATATTTTTTTAATTTAATCATAGTTAGTTATAAAATAGAAAAATGGATTTAACAATTATATTAGATTACATAATTATAAGCATTATTGCATCAATGACTATAAATTCTATCCTAAGAAATTATGCTAAAAAATATAAAATTCTCGTTGATTTGCCAGATAGAAGTAGAAAGTTTCATAAAAGGCCGACACCATTAACAGGTGGTATCGGGATTTTATTAGCTTTATTAATTTCTGGAAAATTATACATTGATTTAAATAATCTCACAGGATATGTTCCAGAATTTACTTTCCAATTAATGGTGATTTCAGTACCACTTCTTATTTTATTTTTAATTGATGATCTAAAAGGATTAAAACCGTTTTTAAGACTTTTTATCCAAATAATACTTTCATTGTATATGGTTGTAAGTACTGGCGTTTATCTTGAGTCATTGGGAAATTTATTTGGTGTTGGAGAGATAAATTTGGGAGTATTTTCTGTTCCATTTACAATTTTCTGCATTGTAGGCGTTATGAATGCTTTTAACATGATGGATGGCATCAATGGGTTATGTTCAGGTTGTGCAATGCTCGCATTGGTTTTGATAGGTTTTTACTCTGGTTTGATATATGATTCGATGCTTGTACTTATCGTTGGCTCTACAATTGGATTTGTAATATTTAATATTGGTTTTCTTGGTAAAAAAAGAGGAGTTTTTCTTGGAGATAGTGGTTCAAATTTAATAGGTTTTTGGGTGGCTTGGATTGCTGTTTATGCTTCACAAAATCAAAATTATTTCATTGAGCCAGTCACTATGCTTTGGTTTATTGCAATACCACTTCTTGATTGTGTTGGTCTTATTTTTTCAAGAATAAAAAAAGGTAAGAGTTGGAGTGATGCTGGTAGGGATCATATTCATCATAAACTTATGAAAAAATTTTCATCTAAGGGCACACTAATAGTAATCCTTTTCATAACATTATTTACAGGATTATTTGGAATATTTATAGAAAATATTGCTCCAACTTTTGTATCAACAATGTTATTTTTTATCTATGGAATGGTTTATTATATGATATCTGGTTTTATAGAAACTCATAAAAAAGCATTAAAATAAAAAATGATCTTTAAATTTTTTAAAAAAACAAAACAGAATGAAAATAATAATCTACCATCATTTGAAATGGAACTCACTGCATCTGTTCTGGCTTATGAAATTGCTAGATCTGACGGAAACGTTAGTTCAGATGAATTATCTGTCCTTATGGAAGAGATAGAGATAATTGCAGAAAAAGTTGGAAAAGAAAAATCTGAAATATTGCAGATTGTGAAAAATCACAGTGAAAATAGTGTTTCATTTTATGAATTTATTGAAGATATCAATAAGAATTATTCAAAAGGTCAAAAATTATCACTTATTAAATTTCTTTGGAAAACTGCATATGCAGATGGTCGTTTAGATGTTGATGAGGAGCGCTTAGTAAGAAGAGTTGCAGATTTGATTAAAATAAAACATCTTGATGTTCTCAAATTAAAAGACTTGTTAAAAAATTAGTAGTCAATATCAATTGATGTAGCATTTTCTTTAATAAACTGCTCTGATGTTTTTCTGTCGCATGTACCTTTGTAATGTTTTATATTTTCATCATACTCATCGTTACCAACATATGTGAAAATTTGATAGACAACTACACATTTTTCAAGTTCTGTTAATCTAGTATCAAAATAGATCTGATCTGCTAATATTTCTAGAGTAATGTTTTGATTAGACATTTTAAGGTTTTTTCTGTTGTCTAAAATCATAAACGAAAATGAATTTGAGTTATTACCTAAATATGACTCCCATTTTATATTATTTGTTGAATATCCTGGATAGCCGTTCTTGGCAAAATTTGTCCAATAACGCATCATATTTCTTGAAATATAAAACTTTGATACTCCTTTTGGATAGACAAAATTAGATATCGGTGGGCCGCCTACCAACGAATTATCACCCAATAATAAAGGCACTTCCAATGCGTGAGTAGCTCCAAAAAGTTTTTTAAAATTTGCAACTATAAATCTTCTTTGATCATCCCAGTCAAACCTGTATGAGAATAGCTGATTATTTCCAGCTTTAGCTAAGCTCTTTAAGGGTAAATCTACTCCACGAACTTTCCATGCAGTACTTCTATAATAATTAAATGCTTCGTAAGCATCTTCATTTTTCAAAATAATTTTCGGGAGGTTAAATAAAGAGCCTCCAAAAGATGAATCAATTGTTACGAAATATTCTGAAAGTGCTAACCAAAATTTAACCTCATCTCGATTAGATCCAACAATAACGGGCACTTTATTTACATATTTTGCTTTTGAAAGAGCCTCTTTTAAACCAATTTTAGGAATTAATACACCGTCATTTGTTAATAATGGAATTTCTTCAAATGATTTTCTTTTTATATAATATTCATAAAATTCCTTTGGTTGAAGCTCATACAATATATTTCTAATCTCAGTATTAGAATAATCATTTTGTTTTTTTTGATTATTTTTATTATTAATTATTTTATTAACAATTTCCCAACTTGAATGATTTGAAGTATTAGATTCACCTTCCTGTTTATATGCATTCTCAACTGAAATTGATGTTGTATAACCTGACATTGATATTGCTTTATGAAACAACCCTCTTGCTTTTTCAATAACAAGTAAAGATAGAACATTATGACCCCCAGCAGACTCTCCGAAAATAGTTATGTTATTTTTATCTCCCCCAAATAATTCAATATTTTCATTCACCCATTCAAGAGCAGCAATGATATCTAATGTTCCAAAATTTGAGGTCTTATCAATTCCATTTTGAAGATTTTGAACTGCTGGATGTGTAAACCAACCAAATGGACCAAGTCTGTAGTTTATTTTAACGACGATAACGTTATGTCTTTTAACGAGTTTGTTGAATTTGTATAGATCTTTAAGACCAGATGTATTTGACCCTCCGTGAATCCAAAACATTACTGGCAATTTCTGGCTTAATTTTTTTGATGGCGCTAATATATCTAAATATAAACAATCTTCACTCCCAGATATAATTTCTTTGGAATAATCAGCAGAGCCTCCAAAACTAGATGTTCTTTGTATACAAAAATTGTTTGATTTAGTCTCAATAAGGTTTGTATTTTTTTTTATTTTTCTTGGTGCTTTCCATCTTAAATCTCCAATTGGAGGTTTTGCATAAGGGATATCTTCCCAATAGATGACTTTTTTATTTATAGATCCAATCGTTACACCTGAGGATGTATTAACAGTTAAATTATCAGAATTCACATATGAAATAAAAAATACGAAGGTAAATAAAATTAGTTTTATCAATTTATGTTTTTGAGGCTTGTTAACATACAATAAAAATATGACACGATATTATATATAATTTCGGGATGTAGCGCAGCTTGGTAGCGCACTACACTGGGGGTGTAGTGGTCGTCGGTTCAAATCCGGCCATCCCGACCAAAATTTAATTTATAAGTTTCTTTATATAGTTTGAAGTTTTTAATGATAATTTTGACCTAGGATTTATGATGTATTCTTCCTTGGTAAGTGGATTTCTGCCAACCCTTTTCGGAGTAATGTGCTGATAAAAGGTTCCAAAATTTGAAATTTTAACAGATTTTATTTTAGATTTCGTAATAAGTAATTCTAATAATTTATTTAAGATATTATTGCTGTCAACTACTGAAATATGAGCCTTAGTTGAGATATTTGTTGCAATATCTCTTTTGCTAAGACTCATTAATAATAAGGAAAAATTATGTACCTGTTCCAGTTCCTGTCCCAGTTCCAGTTCCAGTTCCAGTTCCAGTTCCTGTGCCTGTGCCTGTGCCTGTTGCTGTTCCTGTTCCAGTTGCGGTATCTGTTGTTCCTGTTGCTGTTCCTGTTCCAGTAGCTGTATCTGTTGTTTCAGTAGCTGTATCTGTAGATTCCTCCTCCTCAGGCTCTGTACTTGTATTAGTTGCTGTACCTGTTTCAGTTAAATCATCAAGTCCACCAACGTCTTTGATACTTACAGTTATGATTTGATTTGCGGCATTAGAACTTGCGTCGGTTGCCGTAACTGTAGCAGTAATATCATAAGTACTTCCATCATATGGAAGATCAACAGGATTATCTGACTGAGCTTCGTAATCGGCTGGAGATACGAAGGTAAGGACACCGTCTGATGTTATTGTTAAGTCATCGCTGCCAGAAAGTGAGAAAGTAACTGTTTGTAAATCAGTAGCTGTTATCGTTCCAACATCTGTAGCACCTTCATCAACAACAAATGTAGATGATGAGGTAAATACAGGCGCAGTAGTATCAACAACATTTACAGTCCTAGATGCAGTACCAACGTTTCCAGAAGCATCTGTAGAAGTATAAGTTATTACGTATGTACCAAGTGTGTCAGGGTCAACTGTACCAGTTGTCACGACTGTGACTGCTCCAGATACGTCAGTAGCAGAAGCCCCAGCATCAGTATATGAGGTGCCAAGCTCTACAGTTGCAGGATTATCTCCTGAGACTGAAACAACTGGCGATGTAGTGTCAACAACATTAACTGTTCTTGTTGCTGTTGCAGTATTACCGTCTAAATCTGTTGCGCTATATGTAATTGTGTATGTTCCAACTGTTGCTGTATCTACAGTACCTGAAGTTGAAACAGCTGTTTCTCCATGAAATTCATCGAAAGCTGTTGCACCTTGATCGTTGTACGATGTTCCAAGTTCTACTGTGACTGGATTACTTCCAATAATTGTAATTACAGGTGGGACGTTATCATCATATCCATCATCGGACGCAGCACTTAGCGCTGCTGCTCCAATAAGACCTATTAAAGCTTTCTGAATTAGACTAAGTTCAGCTCTAACACCAGCAAGACTACTTGAAACGGATTTATTCGTTGCGGGATTTTGGGTGGATTCTTGAAGTGCAATTAATTCCGATTGCTCCAATAATAATACAGCCCTTCTATCTTGAAGCTCTTTAACTCCCATTGAACTTAGTCTTTTTTCGATTTGAGACATTTGTTCTTCGGTAATATCAGCTATTAACCCAAAAGATAATAGTGTTAAACCTAATAAATACAATTTTTTCATAGCTAATTCCCTCTCATTATTTGCTATCTATGGGGCTATATAGTACCACAAATACAACCCGGACAAGAATGATACTTCATTTTTTACAAAATTGACACAAATTCATGTTTTTATTGAGCAACATATCTTAACTCTTAAGCATGCAATAAAGATGCCAATTTTTTTTTAGCTATAATTAATTTATTGGTTTAAACCTAACAAGAAGATCATGAAGCGAGTTTCTTCTTATTAATTTTGCTCCTGGATCTTTTGTCAATGGTCTCCAAGTGTAAGCAATTGAGTTTCCAAATATTGGAATATTGAAAAAGATACCTTTATCAAAACTTCCCTCACCAAATTGTCTAGAAGAAACATCTGTAAATGTTGCAAAAGCTCCAAAACTAATTCCACTCTCAAATCTTCTAGAAAACTCAATTGTTGTTCCTAAATCGCCAGCCAAATACTCTCCAGCAGATATTTTCATATCAAATGGAATTACACCATAATTTCTATAGTATAAATTTGCAGTCAAAGTTGTGTTTTCATAGTTAAGATGTCCGAATCCCCAGTTATAGTCTCTTTTTTTAACGCTAAATAATTCCAAGCCAATTGAATAGTTTGTATTTGGTTTAAAATATAGATATTCAGCCCCAATACCTGAAAACATATCCTCTAAAATTCCACCAGTAAGCATAATATGATGATTATTTTTTGGCGTCACATGATAATCGATCTGTGCTCTACCAATTAAAATTCCTCCATCCATATTCCTTAAGTATTGTTTAATGTCTGATCTTACTTGAGCAGGATAAGTATCAACTGGAGGAAATCTAAGATCCTCAAAGTTGTTTGCTAAGTTATACTTTAAATTTGTATTAAAAAAAAGATTCTCCCGTATAACCACTTCAGTATTATTCTCAATTAGAACTGCTCCTTTAAAAAATTCCTCACGAGAGGCAATGAATGGTTTAAATCTGACTCCAGTCGAAGTATTAAAAATATTAGAAGACTGTCTTTCGTAAATTGTTTTGGCGTTTCTCTCAAAAATCTCGTCTATTTCAGAAACACCCTTTAAATTTGCTATTTTTATATTTTTTTTAACATTTTTTTCAATACCTGAATTTCTTGTAGCCTCAGCAATAATTCTTTCAACTACATTTAAATCCGGATGAATAAATTGTGTTAACTCCAGGCCTATTGATTTTGAACTCTCAGTTATCTTCTTCACACCGATGCCATTTTTTTCTAAATTCCTAATTAATTTAGAATATTTATCATCATCTTTATTTGTTTGAATATCTTTGTATTTATATTCTTTAATTTCTCTTAATGGATTGTTTTTATAAATAAATCTTAAGGAAAAATAGTTACCCCTTTCAAATGCGGCTCCAATTGTAAAATTATTATTGATTGTATAGTCAACTCCAAAAGAAAATTCACTATCTTTTTTATCATAAATTATTTTTTCACTTTCATGATTTGTTGTATCAGTTTCAATTTTAAAAAGAAGATTATTTTTTATGCTATAAGACAATCCAAAAAAAGGCGAAGCTGTTTCTCCAGAGAAAAATGTTTCAACATTAAATTGACCTCCTCGTCCAGTATCATAGTCCACAGGTCGATTCTTAAACTCTTCCTTTATATATCCAAAAGGGTTGGAAAACTTATTCTTAGATCCATTTAGTTGGCCCCATCCAATACCAAAATGCATATCAAGCCTATTTATACCGTAACTTGCAACAATATATTCTGAGCTATGAAAACCTGTTCCAGCAAAATCATTCAAACCAATGGCAATTGCTGGAAATATCCCTTCATCCTTAATTCTTACTTTTAAGTTAAAGCCTTTATCTTTGTAATCTTGATACTCATATCCTGGGTAAGGAAGACCCTGAATATTGCTATAAAAAAATGATGCCTCAAGCCAATTATAGGGATTGGATGAAAGGGTTATCTTTTGATCAGGAGTACCGTCATATATTGTAATTCCGTGGACTCCTTCCTCAAAAAACCTTGCTGAGGGAGTATTGATAACTCCGATTATTCCATGATTATTATAACTATTATTGTCAAAACTATCAGCTTTGAAAAAATTAATAAAGAAAATTACACAAAATAAAAAGAGATTTGAAGGACTCTTAAATAAAGTTGCTAACATTCATAATCTCTATCTAATTATTGTCAATTGCAGATAAAGAAGCTAATGCAACTCCTAGATTACCTAAGATAGAAACATATGCTTGAGTGGCAAGTCTTCTAGTTGCGGAATTATCAATTTTTCGTGGAACAAAAATTACAGAGCCAGGATACATTTTTACATTTCGAGGTTGATTAGCAAATATATTTCTTTCTCTAGAATATTTTTGTGTCTCACCATTTGGATGAAGAATATATATTGACTCATTGTCTGCAAATCTTTTGTATCCTCCAGATTTCTCAACAAAATAATCGACTCCCTCATTTGAAGAATATGAAACAGCACCTTCAGAAGATACTTCGCCATAAACAAAAACACTATTAGTTCTTTCAGGAATAACAAGAGTATCGCCAGCTCTTATACTTAGAGAATTATTTGGTTCCTCATTTAATAAATCTATAACAATTCTTCCACTTGGAGTAGTATTTTTAATATCCTCAGTCAATCTTATAATTGGTGTTAAATCAAAATTTTGACCAATGTTTAATTGGCTTATAGCGATAATATTGTCGAGAAATTCGTCATAAAGTAAATCCTGCGCCATTTGGTTAATCATCTTTGCATCATTATTTTCATATACTGCTCCAAATGGATAAGCATTTTCAGTGAATCCACCAGCTTTCTCTATTAGATCATCAATGTCTTCACCAGCAGCCATTGTATATTTTCCAGGCTTATAAACAGCACCAGATATAGTTGCAGTTCTATATGAATGTTCTCTAATATAGATTAAATCACCATCAACAGGTTGTATTGTCTCGAATTGAGAAATATTCCTTATAGGTAAAGATTTTAATGTTCCATCAAGAATTCTCTCTAATGAAATATTCTCGAGGTCTGCAGTCTGTTTAAGTCCATTTGAGTACCTAACTACACTATTTAGAGATTCATCATCTGTTATCTCATATATAGCTGGTCTCTTTATGGCGCCATCTATTGAAACTAGAACTTTTCTTGCCTCGACAAATACAACATCACCAGACCTAAGTCTTTTGTCTAGATTATAGTTTCCATCTACTAGAAGGTCATAAATATCCAATTTTTCAATAATTTTTCCTTCTCGAATTAGATTAATCTCTCTGTAAGAGCCAAATTCATTTACACCTCCGGCGACTGTAAGCGCATGAAGAATATTAGAATTACCAGTTAAAGTGTAAACACCTGGATTTTTTGCATTCCCAGATACCAGAATATTTACATCTCTTATTTCATTTAGACTTAAAAATGCATCTGTTCCTACAAAAGAAGCATCTACTTTTGATTTTAATAAATCTGTAGCCTGGCTAATTGTTAACCCAGCAACATTCAATTTTCCAATTTCTGGGATATTTAGAGAGCCATCTCGATTTACTGGAAAGGTTTCAATCAAATTATTTTGACCTATTATTTGTATTCTTAGCGTATCTCCAGAGTCAAGGGTATATGAGGAATCTGGATTAGGTTCATTTATTGGCATAAATGAGGTCTGAAAAGTTTTAAAAAAATCAGCACCAAAAAGCTCCAAATCTCCAGGCATTATCAAATCTTGGTCTGTATTTAATCTTCGTTCTAGTTCTTCAAGATCTGCTTCTAGTCTATTTTTAAGATCAATTAAATCTTCGGTTTCTTCTAATTTACTGGAGAAAAGAGATGATCTGTAATTTTCTTTTGATTTTGCTTTATTTTCTTCAGATCTTTCTATGAGATCCTTTTTGATGTCATCTGGCAAGCTTTCAAGATAAGTTTCATCAAGCTGCTGAGCATGAATGAAAAATATTGGAGCTAATAACATTAAAAGTTTTAGTTTATTCATAATTTTCTCAATATTAACTCTATTATATTAAAATATGAAAATTTATGTCTAATTTTAACGCCTTTAGAAACATAATTTTACAAAAGTCCTGGAATACTTACGGATTCAAATAGTAAAGATTCTTTTATGATTTTCTTCATTACGTTTTCAACATCTTCGTCAGTAACAGTTTTATTATTACTTTGAAAAATAAACCTGAAACCTATTTTAATTTCATTTAAATTTTGATTATTATAATAATCAAACACAAAAACCTCTTTTATCAAATCATTTTTAAAATTAAGTATAAATTTTTCTACAATTTTACATTGGGAAAAATCTTTAATAGAAAAAGATAGGTCTCTCTTTGAGCATGGATATTCAGATATTGGAGTGTATTTTTTATCGTTAATGTCAAGGATATTAAAATTCTTATAAGTGCTATCGATGTCATTTGATAAATTCAATACTATTTCGCAATAAAAAATTCTATTTTTTGATTTTGAATTAAGACGATCTCTGGAAATTTCCTCGATATTAAAATTCTTTACGTTGAGTTTACATAAAGTTTTATATAAATAATCACTATTAATTTTTTTTGGAAAATTCACATAATTTTTACCAACTCGGCCACTAGCAATAATTCCAATTACTTTTTTGCCTTGCCTTTGGGAATTAGAATATATATCAGAAATTTCAAATAATTTAATGCTATCTTTTTGTCTTCTTTCGTTAAAAATTAGGTTATCTATCAAAGAACTTTTTAAATCAAATCTTAAATATTTTTTATTTGAATCAAGCGGATTATCAACAAGCACTGAATCATTGATATTTTCAATAACAAAAGGATTATTGATAACTTCATTGAATCCTTCATCAACTAGTAACTTTTTTATTTTGTTTTCTACAAAACTCTTTTTTTTAATATGTTTACAAGAAATCTTGAAAGTCTTTCGTTCAATATTATCGTATCCATTTGCCCTTGCTACTTCCTCAGCTAGATCATTAATTGACGAAATATCATTTCTGTATGAAGGTACTTCGATAACATCTTTGTGAATTATAAATCCTAGTTTCTCAAGATATTCTAAACACTTATCTTTATGAATTTTAATACCTAAAATTTTGTTGATTTTTGAATAATTCAATGGAATTATTTTCTTTTCTTTTTTTTGATTTGATTCTTTAAAAAGCTGAACATTTAAGATATTGCAGTGATCTTCAACAATCTTTAAAAACCTTCTTAATACATAATCATGAGAATTTGGATCGGTATTTCTTTCAAACTTATAAGCTGCATCTGAATTTATGTCATACTTTAGAGATCTTCCAATAATAGCTTCTGGATCAAAATAAGCACATTCTATAATCACAGAATTAGTATTTTTCTTGCAAGCTGTATTTTTACCACCGACAACACCAGCCAAATTAATAATTTCATTTGAGTTATCACAAAAAACTAAGTCTCCAGAATCAACCAAGATGTTATTATTTAGCAAAGTTTTAAATTCACGTTTCTTATCTAAAAAACCGAGAGATATTGGAGTATTTAAGCGTGATGCATCATAACAATGCGTTGGCTGACCAGTTTCATAAAGTAAATAATTTGAAATATCTGTAAAAAAATTTATTTTTTTTATTCCTAAATCACACATATAATCTTCTAGAGAATTTTTATAAATTGTTGGAACTGAATCAATCTCAAGCTTTACAAAAGATATATCTTTACATGAATTTTTTGCACCATTTAAAAAATTAAATGAAAAAGGTGGTATATCTTTGTTATAAAATTTTTTATTAGTGATATTATAAAAAAGTTTCAAATCCCTAAGCATTCCTTCAAGAGAGATACAATCTCCTCTATTAGGTGTAAACTCGATATTAAAAATTTCATCAAATATTTCGTGTTCATGACCTAGCTGAAAAAGTTTATCCGATATTTCTTGAATATCAGGATTTGAATCAATACGTTGAACAATATGTTTGTATGGAATCTTCATTAAAATTGATTTAAGAAATCTAAATTTGATTTATAAAAATCTCGAATGTCTTTCACGCCAAATTTCAACATTGCAATTCTTTCTATTCCTAAACCAAAAGCAAAGCCTGAATACTTTTCCGGATTAATATTACAATTTTTGAGAACAATTGGATTTACCATCCCGCAACCCAAAATCTCAAGCCAATCTCCTTTAGCTGAAAAAATATCTACTTCAGCAGATGGTTCCGTAAAAGGGAAGTAAGAAGGCCTAAATCTCAATTGCATTTCTACACCAAATAAAGCTTGTACAATTTTATAAATAAGATCTTTTAAGTTTGCGAAATTTACATTTTCGTCAACATATATACCTTCAATTTGATGAAACATTGGAAGGTGAGTGGCATCATCATCTTTTCGATATACTTTTCCACTTGATATAAAAGCTAAAGGTGGTTTTTTCTCTAACATTCCTCTAATTTGGACAGGCGAGGTATGAGTTCTTAATAGACTAGATTTGTTATTCAAATAAAAAGTATCATGCATTTGCCTTGCAGGATGTGATTTTTTTATATTTAACATATCAAAATTAAATTCTTCTGTTTCAATTTCTGGACCATCTACAATTTCAAAACCTAATGAAATTAAAAGGTTCATAACTGTATCTTTCATTTGATTTATTGGATGATATGAACCTATATCTTTTACAAGTTCTGGGGCAAAAATATCTTTTGAATCTGTCATCGGACTAGCAATTAGCTAGTAGCAGTTTCAACTACCTTTTTAAAAGTTGAGCTATCAGAAATCGCTATTTCAGAGAGGATTTTTCTATTGAGTTTGATATTCTTTTGACAAAGAGAATTTACTAACTTCGAGTAAGGTATGCCTAAATCTCTACATCCTGCATTTATTCTAGTTATCCATAGCGATCTAAAAGACCTTTTTCTGTTTTTTCTGTCCCTAAAAGCATACTGTAAAGACTTTATATTAGACTGTTTTGCAGTTTTATATAGTCTGCTTCTTGCTCCATATTGGCCCTTTGTGGCATTAAGAACTTTTTTGTGTTTTGCTTTTGCGGTGACTGACTTAGTAACTCTTGGCATAACTACTACCTATTTAATAGACTTGAAGCCATTTTTAAAACTGTTCCAGTCATTTTTTTAAGGCCTCTATTATGTCTTTTTCTTTTTGTAGACTGCTTCGTTAGAATATGATTCCTGTTTGCGCTTCTACTTTTTAAGGAAGAACTCGTTTTTTTAAAGCGTTTAGCAGCTCCAGAATGTGTCTTAAGTTTATAACCCATAATAATTATTTTTTTAATGGTGTCATTACCATTAGTAACTGTCTTCCTTCAAGAGATGGCTCCTGATCAACTTGAGCAATGTCTTCAAGTTCATTCTTAAGTTTTTTTAACAGTTCTAGTCCCATGTCACTATTTAAAATTTCTCTACCTCTAAATCGGACGGTTATTTTAGTCTTATCTCCAGCATTAATAAAGCTTTTAATTTTTTTTAACTTAATATTGTAATCGCCTATATCAGTTGATGGTCTAAATTTAATTTCTTTAACTGTATTTTTCTTAGATTTTGATCTTGAATTTGAAGAACTTTTCTTCTTACCAAAAAGAAATTTCCCATAATCTAGTAATTTGCATACCACTGGATCAGAATCAGGAGGAGAGACTTGAACTAGATCGATCGCTAATTTTTTAGCAGCATCTAAAGCCTTATCAATGGAGTAAAGACCAAGCTTCTCTCCATCCACACCAATAAGCATGACTTCATCCGCTTGGATCTTATCATTCAAAGGGGTTTTTTGTTTTTTGGAGAGAGCTATTTGTATACCTGCCTAGAAAGAAATTAATATTAACGTCATTACTTTGAGGAAAAAGAAGAAAATCTGTTGTAATAAGTCATTAAATGCGAATTTTAAAGCAATTAATATAATTTTCAAATAATTTTTGATTTGCTATGGTTGTAAATAGCTTTTTTCCCAACTATTTTTTTTAAGTTCATATACTTCCCTTTTATTCTGTCTGTTGTCATCTCCTTTCCAAAACTCAAAATAAAATGGATTAAAAGAGTATCCACCCCAATAATCTGGGCGAGAATCAAAGAAATTTTTAGATGTAACTACCTCATCAAATTTATTTTTTACATCATCAGGTGAGTTAATTTTTTTTGATTGATTTGAAATTACTGCAATGATATTTTTTTCGTTTGATCTATTATTAAAATGCATATCTGAAATTATCTGAGTAGATTTATAAATATTTGCCTTGATTCTTGTTTGAATATTAGTAGTGTTCCAATAAAAAAGAGCTGTAATTTGATCATGACTCTCAAACGATTTGGCTTTAGGTGACTGATAATTTGAAAAAAAAATCCATTCGTCATCAATGATGTACTTTAAATTTACAAATCTAGACTGGACTTCATTAATTTCTCTATCAAAAGAACTTATTGAAACTGCTTCAATATTTGGTTGATTTTTTTCAATAGCTTCCTTGTAAAAACTTAAAAATTTTTTATACGGAGTTGCACTATTTAAATTTTTAAAAGTAATCATTCTGTATAAAAAACTTTTTTATTTGAGTTGTCCTCAATAAATTCATATGTTAATGTTCTGTCCAAAGCTTCCTTTAGCTTGAATGGTGGTTTAAATGATGAGGACTCAACTCTTGAAGTAAATGAGGAATCACTTACAAATTTTTTTACTCTAATAGAACTGATAGGTAAAGACTTACTAAATAATAACGATACAAAGTCAAATAAATACCCACCTATGAGACCAAAAAATAATGGAATTCTGAGGCCAATGCTAGAACTTCTAAATAACTTCTTTTTTGCATGTAAGACTAATTCATTCATTGTAAAATCAGGCTTATCAACGTAATTATAAATACTTAAATTATTATTTTGTTTGAGAGCATATATTATGAACTCTGCTACATTATCTACATATGCCATAGATTTTTTATTTGTTCCTTCTCCAATCATGATGAATTTTTTTTTATAAATTTGATTTAAAAGATTATATACATTCCCTCTATTACCTTCCCCAAAAATAACTGTCGGTCTTATTATTGTAAGAGCTCTATTTTTAGGATCATCTTTTTGCCATTTTTTGTATATTAACTCAGCTTCATACTTTGTTCTTCCGTAGTGATTAAAAAAGTTTGGTTCGCCACTTTCGTCTGTATTTAAATCAGCATTACCGTATATAGCAACACTACTTATAAATACTATTTTTTTAATTTCATATTTCTCAGCAATAGAACAAATATTTAATGCTCCACCTACATTAACATCGTCATACTTTGATATCGGCTTAATATCATCTCTGTGGACTGCAGCTAAATTAATTATGATTGAAGAATCTTTCAATTTCTCAAGAGAATCTATTGATTCTACATCTATCTTTTTAATTGTCTCTTGCTTATCATTAATATCATACAAATTAAAATTAAAATCTTTCTTTTTTAATATTTCAGATAGTTTTGTTCCTAAAAAGCCAGCTCCACCTATTACGCTTACCTCTTCTTTCATCATGACATCCTAGAGAATTGTTTAAGTTTATATTTTATCTTTTTGAACCAAAATGAGATACCTGGTTTAAAACCATTATTTTTTAGAGAATTAAAAATTTCCATATTTCCTAAAATAACATTCTTGATATTTTTTGTTGTCTCACCACCTAATCTCATTTTGATCTTTGGGCCCGGCATATACATAGTTTTTATTTTTTCTTTTTCAATAAATCTCAACATCAAATCATAGTCTGCTGCAAATTTGAATTCTATATTAAAAACACCAAATTTTTTGAAAATTTCTTTTTTTACATAAAATGTTGGATGAGGAGGTACCCATCCAGATAAAAAAGAATTTTTTTTATAATCTTCGCTTTTCCAAGATCTTTTATAATGAGGGTCATTTTCATTCACTACGAAGACTAGATCACCGTAGACAGCATCGATTTTGTTATTTCTGAAGCAATTCACAATGTCCTCTATAACATTATCATTGAAAAACCAATCATCAGAATTGAGGAAACCAATAACATCTCCAGATGAGTTCTCAATTCCTTTATTCATAGCATCGTAAATACCATCATCATTCTCTGCAATAACTTTTGAAACATGAGGAAAATTATTGACTATTTCCAAAGTATTATCTTTAGAATTTCCATCAATGATTATGTGTTCAATTGAATTCCAAGTTTGAGATTTTACAGAGTTAAGTGTTGTTAAAATCGTATTCGCACTGTTACATGTTACTGTGATGATAGATACTTTCATTAAACCTAAATATTTATAAAGTTTAGGAAGATTCTTCGAAATATCTTAATCGTTCAATATCATCCTCTTCCGTCTTATCACCATATTGAATTTCAACGATATGACATGGCTCTTTATTCGGATTGATAATTTGATGCCATGCCTCTTTCTTAATGAAAAGTGAGTCTTCTAAATTTAGAGAGATTTCTTTGTAATCATCTGCAGCACCTTCACTATAGTTAACAATACATGCTCCTTTACTAACAAACCAGATCTCGCTTCTATGAAAGTGTCTTTGGAAACTCATGCCCTTTCCAGGATAAACTATAAGTTCTTTTACTTTTATATTTGTATCGCCAGTATCAGTAAATAAGTTATAGAATTCTCCCCATATTCTCTTTTCACCATCATAATGAAAATTTTTAAGGATCCAGCTTGATGAATTCTTTTTATCCGAACCTCCAACGCCAAATTCAAAATTGATATCCTCTACATTCATCTCAGGGATATTTTCTTTATTTCTATCGCCACCATTACAAAATATTATTTCATCTTTAGGGTAGAGTTTTTTCAGTTTTTCAAGTCCATTAATACAGCTTCCAATTTCGTCATCAACAAAATTATAAACATCATCGACCATAGAAAGGTTTTCAAGAATACATTTTCTTTCTTCAAAAGGCATGAAGTATTTATCTTTCTTGTTTGCAAGCCATTTATCACTATTTAAAAGGACAACTAACTTGTCACCATTTGACTTAGCTGACTTGAGGTATGAGATATGGCCAGAATGAATAGGATCAAAACCGCCACTAACTACAATTATTTTCATGCTCTAATTCTCATTATATATATCTCTACAAAATATTTTTGTATTTGATTTTGATAGTTCAGAATCATATCTATTTGAAATAATTAAATCACAATCCTCATCAAATTTTTTAAAGTCATTATATAACTCATATTCAGGAAATAAATCATTATTACCAATAAGTGGTTCATATACTCTTATTTTTATTCCTTTCTTATGAAGCCCATCAGCAACTTTCAAAATAGAGGATTCTTTAAAATTTTCAGACCCTTTTTTCATTACAAGTCTATAGACGCCTACATTGGAAGGATTAAAGTCAATGATGTTTTGAATCAAAAAATCTTTTCTTTTTAAATTTGATTCTACTGTTGCAGAGATAATTGATTGGGGAACGGTATCAAATGATGATAAAAGTTGTTTAGTATCTTTTGGTAAGCAATATCCACCATATCCAAAAGAAGGATTGTTATACTCCATGCCTATTCTCTTATCCATGCAGACACCATCAATTATGTTTCTTGTATTCAAATCTTTAGAAACGGCGAAAGAATCAAGCTCATTAAAAAATGATACTCTCATAGCTAAATAGCTATTAGCAAATAATTTTATTGACTCAGATTCACATGAACTAACAATTAAAACTTTTGTATCTTCTTCATTTGATAAAGACTTAAGAACATTTGCAAAGGAGATTGCAGATGCATGAGAATTATTATGTCCCACAATTATTCGTGAAGGATGCTGGTTATCATATAATGCTTTTCCTTCTCTCAAAAACTCTGGTGAATGAAGAATATTCAAATTAGTTAATTTGTTTTGAAGATCAATAGTATATCCAATCGGAACAGTCGACTTAATAACAATATTTGCTGATTCTGTGTTTTTAGAAATGTTAGAGATAATTTTAGTGATGGTATTGGTATTAAATGATTTTTTTTCAATATTATAGTCAGTTGGTGTTGCTATTATAATGAAATCAAGCTCATCAAATGTTTCAGGTAACTCCTCAGCTGCATTCAAATTCAAGTCATTTGTATTAATATAATTTGAAAGATCTTCATCAGGAATTGGTGCAACATTTTTTTTAATCAAATCAATTTTTGATTTATCTATATCATAACAATAAACAATATTTTCCTTGCTCAAAAGATAGGCCAACGAAGCTCCAACATATCCCATGCCGAAAACAAATATTTTATTCTTTTTAATCATTATTTTTTATTTCTCGAATGAGTTGAACCAATCAATTGTTTTGTTTAGGCCTACTCTTAAAGATGTTTTAGCATTCCAGCCATATGAATTTATTTTTGATACATCAAGTAATTTTTGTGGAGTTCCATCTGGCATATTTGAATTGAAAAAAAGCTTACCATCGTATCCAGCGACATCACATATTAATTCAGCAAGTTCTTTAATTGTTATATCAATCCCTGTTCCAATATTCACATGAGAATTTTCAATCTTTCTTTTTTCAATGTTCATATAAAAAATACATGCATCTGCAAGATCATCTGAAAAAAGGAATTCTCTTTTTGGTTTACCAGTCCCCCACACTTCCACAACATCACTTTTTTCTTTTTTAGCAATTAATATTTTTTTTATCAATGCTGGTATGACATGTGAGTTTTCTAAATGAAAATTATCATTAATACCATATAAATTTGTAGGCATTACTGATCTGTAATCAGTTGAGAACTGTCTATTGAATGATTCACAAGTAATTAGTCCTGCTATCTTTGCAATTGCATATGGTTTGTTTGTATTTTCAAGTGGGCCAGACAATAAATATTCTTCTTTAATAGGTTGAACACAATCTCTTGGGTATATACAAGAAGATCCTAAAAAAAGAAGTTTTTCTACGTTTGTAGAATGTGAGCTTTCAATAATATTATTTTGTATACTCAAATTTTCAAGAATAAAATTCACAGGATATGTATTATTTGCATGAATACCGCCAACTCTTGCAGCACATAGATAAACTTCATCGAACTTATTTGTAATAAAAAAATTAAGAACAGCTTCTTTATCTAGAAGATTGAGATTCTCTTTTGACACTGTATATATCTCTATATCTTCTTCTAGCTCTAATCTTCTTTTGATTGCTGAACCAACTAAGCCCTTATGTCCAGCTATAAAAATTTTTTTTTTAGAATTCATTTTTAATATCGCTGTCCATCATTTCCTCGACAAGCTCATCAAGAGAAATTTCTGGTATCCAACCTAACTTTTCTTTGGCTTTAGAGGGATCCCCCAACAGTGATTGAACTTCAGAAGGTCTAAAATATTGCTTATCAACTCTAATAATTTCGTCGCCTTCCTTAATAAAATTACTGGTTGAATTATTCTTTGAAACTATTCCAACTTCATCAACTCCTTCTCCTATGAAATCAATTTCAATTCCAATATGATTACAACATTTTTTTACAAAATCTCTTACAGAAATTTGCTGCCCAGTAGCAATTACATAGTCCTCAGGATGTTCCTGTTGTAACATTAACCATTGCATCTTTACATAATCTTTGGCATGTCCCCAATCTCTGAGAGAATCAAGATTTCCTAAATAAAGCTGTTTCTGCTTTCCATGGAAAATTCTAGATAAAGCAATGGTTATTTTTCTTGTAACAAATGTCTCGCCTCTTCGAGAAGATTCATGATTGAACAAAATTCCGTTACATCCAAAAATGCCATAACTCTCCCTATAATTCTTCGTAATCCAAAAGGCGTATAACTTTGCAACTGCATATGGAGATTGCGGATTAAATGGAGTTTTTTCTGATTGAGGAGATTCTAAAACATCACCGTATAATTCTGAAGTTGAGGCCTGATAAAATTTTGTTTTTTCTTCCATTGATAAAAATCTAATGGCATCTAAAATTCTTAAGGTTCCAAGTGCATCTACATTTGCAGTGTATTCGGGAGCTTCAAATGATACTGCTACATGAGATTGAGCACCTAAATTATATATTTCATCAGGTTTAATTTCAGAAATTAATCTCACAAGAGATAAAGAATCAGTTAAGTCACCATAATGTAGGATAAAGTTTCTATCCTCAACATAGTTTTCCTCAAATATATGATCAATTCTTTGAGTGTTTATGATGGATGATCTTCTTTTGATTCCATGAACTTTGTAACCTTTTGATAGTAAAAATTCAGCAAGATAAGAACCGTCTTGACCAGTTATACCTGTTATTAAGGCAATTTTTTGAGAGACTTTCATACTAATATTGTATTTAAATAATCCTTATACTCTGACTTTGGTAAATTTTCTATAATCTCCTCAAGTTGACTATTAGAAATAAAGCCTTTTCTTAAAGCAATTTCTTCGATGCAGCCAATTTTGATACCTTGGATATTTTCAACAGTTCTTATAAATGTCGATGCCTCAAGCAGGCTTGATGGATTCCCGCAGTCAAACCAGGCATAACCCCTCCCAAATTCAATTAATTTAAGCATATCTTTTGATATAAGTATATTATTCAAATCAGTTATTTCTAATTCATTTCTTGCTGAAGGAGCAAGTTCATCTACATACTTGAGTGATTTGTTTGGATAATAATATAGTCCAGTTACTGCAATATTTGATTTAGGATCGCTTGGCTTTTCCTCTATTAAAAATTTGTTATCTTTATAGGATATTATCCCAAAATTCATAGGATTACTTACATAGGTACCAAATACGTATGCATACTCTCCATCATCATTAATTTTATTAAAGTAGTCTTGCATGCCAGAACCATAGAAAATGTTATCGCCCAAGATAAGGTAAACATTACTGTCGCCAATAAACTTTTTACCAATTTTTAAAGCTTCTGCTATCCCGTTCGCTTCTTCTTGAGTCTCATAATTAATTAATATGCCCAATTTTGAACCATCCCCAAATAAGTTTTTATAGATTGGCAAGTGCTCATTACTGGAAATGATCAAAATATCTTTAACTCCAGCTAACATAAGTGTAGATAATGAATAATAAATCATAGGTTTGTTGTATACAGGTAATAGCTGTTTTGAATTTACTATACTAGATGGATAAAGCCTTGTACCTTTTCCACCCGCCAAAACTATTCCCTTATTGTTCATTTATTAATTCTATCAAACCATTGTGTGTTTTCTAAATACCACTCAATGGTATGTTTAATTTCGTCATCAAAACTTAAATTTGGGCTCCAACCTATCTCCTCGGATGTTAGATGATAATTAATTGCATATCTGTAGTCGTGTCCTTTTCTGTCATCAACAAATTTTCTTTTATATTTCTTTTTAATAGAAAAATCATTAAACATGCTTGATTGTATTTTATCTATAATTTCAATATTTCTATTTTCATTTGATGAACCAATGTTGTACCTTTTAGACTTGTAATCACTGTTTAATATTGCAAGAATTGCTTCATTATGATCATCAACATGTATCCAATCTCTAATATTTTTGCCATCTCCATATATTTTTACAGGCAAGTCATTTAAAAAATTATAAATAGTTAATGGAATCAGTTTTTCTGGAAATTGTCTTGGGCCATAATTATTTGAGCAATGTGTCGTTTGTATTTTTTGTCCATAAGTTTTAATAAATGCATTTGCAAAAGAGTCTGCAGATGATTTTGATGCTGAATACGCAGAGCTAGGATTAAACTGAGTTTCAGTTGAAAATGGGATATCATCATCGCTTAAAGATCCATAAACTTCATCTGTAGAGATATTTATAATTCTTATATTTTTTAAAGTGTTAATATCTTGCAGCTTTTTAACAGTATTAAACAAGTTAAATGACCCTAATGTGTTTGAAAATATAAAGGCATGCGGGTTAGTTATTGATCTATCTACATGGCTTTCTGCTGCAAAATGAATTATAAAATCTGGTTGAAAATCAATAAGCGCATTATGAATTTCCTCCTCATTACATAAATCACCTTTAAAGAACTTATAATTTTCGCTCTCGATTATAAATTCATGATCTGATTGATCAGATAACTTATCAAAGTTTAATACTTTTGCATTTATATTTTTTTTAAATAATTTTAAAATAAAATTTGAACCTATAAAGCCTGACCCACCAGTAATAAAAAAATTTTTATCAATTAAATTTTTCATACAGTTCCGTTATAACCTTAAAAGCATATTTAGCCTCATTTTGATTCATTTCAGGACTTATAGGTATTGAGATTATTCTTTTAGTCAGCTTATTTGCCCTCTTCAAGGATTTTGAAATATCTTTAAAAGGTTTTTGCTGCCCTACATGCAAAGGATAGTGAATGCCCATAAAAACA
>CESW01046028.1_pt1 | contig 21965 bp, 14 predicted proteins | sample 531171 | NCBI WGS metagenome assembly CESW01 (sample SAMEA2621859, study PRJEB7988) | marine metagenome | biome: marine biome (ENVO:00000447); feature: surface water layer (ENVO:00002042); material: "saline water (ENVO:00002010), including plankton (ENVO:xxxxxxxx)" | depth 5 m
CGTCCGGAACCGGTGTCTCCCATACGGGCGGCAAAGAAGATTGGTCGGAACGAGATGGTCACCATCCGCAAAGGCGACGAGGTCCAAACCTTGAAGTACAAGAAGGCCGAGCCGTTGCTCAGCCAGGGCTGGCATTTGCAGGATTCGTAAGAATCTGGTAGACGGTTTGATTTAGGGAAAAAGCCCCAGAGTATCTAGAAGTCAATTCCGCGTCTTGGCCCCAAACGCCAAGTCTCCCGCATCTCCCAACCCAGGAACGATGTAGCCGTGCTCGTTGAGGTCGGCATCCACTCCTCCCAGAATGAATGACGTGCCTTCGGGCAACAACTTCTGTGCGTTGGCCAGGCCTTCTTCGCTCGCGATTGCGGCGAGCACGTGGACCGAAGTGGGAACACCCGTTTCGCACAAGGCGTCGTAGGCGGCTTGCAAGGACGCGCCCGTGGCCAGCATGGGGTCAATGAGGACAAGCGCTCGGCCTTCCATGTTGGGGGCCCCGAGGTACTCGATTTCAATGTCAAATCCGGCGTCGTGGTGCTTTCGGTAGGCCGACACAAACGCCGAGTCCGCGCGGTCCCATACATCCAGAACCCCTTGGTGCAAGGGCATGGCCGCTCGGAGGATGCAGGCCATCACCGGTTGATGGGCAGGAATGTCTTCGGTGGCTGTGCCAAGAGGCGTCGTGCACGTGGCCTTCGCCATGGGCCACGATTGCGCCAGTGCGCTGCCCAGTTCACGTCCCATCCGTTGCATGTTCCAGCGAAAAGCTGCGCGGTCTTCGTGACGGGAGGCGTCGCGGAGGTTGAGCAGCAGCTGGCCTGCCATACCGGGCGCGCGGTTGAGAATTTTGGATGCCATGCACCGAAAGTAATGTTCAGAAAGGTCGCGTCTTGTTGCTCATGAAAACAGCTCGCCTTGGGTGGCGGCGCGCAAGTCGGTGGGCGCTTGAACTTCAATGCTGGCGTGCTGCTTCACGAGCCGTGAGAATTGCCGGCAGGTGTTTGGGGTGTGGATGCTGTCCGGCTGATGCACCAGCAGGTGGAATTCGGTGAGGCCCTGGTCCTTCCATTCGGAGATGCGCTGGGCCCACTGGGAGAGTCGCGTCTCGTCGGACGTGTGCCCCTCGTACCCTCCGAAGCGGACAAGGACAAACGGGGCCGTGACCCGCATGTGCAAGGCGTCCCTGCGCCCCGCCGTATCGCTGATGACGGAGCCCATGCCAAGGTCCCGCAGTCGCGCCCACATCTCCTCGGCCTGCGCGCTGCCTTCAAACCATTCGGGGTGCCGAAACTCCACCGCCACCCGAAGTTCCTGCGGCCATTTCTCCAGGTAGGTCGCCATGGCGGCGGCATGCTTGGGCGCAAAGTGGGGAGGAAGTTGAATGAATGCAGGGCCGAGTTTGTTTCCGAGGGCCAAGAGGCCATCGATGAAGTCGTCGGTGGGCCCGTCGCAGTCGTTGAAGCGGCGGAAGTGCGTGATGATTTGGGGAAACTTGGGGCAAAATGTGAATCCCTCAGGCATCGCTGCGGCCCACTCGGCCATGCGGTCAGCAGGGTGGATTCGGTAGTGGGTGGCGTTGAATTCCAAGGTCCCAAACTGCCGGCCGTAGTGCCCCGTCCACGTGCGCTGGGCATCTTTTTCCGGATAGACCGATCCGCGCCAATTTCGGATGGTCCACATCGTGCCCCCGGCCCGCACCAACGTCGTTCCTTTCTCTCGGCCAGCGGGAGCGGCGTCGGCAAGTCGGAAGCCAGAAGGCGGCGTGGGATGGGTCCAATCCAACCCCTCCGGTGCGGTATCGAGTTTGCCAAACTTCACCTCCCGAAACTACAACGCGCGACTTCGGGAAAGCATGAGGATACGCATGCAAATCACACGCTCATCCAACTCGTTCAGGGATGAATTTTGTGAGAGATGAAAAGTTGGGGCTGGGGACTTGGCCGATGTTGGGAGTGCGGAGAGGCTCTCGTACCGAATGAGGTTGCTGGGGTTTGCCCGCCTTGCCGCTGGGCATGGCAAGCAATGCACGGCAGTGATGCGGTTTGTCAATTGGCCCAAGAACGGGTGGGGAGTATTGTTTTCGGGGTGGGGTTTCGATTGGGGTCAAAAACCCAGAAAGTGGTGCACCGAATGAAGTATGGAGGATTTCCGAGCTGTGGACGTGACCTAGGTCGGTGGATGGCCCAAGGGTGGCCAGCTCCTCCGCAGAACGCCATACTTCTTCCTGTGCCTTTGCATTGGCGACGACATGTTCGTCGGGGTTTTAATCCTCCCCAAGCGTTGGCGGAGGGGCTGGCCAAAGGGTGGGATCTTGAGATGCAAACTACGGTTCTTCGACGTCTCAAACATCGGGCCTCTCTCACAAGGTCCAACCGCTTGGCTCGGCAAGAGGCCCTGCGCGAGACGTTTGGGCTTGGAGATCGCAGGCCCTTGCCTCATCGAGTGGTTTTGGTGGATGACGTGTTAACCACCGGGGCGACCTTCCGAGCGTGTCGAAGGGTGCTTCACGATGCGGGAGTAGATGTATTGGGAGGAGTTTGGTTGGCCATGGGTTGAAGCGTTTTGTGGGTGTCGCTCGGTGCGGTCCTCATCCAAGTGAAGTGTACTTTTGGGATGTGGCACATGAACTCCCCATCGACATGACCTTGCCGCGAGTTGCGCGCTTGCAGCAACTTGTTCCGCCCCTCAAGGCTTTGCTTGAAGGGGAATGCTGCGGATGGACCAATTTGGCCAATGCGGCTGCTGCCGTGTTTTCTGCAACAGGTTGGCATTGGGTTGGATTTTACCTTGTCGACGAGGTGAAGGACAATTTGGTTCTCGGACCATTTCAGGGACCAGTCGCATGCACGAGGTTGTTCCGAGGCAAAGGGGTATGTGCGTCGGCATGGGAACAGAAAAAGATTCAAGTGGTCCCAGATGTTCAAGAGTTTCCTGGTCACGTGGCGTGCAGTTCTGCAAGTCGGAGCGAGGTCGTGTTGCCAGTGCTCAATGAAGATGGCAAAGTCGTTGCTGTGTGGGACATCGACAGTGCGAAGGTCAACGATTTTACGGATGCTGAGGTTGGTGCTCTCTTGGATTTGACGGGCTTGGTTTCGGTGAAGTGGAATGATTGGACGTGGAGCATATGAGGATTTTTGAATCACAATGGCTTGCGATTCTGTATGTATTCCTCGTTGCCGGATGCGCTCAGGTTGGCTCTCCCACAGGAGGCCCCAAAGACGAGACACCTCCTTCGCTGCTTGAGGCAATTCCAGAGGTTGGTGCGACTGGGGTTAGGCCCGACCGACTGATTCTTGAATTTGACGAATATGTCAAGGCAGGACAATGGCGCTCTCAAATGTTGGTGAGCCCCCCTTTGGATGCATCCATAGATCTGATTGTTCGTGGTCGGAAGGTGGAGGTTTCTTGGGCGGGGCAGCTGAGAGATAGTTCAACGTACGTGTTTCAATTTGGGGAGGGCATCGTGGATGTCAATGAAGGCAATCCCGCAAAGCATTTGGTGCACGCGTTCTCTACGGGCGATCGTTTAGACACCTTAGTTATTCAGGGTGTTGTGAATGATGCCATCGACGGGAATCCTTCCGCGGACTTGCGAGTGATGCTCTATCCGGAGGCACTGTCCCTCGACAGTGTCCTTGCAGGGGTTGCGCCGCAATTCGTAGGAGCTACTGACGATCAGGGAGCTTTTGAAGTGGGTTACCTGCCACGAGGAGGGTATCGCGTTATGGCAGTGGAGGATGCCAACAGAAACTATGCGTGGGATGAGGGAGAGCGTGTGGCATTGGGCCCAAAAAACGCAATGGCGGGCGACACCAGTGTGCTGGTTTTAAGGTCGGGCGAGACAGAAGGTCCCCGAGCTCCCTATCTTTCGGAGGCTCGTAGAGATTCTACAGGACACGCCTCTTGGACTTTAAGCGAAACCTTACAGGTTGGGGATTCGCTCTCTTGGCTCGAGGCATGTGATTTGACTCTATTGAATGCAGACAAAAATCTCATCCAAGCGTGGGGTTGGGAAAAAAAGATGGACAGTGTCGCGATGCACTTGGTGTGGCATCACGCTCCGACATGGCCCGCAGGAGAGTGGACCACAGACACATTGGATGTGCCTGCACCGCGATGGACGGTCAAGGAGGAGATGGTCTTGACGGCAAAGCCTTTGGGTAAGCGCCTGCCGGGGGAAGCGCCGAAACTGAGCTGGTCTGCGCCACTTTCATCAGTAGATACCTCCCTCTTTTTGTTGAAAGTGGACAGCTCCCTCGTGTCGGCCGCGGTGGAGGGACCCTGGCCAAGCCTGGAAATGGTCTTTGCAGACAGGGGTTTAGTCAAACCAGGTGTCCATGTGTCTTTGACGATTTATCCCGGAGCATTGAATCGTGCAGGGGCCGAGTCGGAAGTCCTTCCTGCAGATACGCTTGACTTGATGTGGAGCGTCCAGCCCAAAGACGCTTTGGCAACGTGGATTTTGAATGTTCAAGGAGCACAATGCGCCGGATTGGTCGAATTGACAGATGGTCAAGGCATGCGATTGGATGTGGTGCCTGTCTATGGGGATACGGTTTTGACTTGGACGGGCATGGCGCCAGGTAGGGTAGGAGCGACTTGGTGGGGCGATCTTGATGCCAATCAGGTCTGGCGCAACGTGGATGTTGGCGCATGGTTGTCTCCTGAGCCAATCTTCAAGCTGGCACCAGTGGAATTGAGGTCCAATTGGGTCTTGGAAACCACCTGGAATTTGGACGCCTCGGCATGTGGCGGCGTTCTCGAGCCAATGGAAGCGAGGAAACCCTAACTGTTGATGTCAAGAAAACGCTTGACGCTCTCAAGAGAACCAAACACCACCAAGGTATCTGTAGCTTCAATGGTGGTCTCAGCTTTGGGAACCCCCAGAATGTGTTCCCGAACGCATGGTTCTCCGTTTTCGCCCATCTCCTCGAATTCGCGTCGAATGGTGATAAGTCGAAGCTCATAGCGTTTTGCCAATTCCAAATCTTCGAGCTGTCTTCCGTGACAAGCAGCTGGCGCTTTGAGCTCAGCGATTTCATAGTCGTCAGGGAGAGACAAGAATCCTCGAATGTTTGGATTAATGAGGCGCTCACTCACCACTTCTGCGACTTCGCTTTCTGGACTTAAAATCTCGGTAACACCCAAACTGCTCAAGATGCGTTCCTGATTGGCGTCGTTGGCACGGACAATGACTCTCGGCAATTTCAAGTCGAGCAGATTCAGGGTCGTCAGCACCGTAGCTTCAAAATTCTCTCCAATCGCGACAACGGCAGCGTCGAGGTCCTGGACATGCTGTGCGAGAAGCGCTTTTTTGTCTGTGGAGTCCAACGTTACCGCCAAGCTTACCTCTTCTTTGAGCAGTTCCGCGCGGTCCGCGTCTGCATCGAACGTGAACACTTCAGCGCCGCGACGGGCGAGGGATAAGGCGATTTGGGTGCCGTAACGCCCAGCACCAAACACAGCGAATCGAGAATGTGCCATGGTGCAAAGGACGACAGAAATCACTACATATCGTTCAGGCTTTCGCGGCGACTTCGCCTAGCCCAGCCTCTAGAACCTGACCAAACCTCACCACGTCTTCGAATGTGTTGTAAAGCGGGACCGGCGCCATCCGGATGACTGCAGGCTCACGCCAATCGACAACCACTCCTTGGGCCGTGAGGTGGTCAAAAAGCGTTCTTCCATAACCGTGTGCCACCACGCTGAGCTGACACCCACGAGAAGTGGGATCGACAGGAGTGAGAATTTCAAGGTTTGTTGCTGTGCGTTCAGCAACGAGATGCACAACGGTCTCAAGGTAGGCCGTCAAACGCCGAGAACGCTCCAAGAGGGAGGTCATGCCAGCCTCCAAAAACAGGTCGAGAGCAACCTTATGCACGGCCATATTCATGATCGGGGCATTGCTCATCTGCCATGCTTCGGCGCTCGGCATGGGGTGGAATTCAGGGCTCATTTTGAAACGACTTTCTTCGTCGTGGCCCCACCATCCCTCGAGTCGACGGATGGAATTTCCGCGCCCCGATTCATCCATGACATGTCGTTCGTTGATGAACACACCAGAGACGGCACCCGGTCCTGAATTGAGATACTTGTAACTGCACCAGCAAGCAAAATCCACCTCCCAGTTGTGAAGGTCAAGATGGACGTTTCCAATGGCATGAGCAAGATCAAATCCACAGGTTGAACCCACTTTGTGAGCCGCAGCTGTGATGGCTTGCATGTCGTGCAATTGACCAGTGTAATAATTCACCCCCCCAATCATGACAGTGGCCAACTCATCTCCCGCTTCCTCGATGGCGCGAAGGACATCATCAGTGCGCAGAAGGTGCTCTCCTTCTCGGGGAGCAATTTCAATCAAATCCTCATCTGGGTTGCCTCCATGAAGACGAATTTGACTGCACAACGCGTAGCGGTCGCTTGGAAAAGCCTTGGCCTCGCACAACAGTTTACGTCGTTGACCTCGAGGTTGATAGAAGCTAATGAGCAGCAGATGGAGATTGACGGTCAAGCCGTTCATCGCGACGACTTCGGTGGGCTTTGCCCCTGTGAGGTGGCAAAGACCTTTGACAAATCGATCATGGTAGCTGACCCATGGATTTTGGCCTTGGAAATGGCCATCAACCCCCAACTTCGCCCAGTCATTCATTTCAATGTCAAGCGCTTCTTTGGCCGCCTTGGGCTGAAGCCCGAGGCTGTTGCCTGTGAAGTAGATGGCATCACGGCCTTCGTGTTGTGGAAGGTGGAATCGCTCTCGAAATTCGCTAAGTGGGTCCGCGAAATCCAATTCGCGGGCCGCATCAAGGGTGGGAAGCTTTCTCATGCTGGGCTAATTTCGCACTGAAATGGCAACAACTCTTCAACGATCTTCTTCCGCCGCTTTATTTGACAAAGCTCAAAACCTTTTTCCAGGGGGTGTGAATTCGCCAGTGCGCGCTTTCAAATCAGTGGGAGGGACCCCCTTGTTCATGGACAAGGGTCAAGGTGCCCACATTTGGGACGCAGATGGCAACGAGTTCATTGACTTTTGTTGTTCGTGGGGCCCACTTATCCTGGGGCATGCCCATCCAGCCGTGGTGGAACGTGTCACGTCCACATTGGCCAACGGCACGTCTTTTGGCACTCCGACACGATTGGAAAATGAATTGGGCGAATTGATTTTGTCCAACCACCGTTATGCCGATCGCATTCGGTTTGTGTCTTCAGGCACAGAGGCTGCCATGTCGGCCATTCGTCTCGCTCGAGGAGTTACAGGACGAGACAAAATCATCAAGTTTGACGGCTGTTACCACGGCCATGTTGATGCTTTGCTTGTGAAAGCGGGGAGTGGCCTGGCGACGCTGGGGACATCTTCGTCGGCGGGTGTTCCTGAGGCATATGCAAGGGAGACATTGGTGCTGCCCCTGAACGATCTGGAGGCGCTCGAGGCGTGCATTGCACAATACAAAGATGAAATTGCGGTTGTGGCCATTGAGCCCATTCCTGCCAACAACGGTTTGCTTATCCAAGACCCCGAATTCCTGCGCGAAGTGCGCCGCATTTGCACCCGCGAGGGCATTTTGTTGCTTTTCGACGAAGTCATCAGCGGGTTCCGAGTAGGCTTTGAAGGTGCGGCAGGACTGTATGACATTCAACCCGACGTCCTGGCCTTTGGCAAGATCATTGGCGGAGGATTGCCCGTGGGAGCGTACGCATCGAGCAAGGAGGTCATGAAACACATCGCCCCGTCTGGCCCGGTGTATCAAGCGGGGACACTGAGCGGCAACCCTGTGGCGATGGCTGCTGGGGTTGCACAGCTCACGGAATGTTTGAAATCTGGATTTTATGAGGATCTCGACCGCAAGGCTGCTCGCTTGATTGATCCAGTCGTGGCCCATGCTCGAGGTCAGGGCTACAATTTCAACATCTTCCGACGCGGAAGCATTTTCTGGTTGGCCTTCTCTGATGCGGTTCACATTCGACGGAGCGACCAAATTGATTCCGACAGTATGGCATATTTCAGCACGATGCATGCCGCCTTACTGGAGCGTGGAATATACCTCGGGCCTTCGGGGTACGAGGTGGGCTTTGTGTCAGCAGCTCACACCGATTCAGACTTGGACCGCGCCTCCGAGGCCTTCATCGAATCTTTGGACGTGGCTTTCGAATAAATTTCAAGGACAAGCCGTCCCAAAGTTGGAAAGGATCCCGTCAAGCAGATCTTGGACGTTGACGAAGCCGTCTCCATTGATGTCGGCGGCACAATCCACAGTGCATCCAAAGTCTCCCAAGAAAATCAAGACGTCGCCAATGACGATGAAGCCGTCGTTGTTGAGGTCGGCAGGACAGGTGTCCGTGTCAGGGCCCACATCACAAGTGATTTCCGTGAGGCCATCCCCAAAGAAGGATGCCGCACGGTCAAATGCATCTAGACCGATTTCTATGCCCATCAGTCGCCCAGGGACATCGTCGAAATAGGGATGAATTCCCCCGTAAATGCGCGACAAGCTGCATTCGTCGGAGGCATCTCTGTAGGTCGCCCATTGCAGTTCGATGTCAACGCTCGGACCATCCTCAAACACCAAGAATTCATCGGCAGGAGCGACAAATTGCCCCATTCCTCCAGGAAAATAGGCATCTCCTGTAAAGGCGGTTAAGACTTCCGCTGCGGCACGAGAGAAGGTGCTGTGACCACTGACGTATCCAGCAAAAGGGGGGCTCACGAACGAAGGTCGCTGGTAAGGCTCCCAAGATTTGGCAAGGACCCATCCTACTCCAGCGAAATCAGTGTCCACGTTGTTGATTGCTGAACTGCCTTTCCAGCCCCAAATCTTGATTTCTCCAACGTTCACACCAAAATCTCCTGCGAGGGCATCGCCGGGTTGAATCGTTTCAATTCTTCCAGGAATCAAGGGTAACCCACCTGGATGATAATTGGAAGCGGATGGTTCAGTTCGTTGTCCGAGGTCAGCCATGCCTCTGATGGCAGTAACCGGTCGGGAGGTGTCGTACCAGCCTTTGGCGCCCCAGGCGGCGATGGCACAGTCGTGCATGGCTCCTCCCAAGGCCAAATAAGCTTTCACGTCCCATTCTAAATCCGCCAAAATTTCACCCTCCCCATGGAATTGTTTAACCAGCTCGGGATGGTCACTTACATAGTTTAAAATGGTAAACCAGTGGCCTGGCGGCGTTTCCGAATCAGGTCCATCTGCCCAGAATTCAGCAAGCACCCTTGCATAGTCTCCACGAGGAACCACATTGGATTCGTAAGGTTGACCCGTGAATGGGTTGACGCTGTGCCCTGGGCTTGGCGATCCTCCGTTTTCTTGGTCGTACAAAGAGGCGTAGGCTTCGAGGCTGGTTGGATAGGATTCACGATTTCCAATGGAAGCGGGACTGATGTCCCACATGACACCGTCATTGGGGTCGAGAAGACTGGACCAAAGGGCAACCATCGCGTGACCATCAGCGTAGATGTCGGAGGTGCCAGATCCATCCATTGCGTGCAAGGCGGGCAAGCCCGGATCGTGGTAAACACGAAACTCAAAGCCGTCACGGGTGTGCGTGGAGAGGTCTTGTTCGGCCAAAGCCCATGCCGTGACCTGACCCCACTCTGGGGACAGGAAGGGCGGCGTTTCTCCTGGGATGGGATTGCCACTCTGGTCGATGAACAAATCGAGTGTCAAAGGCTGCCATCGATTCAAATCGATGACTGATGCATTTCCAGGCAAGTCGACAATCAGTGCGGGGTTCAGTGGCTCGTAAATGACATTCGCATAGTCGTTCTGCTCGTTGGACTGGTCCTGCAGGCCAAAGGCGATGATTTGTTCGGCGATGTAATTCCCCAAGGCTCGACCATCCCCAGTGCCATAATCTGTGCTCGTGAAATCCAGATCATAGCCTAGGGTGGTCATGTGCTGGTCGTATCCTTGAAATAGGCTGCTGGCTTGAGGAGCGTTCGCAAATCGGTGACTTAGGAGTCTATACATGCCAAAAGCAATGGCTTCATTCCGGGCTTCTTCTGTCGTTGTGGCTGGTGTAAACCCGCCGAATTCTGCGACAAAACCATCGTATTCCTGCCCCAAAAAGGCAGGACAGGCTGAGGCATCCATCACAGCCCAGGCATCCCACATCAACAAGGACGAGTGCCACAGGTTTCGCGCGTGAACGGTGGGCCGAGCGAAATCTCCACGGATGCTTGCAAGGAGCAGTTCGTTCCATTGTCGCGCCATGCTGTGATCGGTGTTGACTTCGGGGAAAGAGTTTTCTTCTTCACATTGGGGATTGGGGTTGTTAGGGCACACATCGCAAGCATCGGGGATGCCATCCAAGTCGTAGTCTGCGGAACTGGCAGCCAATGCACAGTTGTTGGACATGATGACGTCGTATCCAGCACACCGCCCGCTTAAGATGTCGACGAGGCCGTCGTTGTTGACGTCGAGCAGCGCCACATCATAGCTGTTGGTCACCCAATCAAAGCTTGCATTGCCGTAGGGGTCGATGAAGTTGCCATTGTCATTTTCATAAATGGCCATGCGTCGATTGCTGTTGCACGGTGGGATGTCCACATCAACATCCGAAACCACAACATCCATGTCTCCATCCAAATCGAGATCTGCAGCATGAACGTTACCTCCAAAACCGTTTGAAGAACTGAAATTGAGGTTGACAGTATTGAATCCAAGGCTGACATCTGCTTCATGAGAAGTGGCGGTAAGAATTTTATCTGCACCGTCATCTACCACATAAAGGTCTAGCATGCCATCGCCGTTGAAATCCACAACTTCAAACATGTATGGAGAGGCATTCGGGACGAGGTTTTGCCATGAAGAAAAATTGCCAGACCCATCATTGAATAGCACAATCACCCCTCTGGAGTTCCAGGGAAAGACGTTGTAAAGGGTCGTGTTTTTGACAATGTCTAAATCACCGTCGCCATCCATGTCATGGATTTGACCGGCAGTCCCAAAAGCGCTGTTCAACAAATTTCCAGCGCGTTCGTCGCCTTCGTCTGTAAAGTGGCCGGTCCCGTCGTTGATGAGGAGAAAATCCTTTGCAGTTCCACCCCCACCATTTACCCTGTAATTGACAAAGTAGAGGTCTTCTGCCCCATTGCCCGTGAGGTCGCCAGCCCAAACCGCACAAATGAGTGGTTGGTCGCTGACCAGGGTGGGTAGGCGAGCGTCGGAATCGTCGGCCAATCCCAGCCAATTGCCTGCTTCATCTTCTCCGAGGTTCATGTACAGCATGGGCTGCTGATTGAATGTGTTGACGATCACGACATCGTCCCACAAATCGCCGTCGACATCGACGACATAGACGTCTCGAGCAAAGCTTGGGTTGGAGATGAATTCAGGAGCTAACTCTGCGGTCATGTCGACCAATACACCTTCCTGGTTGACGAGCAATACGTCGGATTTCGGCGGCTCAGTGGCGGCAGAAAAAGGTTCTTTTCGAACGACGATGACATCAGTCCAGCCGTCCTTGTTGAGGTCGGCGGGCCAGAGGTCTTTTTCTTCATCGTCTGCATTGGCCACGCTTGACAGCATGAGGCGTTCCTCAGTTTGAATGTCCCACTCAAGCCACTGCGCTTGTGTTGTGGAGGACGTGAACCCGAGACCTAGGATGACAACAGGTAGAAGAGGCGGAAGGCGAAGCATGCGATGACGTTTGAACATGAAACCGGATGGCGAGGCCACTTCACGGATGCAAGTGCATCCAACTTACGACAATTTTACATTGATGTCCCTTTGTGCATAAGCAAATTTTAGAATAAACATGGCGACTACAGGAGAAGCATGAGAAAGGCGGAGGCAATCACCAAAAACGGTGCGGCCAGCACTCCATCGAGATGCCAACCAGTAAAATTCTCTCTCACCGACTCTTCACCTTGCAGGGCAGCCAATGCTCGGCCAGGTCGCAAGATCCAGTGCGCCCAGAGGCACTGAGCTGAGAGCGCGAGCGGAATGGCCTCATGTGGCTTCAGACCATCTTGCATGCAACGGCATACCCATACCAGAAAACTGATTGCACCTGCCGCGGCGATGAGGTTCCGAGACAAATTGAGTGCGCGTTTGGCGGAGGTTACCATGGGAATTGTCGTCATGTGCGGCCGGTCAATTTCAATGTCTCGGATGTCAAAAGGCAGAGTCAGCCCTGCAATGAAGAGCGCACGTTGAGCCCAAAGGATTGGGTCGATTCCGTGTTCAGGATGGTGTGTGGTTGCAGTGGCCCAAACCACCGCGATGAGCGGAATCTTGAGCCAAGATACTTTTCTCAGCCCACCGTTCATAAGCGGCACGAACGCGTATGTCAGAGAGGCAAGACCCAACCCAATTGCGACCGACAAACGTCGTGGTTCGTCCCATCCGAGGTCTGCCACAAATGCGATGTTGAATCCAATCCAAAGACCCACCCATCCCACAACCATGGTCCATTTCCAACGATCCCAAAAGGTGCGGCGAATTGTTGGCATGGCATGGGGATGTCTTGTGTGCTTGATGGCGCGCTGCAACGTATAACCCAGCCCAGTTGAACACGACACCCAAATGGCCACCAACATATCGCCGTGATCGAGACGGAAAAGGTCTGCGGCCCACAACCAACTGAAACAGGTTGTGACAAATGCGCCGAGGGCAATCCAAATTTGGGTGAAAGACAGAAACTGCCGAATCATGGGTCAAAGTTCGACCACCCATGACCTCAGATGCTGAGTTGGTGGACGGGATGTTGATACCTTAGGGCAAGGGAGCAGAACACGAGATGTACTTTTGCTCTTTCTCTGCCATTGTTGCACGTCACATAGACTTGATTCTCATGAAGATTGGAAGTTTTGTCTCTCGCCATTTGGGTCCTCGTGTTGAAGACCAAAAGGCCATGCTCCGGACCCTTGATGCCCCCTCTTTGGATGACCTGATTGAACGCACTGTGCCTGGAGCGATTCGACTGCGCGAGCGCCTCAATGTATCTCAGGCTTTGACGGAGAGTGAATATTTAGAGCACATCGACGGTTTGGCAGCTCAAAACACAGTCTTCCGCAACTACATAGGGATGGGCTATTACCCCACGGAGGTGCCAAGTGTCATTCGCCGTAATGTGCTTGAGAATCCAGGATGGTACACGGCCTACACGCCTTATCAAGCTGAAATCGCTCAAGGCCGGTTAGAGGCTTTGCTGAACTTCCAAACCATGGTCATGGACCTCACTGGCATGGAAGTGGCCAACGCATCTCTCCTTGACGAGGGAACAGCTGCCGCGGAAGCCATGGCCATGTTGTTCGCAGCGCGTCCACGACCTCAAGTCAAGGCGGGGAAAAACTGTTTTTTGGTGGATCAAGCGGTTTATCCTCAAACCTTGAGCGTGTTGCGCACCCGAGCGGCACACCTTGACATTGACATGCTGGTGATGAGCCGCGAAGAGATGCGGGGCGCTGTGGAGGCGGACAACGTTTTTGGATGCCTTGTTCAGTACCCAGATGCCAATGGTGAGGTGGAAGACATGACCGGATTTGTAGAGGACATGACTGAGCGCGAGGTACGCTCGGTATTTTGTACGGATTTGATGGCGCTACTCGTTCTAAAGAGTCCGGGAGCGATGGGCGCAGACGTTGTGGTTGGCAGCTCGCAACGCTTTGGCGTTCCGATGGGATATGGAGGGCCACATGCAGCTTTTTTTGCTGCACGTGAGACTTTTAAACGTCATTTCCCTGGCCGAATCATAGGCGTCTCGATGGATCGACTCGGGCAGCCCGCCCTGCGAATGGCACTTCAGACACGCGAGCAACACATTCGCCGCGACAAAGCAACATCCAACATTTGCACTGCCCAAAGTTTGCTTGCAGTAATGGCATCGATGTATGCCGTGTTTCATGGTCCACAAGGGCTGCGCGCCATAGCTGAGCGTATACATACGTATACCAAGGGGCTGGCGTTGTCCCTTGGGGCTTCCGAAAGCTTAAGTGTCGTCAATCTATGCTACTTCGACACCTTAAAGGTTCGGGTTTCTGGAGGGGAAGACGCCATGAAAGCCTTACGCGCTCGAGCTGAATCGAAGCGGGTCAATCTGCGCTATTACGAAGACGGAGAACACGTTGGCATTTCCTTAAATGAACGAACCAATTCAGATGACTTTGCCACATTGTGCTCGGCTCTTGGGGTGAGCCCTGTGCAAGGAATAGAGTTCGACACTCCCTTCTTTGGACCCGTCGCCCGCGAGGTAAATTATCTCCACCATCCCGTTTTCAACCGGTATCGGTCCGAAACGGAAATGATGCGCTACATCAAGAAACTTGAAAACAAAGATCTCAGCCTGACCCACGCCATGATTCCCTTGGGCTCGTGTACCATGAAGCTGAATGCCGCCACGGAGCTGATTCCCATTACATGGGCAGCATTTGCGGAGCTTCACCCATTTTGTCCTGCCGACCAAGCGCGTGGAACGAGATCAATGCTCAAAGATTTGGAAAAAGACCTGGCGGAAATCACGGGCTTCGCTGGGATTTCTCTCCAACCCAACAGTGGTGCCCAAGGTGAGTTTGCCGGGCTCATGGTTATCCGGGCTTACCATGCATCACGGGGTGAATCTCACCGCAATGTCTGTCTCATCCCCAACAGTGCTCACGGGACCAACCCTGCGAGTGCAGTGATGGCGGGGATGAAGGTGGTTGTTGTGGGATGCGACAGGCATGGCAACATCGACATCAAAGACCTTCGTTCTAAAGCTGAAGAGCACAGCGCTGCCCTTGGCGCGTTGATGATCACCTACCCATCTACCCATGGAGTGTTTGAGGCCTCTGTACTCGAAGTCACGGAATTGATTCACTTGCACGGCGGTCAGGTTTACATGGATGGGGCCAACATGAACGCGCAAGTGGGACTCACGAGCCCTGGTATGATTGGAGCAGACGTATGTCACCTCAATTTGCACAAAACATTTGCCATCCCACATGGTGGTGGTGGACCAGGGATAGGTCCCATTGGCGTGGCTGAACATCTTGTTCCTTTTCTCCCCGGTCACGACGTGATCCCCGTAGGCGATGAAATGTCCATCGACGCCATTAGTGCGGCACCATATGGAAGCGCCCTCATCGCTCAGATTCCTTATGCTTACATCAAAATGCTTGGACAGTCTGGATTGACCGAAAGCACCAAAGTTGCCATTTTGAATGCCAATTATTTGAAGGCGAGACTGGAAGGAGCATATGACATTTTGTACCAAGCTAAAAATGGAACAGTCGCACATGAGATGATTCTCGATTGCCGCGCATTCAAGGAGGTGGGAATTGAGGTTATGGACATTGCCAAGCGGTTGATTGACTACGGCTTCCATGCTCCAACTGTTTCTTGGCCGGTTCCAGGTACATTGATGGTGGAGCCTACGGAGAGCGAAAGTTTGGAGGAACTCGACCGTTTCGCAGATGCCATGTTGAGTATCCGCGAAGAAATCGCTGCCATCGAGCGCGGAGAGGCAGACCGCGAAGACAACGTCTTGAAAATGGCTCCGCACACGGTGGAAGAGGCAGTGGCCTCGGAATGGACCCACGCCTATTCGCGAGAAAAGGCAGTCTATCCGATCCAAGATTTGCGGGTCAATAAATTTTGGAGCTCTGTGGCTCGTGTGGACAACGCTTTCGGAGATCGAAACTTGGTTTGCTCATGCCCACCGATGTCGGCATTCGACCAAATTTTGGCTTAAATCACTTTCACGACGTGGTGTTCGCAATCCTTTCAGCATTTTCCAAAGACTTTTTATCGAAAAACCTATTTTCGCCCTGTATTTGACATTCCAAAACCTTACATACATGAAGCACCTTTACATTTTGGCCCTTGGAGGCCTACTCAGCTTCAGCGCACAGGCTCAATTCAACCAGCCTTCTGCTGCAGCCAAAGAAGACATGTCACCTCGTCAAAAGGTGACTCAAGTTCAAACTAATGCAGAACGGGTAACCTTCTGGACGAATGACATCAGCGATTGTGCGACGTGGTCTTTCGGCAACGGGTCGATGGAAGCTGGCCAGCCTTGGACAGACATCGACATCAACTTTGAGTGCACCACAGTGGGCCCAACAGGTCCTTATAACGGCTGGGCGGGCTCAAACCCCGTGGGGACTCCACAACCTGGACTAAACAGCACAACGTCAGACAATGGATTTCTGATGATTGACTCGGACTTTTTCGGAGCCGATGCCAACTACGACGCGAGCTGGGTCGAAAATTCTTGGGTTCAAACAGTCGACCCCATCGATTGCTCTGCGTACCCCTACGTGAGCATCTCATTTCAAACGCGCTACCGCTGTTGGGACAACGGGGCTTCCGATGGCAGTGAGAAGTGCTTCGTCGAAATCAGCCGCGATGGCACGACATGGCCGACGTTAACCAACGCCTACACCACCGAGTGGATGAACGAGGGCATGGTCGATTACGATGGTGAAATGGTTCAGTGCCGTTACGAAGTGTTTCCCGATTCAGAGACCGGTTATCAATCGGACAACCCTTCCATCCTTGAATTTGATGTGACTGAAGCAGCAGGTGGTCAGGGCAGCATTTGGGTTCGTTTCCGGTGGGTCGGCACCTGGGGTTACTCCTGGGAAATCGACGATGTCGAGGTTTATGAAACACCCGAAAATGATACGCGGATTGACAACTACTTGAGTTACTCCAACTACTTTCAAACCGGTCTTTATGAGTACGGAGCTTGGGCGCAAAGCCAAATCCCCGACGATTTGCAGGCAGGTGCCAAAGTGTACAACGTGGGTTACGCTGACCAGTCCAACGTGATGATTGACATGGATGTGAATGGCAACGCCTACATGTCCAATACCATCGATACCCTGGGTTACTCCTCAAACGACACACTTGTGGTGTCCTACCAGCCTACTGGCTTGGGAGAGCAGACGCTGAACTACATTCTTTCAGCGGACGCAGAAGATGAGAATCCCAGCAACAACAGCGCCACGCAAAGTTTTGAAGTGACAGATTTGCAGTACGGCCGTGACAATGGAGCTGTGACAGCAGCATTTCCTGGCGATGGCACAGCGGATTTCATCGCCATGCCGCTCTACGACATCATCAGTGACGTAACCATTTATGCCATTGATGTGGCCATTCTTGACGGTTCTGAAGATGGCACCCCCATTCGAGGTTTTCTCGTTGACATGTTTGATGGTCTTGCTCTGACCGAGCAATACGGCGGCGAATTGATTAGCTCTGCTGAGGTGGATATGGCCACAGGCTACACCAACAGTGGTGACGGGGACATTGTGTGGTATACCCTTGCTTTGGAAGAGCCGTACCAAGCCGCTGCCGGCGATTGGATCGGCGCTGCATTTGAGCACTACGGAGGAGCCAACGTTCAAATTGGTGAGGCACAATACACTTTCGATCAAACGGCGTTTGTGTACGGGCCCTTCGGCAGTGGTTCAGCCTATGGGTGGTACTACAGCAATGAAGTCCCCATGGTTCGTTTGAATTTGGATCCGTCGGCCACCACCACAGTCAACGTTGAAGAGGTGGCGTCGATGAATGGCTTCGAATTGTTTCCAGCGTTTCCCAACCCCGCTAACGACAACACTCGCTTCCAATTCCGTCTCGACCAGACGTCTGAGGTCACCTTCGAATTGCGTGATGTGACAGGCAAGTTGGTGGAGCAGCGTGACCTAGGAACGCAGCCCGCGGGATACAACAGCTTCTTGATTGAGACCTCAGCCTTTGGTGCAGGTTCTTACACGGCCGTTCTCACAGTGAATGGTGCAAGAACCACCCAGAAGTTGATGGTCAAGTAAACTTGAATGTTCCGCCGTTTGAAAGACGGTTTGGGAAAGGGGAGGCTCGAGCCTCCCCTTTTTCTTTTTTGCAGCGACGTGAAATGATGGCCCGTCATGGTGGTCCTTTTTGCCTTGCGCTGTAAATTCCCCTCAAAAATTGAATCACTTGAACATGAAATCAATGTCTCTCTTCGCAGGGTTCGTTCTCTGCACTGCGGCTGCAATCGCTCAGCGTCCAGCCATTTTTGACCAGGCCTCGATGCCTGTCCCCGCCTCCGTAGAGGAAGCAAATGCCTCTCGTAAAGCGGGGTTGACTGCGCTCGAAAGCGCACGAGGAGGAGGAGCGATCCTTTTCCAAGAAACTTTTTCCAATGGTTTCGATGGTTCCAATGGCAATGGCGCTTGGACTGTGGAAGACAATGCCAACGACAGCCTTTGGGCTTGGGTAATGCCAGGCGGGCAAGGCGTCTACGCCGACGGCAATGCCACAGGTACCGCACATCCAGGAGGGGAGTTTAGCACCAACATTGGCGCATTGGCTTCAACGACAGCGAGTGACGGTTGGATGATTTTCGACTGCGACTTCTACAACACGCCGATTGCTTCGGGTTATCAAGATACTGAGGGGGCCTTGGTGAGTCCAAATCTCGATTTCACGGACAATGCCTCTGTGATTGTGAGCTGGGAGTCTTATTTCCGTTACTGCTGCTTTCCTTACGCACCAGTTTACCTCGAAGTTGGTACCACGGAAGACGGGGTGACCTCTTGGACCACCTTTGACGCTCACGGCTCGTTCATTGAGTCGGCCAACAGCGCCTCTGCCAATCCATTGCCTGTGAGCATGGACGTCAGTTGTGTGGCTGCCAACATGGACTCTGTGAACTTGCGGTTTGCCTACCGCCAGGCTCCTGAAACGGGCACTGCCTACAGTCACTATTATTGGGGAATTGATGATGTCTTGGTAACATCAAATGACGTGGTCAACGACATCGAAATCACCCAAGTGACCAACGGGGATGTTTTCAGCGTGTGGGAGTACCGTTTGACGCCTTTGGAGCAAGCCATTGCTAGTGCAAATGGGGGGATGGTGGCAGGAGTGATGTATCGCAACGTCGGAACTGAAAACCAAACCAATGTGGAAGTGCTTGTTGAGGTGCTTGACGCCGGTGGGGCAGTTGTGAACAGCACCACAGCACTGATCGACACGGTCTACACTTTCGCGAATGCGTCCACTTGCCCGGCGAATACCCAAGACACGCTTTACGTGAATACAAATTGGGAACCTTCTGCCGTTGGGGATTACGGGCTTCGCATCACAATGACTTCAGAACAAGAGGATGCGTCGCCTGCGAACAACGTGTTGGCGAAGGACGTCCTGTATACGGATGACATGTACGGCCACGACGATGTCAGCGTCTTGGACGCGGAACTTCGCCCGCGTGAGAGCGACGACATCACAGACTTTTTTGATCCGACAGGTTATGGCTCATTTTTCACTTGTCCGAATCCGGGTTCGGTGGCCTATGGTGTTGCCGTCCGCTTTGGTCCCAACAGTGGCTTGACCATTGCTGGTGATGAAGATGACCTTGAATTCGAGACTCGTCTTTACACCCTTGACGGTTCGGCAGGCATTACAGACAGCCCCTTTGATGCGGCTTATTGGGTGTATGACGTTGCTTGGAGCAACCCAGCCGGAACGTCAGAGATTGAAACGTATTTAGAATTTGATGACCCCATTGATCTTGAAACGTGGGAAATTGGCATTGGCGGAAATTATTATTTCGCCGCAGTGATGGACGAGTTTGGATCTGCAACTGAGCTTACTGTCTTGGCTCAGGCAAACAGCGACTCAGACAACAGCACAGGGAACTTCAACCAAACGGGAGCTGGCGACTTTGTGTGGTTCACAAGTCAGACCGCCACTCCAGCGGTTCGTTTGATCACCAGCGAGCGCGAGGCCATAGAACTGCTTGCTGCCAACCATGGCATCCGTCTGGAACAGAACATGCCAAACCCGGCTCTGGGAACCACCACAATCCGCTTCGAATTGGGTCAAAGCCACGATGTAGAATTGGAAGTACGTGATGCGATGGGTCGCTTGGTCACTTCCAATGATATGGGAACATTGGGAGCGGGATCTCATACCTGGGATCTTAATCTCAGTGGATGGGCTAGTGGCATGTACACTTACACTTTGAAGGCCGACGGCTTGCGTACAACCAAAAAGTTGACGGTCAAGTAAGGCGACGCCCTGAATAGAACTTAGACAAGGCACGGCCCATGACGGGCGGTGCCTTGTTGCTTTCAAGTTTATTTTCGTCGCATGGGATGGAAGTCCATGTTGAGTCAGCCTCTGGCGCGATGGGCCATGCGACGTTTGCGCAGGGATGTAGCTCATCCCCAATCTGTGCAACGTGAGGTTCTGCAGTCCTTAGTTTCAAAGGGCAAGGCAACGGCATTTGGCAGAGATCACGATTTGCAGGACGGATTGTCTGTGGCGGAATTCCAAGCGCGCGTGCCGGTTCGCGATTATGAAGGATTGCGGACTTACATGGAGCGTGCCGTGAAGGGGGAGCGAGATGTGGTTTGGCCTGGGGTGCCGTTGTACTTCTGCAAGACAAGCGGGACCACCTCAGGAGCCAAGTTTATTCCACTGACCAAAGACAGCATGCCCAACCACATCGGGAGTGCGAGAAACGCGCTCTTCGGTCACATTGCTGGAACGGATGAGGCTTCTTTTCTAGATGGGAAGATGATTTTTTTGCAGGGTAGCCCTGCGTTGTACAAAACATCTGGCGGTGTCAAATTTGGGCGCTTAAGTGGCATTGTAGCACACCACGTGCCGAGTTACTTGCAATCCAATCGTCTTCCTTCATGGGAGACCAATTGCATTGAAGATTGGGAAACCAAAGTAGATGCCGTGGTGCAAGAAACACATGCCGCCGATTTGAGGTTGGTCAGTGGCATCCCGTCATGGGTGCAGATGTACTTTGAACGGCTTCTGGATTACACAGGCAAAGAGACGGTCAGTGAGGTGTTTCCAAACCTTTCACTGTTTGTACATGGAGGTGTCGCATTTGGGCCTTATGAAGAGCGGTTCAAACAATTGTTGGGCTTTGACATTCCTCGAGTGGAATTGTATCCGGCTTCCGAGGGCTTCCTGGCATACCAAGATGCACCTCATGTAGAAGGCATGTTGCTGAATGTGAATGATGGCATTTTCTTTGAGTTCATTCGTGCAGATCAGTACTTTGAAGACCATCCACCGCGCTATACTGTTGGGGAAGTGGAGCTTGGAGTGCAGTATGCGTTGGTGTTGAGCAGCAACGCCGGACTGTGGGGTTACGACATTGGGGATACAGTCAAATTTGTATCTCTCGATCCCCCTAGGATTTTAGTGACAGGACGAATCAAGCATTTTACATCTGCTTTTGGTGAGCATGTGATTGCAGAAGAAGTGGAGGGAGCTGCTCAAGAAGCCGTTGCGGCCCATGGTGGGGTAATCACCGAGTTTCACGTTGCTCCGCAAGTGACGCCTAAAGAGGGGTTGCCTTACCACGAGTGGGTGGTGGCATTTGAGCACGTACCTGAGGATTTGACAGCTTTTGCCAACGCCGTGGACGAGGCTCTTCAATCGCGCAATCCTTATTATAAGGACTTGATTCAAGGGGCGGTGTTGCGACCGGCGGTATTTACCCTTGTGCCGCCAGGATGCTTTATTGAAGCGATGAAGCAACGCGGCAAGTTGGGAGGGCAAAACAAGGTCCCCCGTCTCGCGAACGACAGATCCATGGCTGACCTTTTGCTCGAATGTACCACGCCAGAAAAGATGGCTGCGCCATGAAAATTCTTGCCATTACAGGCGGCAGTGGATCTGGGAAGAGCACTGTATTAAATGGACTGAAAGACCATTTCAAGCAGCGATTGTCCGTGCTTTCGCTCGACGACTATTATCGACCTAAGGAGGTTCTGCCCATCGACGAGAATGGAGAAACAAATTTTGATGTTCCTGCGGCCATTGACCACTTCAAACTGCATGCAGACATGTTAACGTTGGAGAGGGGAAAGAGGGTTTCTTTCGAGACCTACACGTACAACAAGAGTTTGATGAAGTCGGAGCTGGCTGTGATTGAACCGCGGGAGTGGCTCGTGGTGGAGGGGTTGTTTGTGTTGTGCTACGAAGAGGTTGCCGCGTTGGCCGACATGAAGGCCTTCATTTCCGCATCTC
>CESW01046278.1_pt1 | contig 21669 bp, 13 predicted proteins | sample 531171 | NCBI WGS metagenome assembly CESW01 (sample SAMEA2621859, study PRJEB7988) | marine metagenome | biome: marine biome (ENVO:00000447); feature: surface water layer (ENVO:00002042); material: "saline water (ENVO:00002010), including plankton (ENVO:xxxxxxxx)" | depth 5 m
AGCCTGCGTCACGAGGCCAATACTGAAACCTCTCAACAACGGAAAAGCGAGAAACTGAAGCGTTTGCAGGTGGTGGAAGCACTTCGTGATGCCAACAGCCGCATTGAAAATTGTCCAGAGTGGATGGTGGTGAAAGTGGTGCCTGTGATTCCACCTGAATTGCGTCCCTTGGTTCCCTTGGATGGTGGCCGATTTGCGACGTCAGATCTGAATGACTTGTATCGCAGGGTAATCATTCGAAACAATCGCCTCAAGCGATTGGTCGAAATCAAAGCTCCTGAGGTCATTCTTCGAAATGAGAAGCGCATGCTTCAGGAAGCCGTGGACAGCCTTTTCGACAACAGTCGCAAGAGCAGTGCGGTGAAAACAGAGAGCAACCGCCCGCTGAAGTCTTTGAGCGACAGCTTGAAAGGCAAGCAGGGTCGCTTTCGCCAAAATCTGCTCGGGAAACGTGTAGATTATTCTGCACGTTCAGTCATCGTTGTGGGGCCTGATTTGAAACTCCATGAGTGTGGCATGCCCAAGAACATGGCTGCAGAGCTTTATAAGCCATTCATCATTCGCAAAATGATTGAGCGTGGCGTGGTGAAGACTGTGAAAAGTGCCAAGAAGATTGTGGACGGCAAGGAGCCCGTGGTTTGGGACATTCTTGAGAATGTCATGAAAGGGCACCCTGTTTTGCTGAATCGCGCACCAACGCTGCACCGTTTGGGCATTCAAGCTTTTCAGCCAAAGCTCATTGAAGGAAAGGCGCTGCAGTTGCATCCACTCGCTTGTACAGCATTCAACGCGGACTTTGATGGCGACCAGATGGCGGTGCATCTGCCCCTGGGATCGGCAGCAATTCTCGAGGCCCAGCTTCTGATGCTTGGCTCTCACAACATCCTGAATCCAGCGAATGGCGCCCCAATTGCGGTTCCCTCACAGGATATGGTGTTGGGACTTTACTACATCACCAAAGAGCGTATGTCTACGAAGGAAGATGAAGTAAAAGGGGAAGGTATGGTTTGCTACTCCTCGGAAGAGGTAAGAATCGCTCACCAAGAAGGTCGCTTGGATTTGCATGCCGCCATCAAAATGAGATATGTCGACATTGAAGGCAACGCCAGTTTGATCGACACGACATGTGGTCGCGTACTTTTCAACGAATTTGTACCAGCTGAAGCGGGATACATCAATGAACTCTTGACCAAAAAGTCTCTTCGTGGCATCATTTCACACGTTCTCAACAGCGTGGGTGTGCCTCGGACTGCGCAGTTCTTAGATGACATCAAAGAACTCGGCTTCACAATGGCCTTCAAGGGAGGCTTGTCATTCAATCTGAATGATGTGATTATTCCGCCAGAGAAGGAGGAATTGGTGGTAAAGGCGACGGCCGAGGTGGGTGAGGTGATGGACAATTACAACATGGGTCTCATCACCAACAACGAGCGATACAACCAGATCATCGACATTTGGACGCATACCAACTCCCGTTTGACCAACATTCTGATGGACCGTTTGGAAACGGACAAGCAGGGTTTCAATTCGATTTACATGATGATGCATTCTGGTGCGCGTGGCTCGAAGGAGCAGATACGCCAGCTTTCCGGCATGCGTGGCTTGATGGCCAAGCCCCAAAAGTCGTCTGCAACCGGAGGTCAGGACATCATTGAAAATCCCATCTTGTCCAATTTTAAGGAGGGCCTGAGCATTCTGGAATACTTCATTTCGACGCACGGTGCGCGAAAGGGTCTCGCAGATACGGCATTGAAAACTGCCGATGCCGGCTACCTAACGCGTCGATTGGTCGATGTGGCACAGGATGTAATCATCACAGAAGACGACTGCTTCACTCTTCGTGCGCTGACGATGACCCCACTGCGTCAAAACGATGAAATCGTCGAAGGCATCGGGGATCGAATCCTAGGTCGTTATACAGGCCAAGCTGTTTTGCATCCGGTCACAGAGGAAGTCCTCGTCGCTGAAGGCGAATTGATTTCAGCTGTAGATGCCCGAGCCGTGGAGCTAGCGGGCGTTCAAGAGGTGGAGGTGCGCTCTGTGTTGACGTGCGAATCACGCATCGGGGTCTGTGCCAAATGTTACGGATTGAATCTTGCGACAAACCGACCTGTGCAAACGGGTGAGGCTGTCGGTGTGATTGCCGCGCAATCCATTGGCGAACCAGGAACCCAATTGACACTTCGCACTTTTCACGTAGGTGGAACGGCATCGAAAATCTCAGATACCAACCAAATTCGAACCAAGCAAGGCGGGGTTGTCGAGATCGACGACTTGCGTACGGTCGACCGAACCAATGCGGAAGGTGAAAAAGAGGTTGTGGTCGTTTCTCGTTCCTCCGAATTTAAAGTGATGGACCCTGAGACCAAAGTGGCCTTGTCCACGACTGTTCTCCCTTACGGTTCAGTCCTTTTTGTCAAGGATGGAAAGAAAATCAAAAAGGATACAGCAGTTTGTCAATGGGATCCTTACAACAATGTCATTATCTCTGAAGAGGAGGGAACAGTCGCCTTCGAAAGCATTGAAGATGGTGTAACCTACCGTGAAGAGTTGGATGAACAAACGGGCTTCCGCGAAATCGTCATCACCGAAACCAAGGACAAGAAGAAAAACCCTGCTGTGTTGATCATGGGAAAGAAAAAGGAAGTGCTTCGCACGTATTCTTTGCCCGTGGGTGCACACCTCTCCGTGAAGGAGGGAGATAAAGTTGGCAAGGGCTTCATTTTGTGTAAGATTCCACGTGTGGCCGGAAAGTCTGGTGACATTACAGGGGGCTTACCACGAGTGACTGAACTTTTTGAGGCACGTAATCCTTCGAACCCTGCCGTGGTTTCCGAGGTCGATGGCATTGTGAGTTATGGCAAGATCAAGCGGGGCAATCGCGAAATCATTGTCGAGGCTCGCACCGGAGGTAAGTTCAAGTACATGGTGCCTTTGTCAAAGCACATCCTCGTTCAGGACAATGACTTTGTGAAGGCGGGAATGCCCCTTTCAGACGGAGCAACAACCCCGAACGACATCCTCAACATCATGGGACCAACCGCCGTGCAGGAATACATCGTCAATGAAATTCAAGACGTTTATCGTCTGCAAGGTGTAAAGATCAATGACAAGCACTTTGAAGTCATCGTGCGTCAAATGATGAAAAAAGTGGTCATCGAGGATGGTGGAGACACCCAATTCCTTGAGAAGCAAATCATCGAGAAAGCCGATTTCTTAAACGAGAATGATCGCGTTTATGGCATGGTTGTCGTCACTGATGCCGGCGGTTCGGAAACGTTGAAGGTGGGTCAAATGGTGTCGGCTCGACGTCTACGCGACGAGAACAGCTCATTGGTTCGCCGCGACCTTCCAAAAATGGAAAGCCGCGATGCGATTCCCGCCACCTCAAGGCCTTTGCTTCAAGGAATCACCCGCGCTTCCTTGCAGACCAAGTCCTTCATTTCTGCGGCCTCTTTCCAGGAAACAACTAAGGTTTTGAATGAAGCTGCGGTGAGTGGAAAGCAGGATCACCTGTTGGGTTTGAAGGAAAATGTCATTGTTGGGCACCTGATTCCTGCTGGAACGGGAACGCGACAATTTTCAGACCTAAAAGTGGGTTCCAAAGAGGAATTTGATGCACTCGTGGAGCACGCTTCAAACGAGGATTAACGTCCTAAGTAAGCTGAGAAAAAGGCACCCCATTGGGTGCCTTTTTTGTTTTTCAATTTTCGTGAATCCAAGAGCTTTGGCTTCCTAACTCTGCATCATTTTTGCTCAATGGCTCGCGCAGCAGCCTCAGCGGGATCCTCTGAAGCTTGTTTTTCCTCCGATTTGGGCGCACCGCAATACCCAAATAAACAGTTTTCCTTGATGATGCGGTCGACAAAGTCTGGGACCATACTGACCCAATCCTCACCACCTTTTTTGATCGATTCCAGTGCTGTTCTGCTGAAAATAGAAAGGACTTCAGGGTCAAAATCATGGATGTCAGTGATTCTCTTGTTGAAGACGAGATAGTCGTACAGGGGCTTCATCCTGGGATGAATTGGAGTCGTATCCGAGGTCCATAATTCGCCAGAATCCTCATTTTTCCATGGATACAAGAGAATCTTGAGGTCACGGGAGAACAGGATGCCAAAGGCCTCCAGAATTCCACCATTCAAATTGCGGTAATAGCGCTCATCGAAAATCTCCACAAGCGTAGACGCACCCATGATGATTCCCATGCGTTTTTTGGTATGCCTCGAAAAGAATTCTACGAGTTTGTAGTACTTCCTGTAATTGCTGATGAGCACTGTTTGGCCAATGCTGCATAGGACATCTGCGCGATCAAGAAAATCTTGCTCATCGATGTCGCCCTCAGCACTAAGGTTGTTGAGGGTGATTTCGAACAGCACTTGAAGGTTGTCTGGATCAACTTTGGATTCTTGTTTGAATTGGGCCAATCCCTTGGCAATCATATCGATGTTCACCTTGGTGACGGGCCGAAAGCTCCCCCGAATGGCCAAGATGTTTTTCTTGTAAAGAACATCTGAAGCCTGTCGATTCCGTCCATCAGGAGAGAATATGACAGCGTCCGTCATCCCTTGCTTCACAAGATGGAGAGACATGAGGCGGTTGTCGACTTCCTGAAAGTCTGGACCGTTCATTTGAATCATGTCAATTTCCAATTGGTCGCGTTCGAGGTTGTCGTAAAGACTTTGCAAAAGTTCTTTGGGACGCTCGTAGAAGAAGAAAGCACCATAGATCAGGTTGACTCCCAACATTCCCGTCGTCTGTTGTTGAAGAAGAGCGTCTTGCTGGTGAAAACGGGCGTGAAGGACAATGCTGTTGGGCTCGCTGGTGGCTGAGGTCTGGAATTTGATGCCAAACCATCCATGTCCCTGAGTGGTCTTGTGGTAATTGATGGTTGCCACCGTATTTGCAAAGGCGAAGTATTGTTTCGTGGGGTGATCATCGCGCGTGATGCGCTCCTCAATCAGATTGTACTCGTGTTCGAGCATCTTGTCAATGCGCGACTCACACACGTACCTGCCTTTTGCCTCCTTCCCGTAGATGGCATCGCTGAAGTCTCGATCATAAGCTGATATGGTCTTGGCAATGGTGCCTGAAGCTCCCCCCGCACGGAAGAAGTGTCGAACAACCTCTTGACCAGCTCCGATCTCGGCAAAAGTGCCATACAGATCCTGATTGAGATTGATGCGAAGGGCCTTTTGCTTGGCCGAAAGGATAACGCGTTCCAAGTCCACAACGTAAGAGTAAGGTTTGTATCAAAGGTAAGAATACCTTCGTGCCATGAACGGAGCGGAGGTGAAGAGATTGTCTCGTTTGGTCTTCCTTGGTACTGGAACATCCCAAGGCGTTCCGATCATTGGGTGTCATTGTGAGGTCTGTGCCTCAATGGATTCAAAAGACGAGCGTCTCCGGGCTTCTGTGGTCTTAGAATCTGAATCTTCGCGTGTGGTCATTGATACAGGTCCCGATTTCAGAATTCAAATGTTGCGCGAAGGCTTTGAAAGCTTAGATGCCATCGTCTACACCCATGAGCACAAAGACCACCTTGCCGGCATGGATGACATACGCCCATTCAATTATCTTCAAAAACAGGCCATGACCGTGCACGCTTCAGATCGCGTGGAGAAAGCTTTGCGTCGTGATTTTCATTATGCTTTTGAAAAATTAAAACACGGGGGCGTTCCGGATGTCCATGTGTCGCGTATTCAAGATGGTGAATCTTTTATGGCGGGTCAGATGAGTTGGTATCCTTTGTCGGTCATGCACGGTCAATTGCCCATTCACGGATTTCGAGTTGACAATGTGGCCTACGTTACGGATGCCAGTGCCATTTCAGAAAAGACGAGGAATGAGATGCACGGGCTCGAGGTCTTGGTGTTAAATGCGCTACGACCCCGCAATCACTACAGTCATTTCTCTTTGTCAGAGGCTCTTGATGTGGCTGAGGCCGTCGGTGCCAAAATCACTTATTTGACTCACATCAGTCATCTGATGGGGATTCACTCAATTGTGGAACAAGACTTGCCTCAAGGGGTTCGCTTGGCCTATGACGGTTTGTCCTTGGCAAGGAAAGGTGGGGAATGGCGTGAGCAACATGCATCGTGGCTAGATAAACGATTGAAATCATGAGAGCAATGGCTTTGTTGGGAAGATTGCCCTGTTGGGTGCTGACTGCACTCGCCTGGAAATTGACGTTCCTCGCCTTGCTCGTAGGTGGGTATCGCGGGAAAGTGGTGCGTTCAAACTTGCGACGAGCATTCCCTGAACTTTCAATGCGTGAACGTTGGTGGCGATATGCGGCATTTCAGCACCACTTCGCTCATTTGGCAATGGAGTCTGCAAAGTTGTTTTCCATGTCGCAACAACAAGCAGATGCGGGGATGGTGCATCACGGCAAAGAAGTCATGGATGCCTTGCACGCCAGAGGCAAGCATGTCTTGGTTGCTGGAGGTCACATGAACAATTGGGAGTGGAGTGCTTTAACCTTAAATCAAAACCTACCATTTCGCACCATGGCGCTTTACAAGAAACTGAGCAACAAAAGAGCGGAAAAATTGATGAAGAAGAGCCGCAGCCGATTTGGTTTGGAAATGGTACAAACCAAGGATGGGCGAGCATGGATGAATGTGGCACGTCACGGTGATCCTGTGGCTGTCATCATGGGATTTGATCAAAGTCCTGCTGACCCGAGTAAAAGTTGGTGGACGACGTTTCTAGGTACAGAGACGGCCGTATTCTACGGATTGGAGCAATGGTCCAAGATGTACGATATGGCAGTCGTCTATGCAAGCATTCGACGGGTTAGACCATGGAAATACACGTTGACTTATGAGTTGATCGCCGAGGAGACTGCGGACCTTACTGAGGGAGAGGTGCTCGATCGTTGTTTGGCCAAACTGGAACGAGAAATCCATCGTGACCCAGTTCGCTGGTTGTGGTCGCACAGGCGATGGAAGCACACACGTCCGGATTCACAACCTTGCCATCCACGCATTCACAGCGAAGTTCAAGCCTAATTTTAGACCATGCAAGGACATGCACCTTTGGCGGAACGAATGCGTCCCAAATCGTTGGACGAATATGTTGGGCAGCAGCACCTTGTTGGGGATGGTGCTGTCCTCAGACGAGCCATAAAGATGGGTACGTTGCCAAGCATGATTCTGTGGGGTCCTCCCGGTGTAGGAAAAACGACACTGGCTCGTCTGATTGCCGCGGAGTCAGATCGCCCATTTCACGCTCTTAGCGCGATTCACAGCGGAGTAAAGGACATCCGTGCGGTGCTGGATTCGGCCAAAAGAGATGGCATGTTTGCGGGCAGAGCACTGTTGTTCATCGATGAGATTCATCGGTTTTCGAAATCGCAGCAGGACAGTTTGCTAGGAGCGGTAGAGGCGGGTACTGTGACTCTCATAGGTGCGACGACTGAAAATCCATCTTTTGAAGTCATTCCTGCCCTGCGTTCGAGGTGCCAAATCTACATGCTTGAATCCCTCTCATCTGAGTTGCTTATGGGGCTGGTCCATCGTGCATTGAAAGACGATGAAAGGATGGCTCAGAGAAACGTTGAAATTGCGGAACGAGAAGCGTTGTTGAGAGCCAGTGGGGGAGATGCGAGACGAATTCTTAACACACTCGAATTGGTTGTAAATGGGTTAGAGTCGAATGATGCAGGACCATGCAAAGTGACCAATGAAGCTGTCGTGGAACAGGTCCAAAATTTGAATGTCGGCTATGACAAAGGAGGCGAGGCGCACCACGATGTAACCAGCGCGTTCATCAAAAGCATTCGAGCAAGTGACCCGAACGCAGCCGTGTATTATTTGGCGCGCATGGTGGAAGGTGGGGAAGATCCCAAATTCATTGCACGTCGCCTTGTGATTGCAGCTTCAGAAGACATTGGCAACGCCAACCCAACAGCTCTTGTCATGGCCAACAATGCGTTTCAGGCGGTGGAGCGCATCGGATGGCCCGAGTCGCGAATCATTTTGGCCCAGTGCACATTGTATTTGGCGACGAGTGCGAAAAGCAATGCGTCTTACAAGGCCATTAATGAGGCCCAAGATTGGATCAGAAGGCATGGTGAAGCCCCTGTCCCCCTGGTGCTTAGAAATGCACCTACAGAAATGATGAGAGATATGGGATACGGCTCAGGATATGCCTACGACCACAATGCAAGAGGTCATTTCAGTGGTCAAGAGTGCATGCCAAAAGGCATGGAGGGAACGACATTTTACAAGCCAGGCAACAATTCCAGAGAACAGGCTGCTTTGGATTGGCTTCATTCTGTTTGGGGTGACAAATACGATTTTTGAGATGTGACCCTGTGCGAAAAGCACATCAATCGAAAAAGGAGAACCGGGGTTTGTAAAACACTGCAGCTTTGCCATTGGCACTTCTGCCATCTTTGGACTCATGCCTTCTGAAGAGGCCAATTGCAGCCATTGAAGAGGACATTCAGGGATCAGCCAGGTCTGAATCGAGGGGCAACCCTGCGGTATGACTTCGGAGCCTTACTGGAATCAATGGTTCTCTGTGCGATCCAAGATTCCCATGTTGAAGTGCTCAGTTCGAATCAAGCGTCCAGCGCTTGAATAGTGATAGACGGGGCCATCAAGGAGACCATCAACATATTCGCCTTCGCGACTTACCTGAACTCCGCGCATGACCCGACGCTGCAATTGTTCTCCCGTATCTGCATCGGTGAATGTTTCCAAAACGAAACCGCCTTGGTCATGCCATTCACGAAAAGGCCCTTCTCGTTTTTTATCGCGGTAGTTGATTTCGGATTCCGGTCTATCCTCCCCAAACCAAGTTGTAAATGTGCCGTTGACGTAGATGGTTTCAAGAAGCTTTCCTGACCTGTATCGGTGAATGTGTTGCAGTCGTCCGTCTTCAAGATAGAATTTCCAACTGCCTTCTTCGGCTCCGTCCAGGTAATCGCCTTCACTAAGGCGCCCTCCATCTGCATAGAAGGCTTCAAAACGACCATCGAGTGCGCCGTTGCGGTATGTTATTTTCTGGCGCAGCAGTCCATTGTCGTGCCAAGCATTCCATTCCCCGTGCCTCTCCCCCTGGCTGTGATATCCACTTTCACACACCATGCCACTTGGCAGGTATCGTTCTTCCTTGCCGTCTTTTTGACCATTTTGATATCGAATGGTAGCCGTGAGGTTTCCCATTTCTGAGAACAGCGACCAAGCGCCGTGCCTAAGTGGAGGAGAGGGGCGATTGTTTAAAGTTTCAGACCTCACTTGAAGGGGTGAGTGAAGGTATCCTCCTCGTGCTCTAACGCGGCCTTTGTTGCTGAAGACAGTCGCATTGGAACGTAGCGGATCTTCCTGATGAACAATGTGGGTCCATGCCGCACCATTCTCACGGAAATACCACCAACTGTTCACAGGCGTGCCGTGGTGAAATTCACCTATGTAATAAAGTCCGCCGTCTTCGTAAACTCGAACCCAAGGACCATGCCTGAATCCTTCCGCATCGGCCACATTGTAATCCTCTCCGAATGTGCCATTGGGCCAAGCGTCATTTGCTTCCCAAGGACGGTCATGTTCGGGACCAGGTGGTTGAGGATTGGAGGTTTGGGACAACATTCCATGGGAACACAAAATTGTGCACAACAACCCAGTCAGTTGAAGGGTTGAAGGAAGCGGCATACAAGTCATAAAACAAAGATGCATCTTGTTGCGGAGGATGGCCGATGGTTTGGGTATTTTTGCCATCCCAAACCTCTTAATCATGAAAGTAACAGTTGTTGGCGCCGGGAATGTGGGTGCCACTTGTGCCAATGTCCTGGCCACCCGAGAGGTGGCAAATGAAGTCGTTTTGTTAGACATCAAAGAAGGCTTTGCTGAAGGCAAAGCACTTGACATTTGGGAAACTGCACCTGTGAACTTGTACGACACTCGCACAGTAGGTTCAACGAATGACTACAGCAAAACGGCAGGTTCGGAAGTAGTGGTCATCACGAGCGGCTTGCCGCGCAAGCCAGGGATGAGTCGGGATGACCTCATTGCAACCAACGCAGGCATTGTGAAGACCGTGACGGAGAATGTCATGAAGCACAGTCCAGACGCGATTTTGGTCATCGTGTCCAACCCTCTAGACGTGATGACTTACTGCGCTTACCTCACGGCGAATGTGAAGAGCACGCGGGTATTCGGCATGGCTGGCATTTTGGATACAGCTCGTTACCGAGCGTTTCTTGCCGAGGAATTGAATGTCAGTCCCAAGGACATTCAAGCGGTATTGATGGGTGGCCACGGAGATACGATGGTTCCGCTCCCTCGATACACAACAGTTGGAGGTATCCCGGTGACCGAACTCATCGAGGAAGACAGACTTACAGCTATTGTGGAGCGAACCAAAAAGGGGGGTGGTGAAATTGTCAACCTTCTTGGAACCTCAGCGTGGTACGCCCCAGGGGCAGCAGCAGCTCAGATGGTAGAAGCCATTGTGCGCGACCAACGCCGCGTATTCCCTTGTTGTGCGTGGTTGACTGGAGAATATGGGGTGAAAGACCTCTACTTGGGGGTCCCCGTGATTTTAGGGAAGAACGGCATCGAGCGCATCATCGAATTGGACTTGAATGAGGACGAAAAAGCTTTGCTCGCGACCAGCGAAAGTGCGGTAAGAGACGTGAAGCATGTCCTCGACGGGCTCAATCCGTGAGACAATGAAACTGCCTCACTGAGGTAATTTGATCCACGTCAAAGGAACTGTCATCTCGTCCTTCGGGTTGGTCTCATTTTCAAGTGAGGCGCGGATGATGTACAGGCCTGGTGGCCAAGTTTCAGCTTGTATCAATCCGTAATTCTCGTTTCGTACTGGGTTCCTGGCCATGACCTGGCCTGTCGCACTCCATATCCAAAGCTCCCCGCTCCAATGGGCTTCGCTGCGCCAGCTGATTTCGTTGAGACCCGGGTTGGGCATAATTTGCCATTCCCATGATGGCAATGGAGGGAAAGTCGCTTCTAAGTTGATTGTATCGGAGCTGCTGCTGAATGCGAGAAGGCCGCCATTTTGAATTCCCAGCAGGGCATCGAGAAGACCATCGTCATCCAAATCCGCAAAGGCAGCTGCGCAACGGAAGCCCTCCTTCGGCCCAAATACAGCCTCGTTGACTTCAACAAGTTCGGCGTCCCAATTGTCAGAAGCCAGTCCGAAATCTTGAACAGTGCCTGTTTCGTTTGCCACAAATACGCGAAGTCCCTCGGTGGTTGGTGTGAGGGCGGGGACGCTGTATCCATTGATACCAAGAAGATTATCCACCGCAATGTTTCCCCAATTTTCGCCATTTACCGGGGACAGGTACTTGGACCATGACCCAACGGAGGTTCGCTCGAAAAGCGTCAAGGTCCCATTTTTCTCGCCCACCACCATGTCGAGGTCACCGTCGCCATCCATGTCATGGAGCTGTGGGGTTGCAAACTGCCCCACGTCAATGGCTTCTCCGCTTCCATCCTCTTGAAGGGACAAGGCAGCCAAGCTGAATTCGGGCCAATCACCTGAGTCGGATACATTGGTGAATTCGTGTATTCGACCAAGTTCGTCACCGACAAGGACGTCCAAATCACCATCTCCGTCAAGATCCCCAAATGCAGGGTAGGGACTTTCGATTTGGTAATCCGCCAGGGCAATCCAGTCGAGATTGATCAAGTCAAATTTGGGTTCGGTGGCATTTCCAACGTTGCGAAATGCAGCTACGGAAGCGGGTGTCTGATCGACTCCCTCGTAGCGTTCCTTGTTCGCTACAGCCAAATCCAACAATCCATCACCGTCAAAGTCATGCAGGGCTGGATAGGCGCCGCGGCCCAAGTCGATCATTCCGTTTTGGAGGTAGGCATCTGTTGTGAAATGCCAGCTGGGAACGTCCTCCGTGCCCGTGTTGCGGAAATAGTGAACGCTCTTGTCGTCATTTGTTTCCAACGGGGTGTTGGGTGAAAAGAGCAAATCACGCACACCATCTTGATCTACATCAAGGTGAAATGCAGCCGGAAAACGAGGAAGATCGAGGGCCTGGTCGCCATTTGAGTTGGCGGGAAAAGCTGAGTCAACGTACGTGGCACTGTCGAGGGAGGAAAGACTGACTTCAAGCATTACCCCAAGAGCTTCTGGGTATGTTACATCGCTAATTATCAAGTCTTTGGGGCCGCCTGGTTGAAGTTGTAAAGACGATATTGCACCGCCCGCATGAAGACCATCTCTTGTCCAAGCTGGTGAAGTGATTCCGGGATTTTCTACGTTAAATGCACATTCAAAATCGTCACCGATGAAAAGGGTGTTGTTTTCTGCTGCCTCAGTGAGCATGCCGTAGCAACGGTTGGTGCATTCAAAGTCCAGGCTGCAAGGCGTTTGGCCTTCAAAACGATACAAGGTTGAAGCTGTTTCTGTGAAGGTGATGATGTCCAAATCGCCGTCGTCATCGTGGTCCAAGATGGCTGGCAAATCCATACCCAAACAAATGACCGGCAGATCGGTGGGGTCGGATCCCAGCAAATCAAATGTGGCCAAAACCGCGATGGGTTCGGAGGCGAAGGATGGACCTTGTCCAACCTGTGTTGTGTTGTCAAAGACTCGTATGCCGTTTTGATAACTGGTGAAAATGTCGGGCTTCCCGTCGCAGTTGTAATCTCTAAGGAGACACCAATCGACCATTTCAGGCCAACCTTCTGCCCAATCCCATCGCGCGACCAAACGGCCCTCAGGATTTCCTTCCTCCGGGATGCGTTCAAACATCAAGACTCGGCTTCCATCCCTGTCAAACGCGAACAAATCTGCATCGCCATCTAAATCGGCATCGAAGGCAGACCACTGAGGAGCGGTAAGTCCCCCCACCCAAGGGTTTTCAAATTCCAAATCATTCAATGTCACCGACCAGTTGCCGGGAACCCAGCTCAAAGGCAATTCCTGGGCTAGGGTAAAAAGGTGCGTTGACATCAACAGGCCAAGACAAACAGAGCGAACCGTCATAAGCGAGGTATTGACTAAAAACAGCAACTGACAAAAAGATTGTGCCGACTCAACGAAGTGCCAAAGGGATAAAAACAACGTCATCCAATCCAATGACAGATCCATTTTCAGTGGTTACATGCCCGCTGCGAACGTGGGCACCGTTGACTGAGATTCCACCTCGGGTGGAAACTTCGATTGCCGTCCCTGCAAGCGTGACGTGTTGGTCCTTGGATTTAAAGTCGTCGTAGGTCATGGTGATTGGGATGACGTGGTTGGCCACAAAATCGTCGATGTCCTGCTGGTTTCCCCTTCGTCTCATCATTTTCCAATTGTCAAAATTGTCAAATGCATCGTCTGTGGGACAAAGCAGCGTGACATCCCCATTGTGAATCGTTCGACTGTGGCTAGACGCTTGAACCAGCTGACCAAAGATGGAAAAACGTTCCGTACTGATGACATAGCGATAGGGACTGATTTTGTTCTCTACCTTGACTTGATTCATTTCCTGAAAACGCTCGACATCGCTTTGGCGACGCTCCATGCTTTGCCGCCCAGCAGGACTGGTCTTGGAGGCAGGCAGAGGAATGGTTGTTGATTCAGGAACCTGGCCAGTCTCGCATCCAACCATCAACATAGCTGCCAAGCTGAAAGTGCAAAGGGCCAGGTTCCAAGGAGAGGGGGAAGTGGTGACGGTCATGAGGGGAAGTTAAGGAGGTGAGGTCAGTCCGTGGATGGTTTGTGAACAACGTATCGAACGGCATGTGCGGTGGTAGTGTAATTTTGACACGAGGATGCAATGTTCAAACCTCGGACTTGATGAAACACGTTGGAAATACCCCCTTCGACGCACGTTTAGATGCCGTCGGACTTGAAGGAGTGGGCCGAGCCCACTGGAACCTTCCCCCTGCAAAACTCATTCTTCAAACTCTCCTTCGCGGCGAAGGTGTCTTGACAGACCGGGGCGCACTGGCCATTGAAACTGGAGAATTTACGGGTCGATCTCCCAAAGACCGTTTTTTGGTGCGGGATGAGTTCACAGATGACCGCGTGGATTGGGGAAGCATCAACCAACCTATGTCATCCGAGGCCTTCCAAACGTTGTTGCAGGATGTGCAGCGCCACCTTGACGGAAAAAGCGTGTTTGTGAAGGATGCAGCTGTTGGGGCTGACCCACGTTACCGCATTCCAGTTCGAGTTGTGGCTGAAAAGGCCTGGTCTTCTCTATTTGTGGACAACATGTTCATCCGATTGAACGACCAAGAGAGGTGGGTTGCAGAACCCGATTGGCATGTCATCTGTGCGCCGAGTTTCAAAGCGAATCCCGCCATTCACGAATGCAGACAAGGCAATGTAAGTGCCATCGATTTTGGCAGAAAAATCATCATTGTGGGTGGCTCGGGATATACCGGAGAAATCAAAAAAGGCATGTTCTCTGTGATGAATTTCATCTTGCCGGTGAAGCACAATGTTTTGCCAATGCACTGTTCTTCCAACCAAGGTGAGGATGGGAGTGTTGCAGTATTTTTCGGATTGTCTGGAACTGGAAAGACCACTTTGAGCAGTGACGCGCGTCGTGCGCTGATTGGAGATGATGAGCATGGTTGGACCGAGGAGGGTGTTTTCAATATGGAAGGTGGGTGCTATGCAAAGACCATCAATCTCAGTCCTGAGGGCGAGCCTGAGATTCACCAGGCAATACGATTTGGTGCATTGCTGGAAAACATAGGGTTTCAAGAAGACGGTGTGACACCAAATTTTGAGGACGACCGGATCACACCCAATACACGAGTGAGTTACCCGATTCACCACATTCCTGGCGCTGTGACACCTAGTTTAGGTGGACATCCCACCGACATCTTCTTTCTTACCTGCGACGCATTCGGTGTCTTACCCCCTCTGGCGAGACTCGACAAGGGGCAAGCGATGTATCACTTTTTGTCGGGATACACGGCCAAGGTGGCTGGCACTGAAACAGGTGTTGTTGAGCCTCAAACGACCTTTTCAGCGTGTTTTGGTTCACCTTTTCTGCCACTTCACGCCACAGAATATGCAAGGATGTTAGGTGAACGCATGACCAAATACGGAGTGCGTATGTGGCTTGTCAATACAGGTTGGACTGGAGGCGGTTTCGGTGTCGGTCATCGCATGAAATTGTCACACACGCGAGCCATGATTTCGGCAGCGCTTCGAGGTGACCTCGACAAGGCTGACACCATTGTTCATCCGGTCTTCAAACTGGCGGTACCGGTGAGATGTGATGGTGTTCCTGACGAATTGTGGGATGTCAAAGGTACGTGGTCAGACCCCGTGGCATACGACAAAGCAGCCCGCGATTTGGCCTCGCGTTTTGCAGAAAACTTCACCCAATTTCGCGAGGCGGCAACCGAAGAAATGAATTCAGGGGCTCCTCTCTTGGCCGTTGCTTCGAAAGCCTAGGCACCTGCATGTCCGCAGGGTTACCTTTGACTCATGCACACGTGTTATCAACCTGATCTTCAAGTTGGGGAGTTGGTACTTGCCGAGGATGAGGCGTCCCACGTGGTGCGTGTACTTCGAATGGGAGAGGGACAGGTCATTCGTTTGATTGATGGTGTCGGAGGTGTAGCCGAGGGGAGTCTTGCATCGGTGGGCAAAAAAAAAGCCTCTGTAATCGTAGAAAAAGTTGACCGTGAGCTCACCAGGCCACAGGGTCTCATCCTCATTGTTGCGCCGACCAAAGCCACAGATCGTTTCGAATGGCTTTTAGAAAAGGCCACAGAGTTGAATGTGGAGGAGGTTATTCCTGTTTGGACTGAGCGCAGTGAGCGTCGAGTAGACAAACACGAACGTTGGAAAAGAATCGTGGTCGCGGCGACCAAGCAATGTCAGCGGATATGGATGCCTAAATTGCATCGGGCATGCGCAATTCAGGAGCTCTTCCAACAACACTCTAGCCTGAGGTCTCGTCCTGGTGCCGTGGCCCATTGCATGGATGACTTACGTGGTGTTTCTCCGCGTGAATCATGGGTCGAATGGCAGACAGACCGGACTCATGCATGGCTGGCCGTTGGACCTGAAGGTGATTTTACGGGGACAGAAGTACGATTTTTGGTCGATTACGATGCCCAAGCCATTCATTTCGGGCCTCTTCGTTTGCGCACAGAAACCGCAGGAGTGGCAGCAATTGCTCAATTCCAAAGCGTCATTTGAGTGGACCTCTACGCTCCTCTTATCTTTGAGAGTCATGTTGCCATTCAATCGTAAATATGTGGCGTGTTTCGCTCTCTTTGCATCGACTTGGGTTGCGATGTATGGGCAAGATGCGCTGCCTTTTGAAGTTTTGGTGCCTCCGGGAGGCATCAATGCGTTTGGGGCATCGGCAGGACTGCCAGTGCAAGAGGGCGATTTGATGCTTTCAACAGTTCAGGGCCCCACCAACATGTTTGCCTCCCTGATCAATGAAGATGCAGAGATGATTTGGGTCGAACAAACCCCTTTCCGAGGTTTTTATATGAAACCTTGGGGGCCTGGGGAGTTCGTTTGGTTCGATTACAGTCTTCGAAAGTGGACTGTGGTGGATCATGAATTGAACGTTTTGGATACACTGACAGGGACTTTTGAATCTGACGACGATTACCATGACGTTCATCGTTTTGATGATGGTTCTTATTTGGTCGTTTTGTACGAGGAGATCTTTGAAGATTTGACATCGATAGGGGGATTGCCAAATGCCAAAATCCTCAATCCGAGGCTGATGCATTTGGGCCCTGATGAGGCCATCCTTCGTGAATGGAGCGGGCTTGATCATTTGCCCATAGATGCTGAAAACGACAATCTGTTATTTCCAACTGTCGATTATTTGCATTGGAATTCCGTGCAGTTGGATGCCCATGGGGGCCTTTTGCTCAGTTTTCGAAATCGAAGTCAAATCATCAGGCTACGACCTGAGGATTGGTCCATTCATTGGAAACTTGGTGGGTTCGACAGCGACTTTGAAATTTCAGATCCAGGATGGGAGGGGTTCCGCGTTCAGCACGACGCCCATGATTTGGGAAATGGCCACATTCTGATGTTTGACAATGGCAGTTTCAACAACGATGGATTTTTGTCAAGGGCGCTCGAACTGCATTTAGATACAGTCAATTTTACTGCGGAAAATGTGTGGCAATTTGCTCATCCAGACAACGTCTATGCATCTGCGCAGGGCAGTGCCATTCGCTTGGAGAATGGCAATACGTTGATTGCGTGGGGTACGGCAGATACCTTTCAGCATGGTACGAGAGTTTCTGAGGTAACGCCAGAGGGCGAAATTGCTTTTGAGATTCGATTTGCCTCTGGAAATACCCTTTATCGCGCGAGAAAGTATCCCAGTGGAGTCCTTTCGGGGTGCGATGACCCAAATGCCGTCAATGCATCCTTATCGACTTGGCTCTTGGGCGAGGTTCCGTGCCTGTTTAATGTGGATGAGGACAGCGATGGATGGACTGATTTGGCTGGAGATTGCAACGATGCCGATGCCACCATTTTTCCGGGTGCCTTTGACGTTCCTCTGGATGGAATTGACCAAGATTGCGATGGTGTGGATGTGGTGTCAGGTTGCATGGATGAAACAGCAACCAACTTTGCACCTATCGCCAATGTGGATGACGGTTCGTGTACGTACCCCGTCACGTTTATGGTTGATTTGTCTCAGGAGAACTTGGAAAACATGTCTGCGATGGAAAGTCAAATGCATTTGACTTCCATGGTTGACTCCAATTTCGAGGAAGCGTCATCTATTACGCCGACCAATGCCGCTTGGCAAACAGCTCAATTTTCATTGCTCTTGGAGGAGGGGGCCTACGCTTATCGTTTTGTGCACCCAGAAGGAGAAATAGAGACTGTATTTCGCACCGTAGCCATTGCTTATGGCATCGAATCATTGGATGTGGAAGTGGTGTGCTTTAATCAGGCTGAAGCGTGTCCTGGATGCACAAATCCGATGGATGTGGCGTACAACCCTTGGGCGACATCAGATCAAGGTTGTCTCGGTTACGTTGTGGAAGGATGCACCTACTCAGATGCTGTGAACTTCACAGCTGGTGCCAATATGGACAATGGCACCTGTGAATTTGAAGCATCGAACAATTGTCCAAATGATGTTGATGGCGACGGGAGCGTGGCCATGGGCGACTTGTTAGCCATGCTTGCTGCATGGGGAGAAACATGCCCTTAGTCAAGATGTCTGTGCTGGACCACTGGGGATGGAACGCCAATGCGTCACATCCTTAAAAAAGTGATTGCTGTTTCCTTCTCCTGCCCAAAAGTGCAGGCCATATTTCTCTTTTTTCTCCTCATTCTTGGCATAAAAATCTTTACAGAAACGCAGCACCACAACCTCGCGCTCCTCGAATTGGAGATCTTTACCCGGCAGATGAACCTTGTTTCCGGGGATAAAACCCAAGACTCGCTGGTCATGGTTGGGCAGCTCGTCATTGACCGAAATCCACTCATTTTTCATCGTCCAATGAATTTGGGCTTCCGCTTCTCTAAAAATGCCTTTACCCCCTCTGCGTAGTCTTCAGTGTCGGCAGCTGCAACCTGCAATTCCAGCTCCAATTCCAATTGGGAATTCAAGTCATTGGTGGCAGCTGCATGGAGGGCTTTCTTGGTCAAAGCCAAACCTCGTGTGGGCATCTCAGCCAATTTGGAAGTCAAAGTTTGAATTGAGTCTTCGAACGCGTTTTCTTCCACCGCTTGGTGAATCAATCCAATGGCTTCAGCTTCCTTGGCGGAGAGGGGGGTGCCAAGCATCGTCAGCGCCTTGGCCCGCGACATCCCGACCAAGCGAGGAAGCCAGTAGGTGCCCCCACTGTCTGGAATCAAGCCAATGTTCGCGAAAGCTTGGATAAACTTGACAGAAGATTTAGCGACCACAAAATCGCAAGCCAACGCAATGTTGGCACCCGCTCCTGCTGCCACACCGTTCACAGCAGCCACCACGGGTTTCTCTAGGCTGCAAATGCGGCGAATGCTTTTGTTGTAGGTCTCTTCGACGATAACTTGAAAGCTTGGGGAGCCTTCCGAAGTGACTTCCTTCAAGTCCTGCCCAGCACAAAAAGCACGACCTGACCCGGTAATGACCACACATCTTACGTCGTCGTTTTTGGCTGCTTCATCAAGCGCTGATTGAAAAGCCCGAGCCATGTCTTGATTGAAGCTGTTGAAGACATCTGGACGATTGAGAGTGAGAGTCATCACCCCTCCATTGACCCCGGTAAGCAAGATTTCAGACATGCATGCAAGTTAGTTTCAAGGCCATCGAAAAGCCCGGGCTAAAAACCCGGGCTTTTGGTTCTTTTCAAGAATTTTTTCCATTCAGTGAATCAAATGAATGCTTCGGGTGGAAAGGGAAGATCCTTGCTCGTATCGCAAAACATAAAATCCAGTCGGCAGTGAACTCAAATCCAATGTGGTCATGGAAGTCTTGACATCCGCGGTCATTGCAACGCGACCATCAAGATTGATTAAAGTCAATTTGCCTTGTCGTGCGTCGCCAGTATGAACGTACAAGAAATCATGGGTAGGATTGGGGAAGACATTCCAAGTAATGTCTTGTTTACCAATGCCATTCACGTAATCAATCACGAAGTCAGTTGTACCAATGCATCCCGAGCTGTCCGAGGCAATCACAGAGTAATCCCCTGCAATCAAGCTATCTACACTGATTCCATCGGCGAAAGAATTTTCGGTTTCTCCCGCAAACCACGCGTAAGCGTATGGCTCCGTTCCACCAACAACCGTGGCAGAAGCCGTTCCTGAACCCATTCCATCGTCTGGAGTGGTCTCTACACTGACATTGAGGAATTCACAGAGTTCAAAATCATCAAGTACACAGGGGTCGTAGTTACAGGCGAATTCAAAGCCACAGCCAAAATCAAAATTGTTGACTGGCGCGATGTATCCGTTGTAGACCTCATTGATGTAACCTGTGTTGTCGTAGACAATGGTGTAATTGTCACCAGAGGAGTCAGATACATTCATGTCGCTGCCGCAGAGACTTAATGTTTGCGTGGTGAGGTCGGAGACAATGTATTCAAAGCCGAAATCAATCAGCACTTGAGCCACATCTTCTGCGAGGACCCAAGTCATCCCGCCTTCTGTTTCTGCAAGGGTGATGGGAAGGCTTTCAGAAACAGTATAGCCACCATTGCATCCCAATTCTGGTTCGAGTGAACCCAAAACAAAATCGAATGAAGATTCAAAGTCCGGAGAAAAGTAGATGCAAGAGTCAGAGACCGTTGCCGTGCTGTCGTAGTTGCACGCAAAGCTATCGGTGCATCCTGACACAACGGGCAAACAAGCTGGAAGCGGAGACGGATTGAGCTCAATGACGCCTTGAGGCGACAAGTCAACGTTGTCAAACGCCGGAAAATCCAGCGGATAACGGTGGGCTCTGAACGTCAGGTTCTGGTTAATGCTTGGAACCGAGCCTTGTGAAACTGGGGAGGCAAAGCCACCCGCATTGATCAATGGAGTCTTGTAACGCCAAGCCAAATCCCCGTCCGGAGTGATTTCACGGGTGTCGCCCCAACGGCCAAAACAAATCAGGCTGTTCCCATTTTCAAGACGCTGAAAAGAAGACAAGCCGGAGGTATAAATAGAATCCGGAGCCACGTAAGTCCAATCAAAATCGGCTGGCAAGTAGGTGCCATCGAAGAGGTCAGTTGCGAAAGTGTTGTCGTAGTCGGTGTATGCTGGATTCAAAAGATGTACGGCACTGTGCAGTGCGCCATTGCTGTCCGGCACGCGGTTGTTGAAGACCGCAATTTTTCCAAAGTCAGGATTGTTGAGGGTAACGTGGTCGTACACCCAGTGGCAATCATGTTGGTAAAAAAGCTGTTTGTCCTCTGGCGTTCCCATGTCATACGCCTCGGGATTGCCCCAGCGCCAAATCAGCTCGCCTGGGGTGAAGTAGTCGTAGTCGATGATCCACAATTCGTCAAACGTAGGTACGCTCACGAGCAGGTGCTCAAAGAAGGGATTGTAGTCGATGGCGTTGATGTGCAACCAGTCGCTGGGTTGGCTGCTTGGAGTACCATAATTCAAGTCAATTTTGTTCGTGCTTTCACTCACCACGCCGAAGTTGTCTTTGGAGGGATCGAGGTCTTGTATCAAATGGTCCCAGGCGTGCCATTCCCAAACAACGGTCGCACCACCCTCTCCGTCCGGAGACAATTCAAGAATCATTTCAGACCAGATTCCATCTTCGGGAACAATGGCGGAATCACGTCCTGCTTCCAGGGCTTCTTGTGCACTAAAGTGTTCCCACGCAATGGCGAAGACGTTGCCATTTGGCTTGACTTCAATGTCATGGTGAAACCTCCCTGTACTGTCATTCAGTGTGTACGACCAAAGCACGTCATTTTCCCATGTGCGTCGCTCGATGGTAGCCCCTCCGCCACCAGCCCAAATTGGATCTGACGAGAAAACTTGAGGGCGGTAGGTCATCACGAGATCTCCATTCTCTTGCAGGTAGGCCATGTTGCCAGGGCGGAGTGTGTCGGCATTGGCCCACGTATGAACAACCTCCCCACAAAAGTCAAGCAAGTACACGTCGGGCTGATTGTGTGGATACAATAGGGTGTAGCCTTCCTCGACCAAATCTGGCTGAAAGTCGGTTACGCCAATGGTGTTTTGGGCAAACGGCGAAAGGATTGCACAAAAACCCAGAGTGAGTATGGTGAAGTGTTG
>CESW01147826.1_pt1 | contig 21643 bp, 23 predicted proteins | sample 531171 | NCBI WGS metagenome assembly CESW01 (sample SAMEA2621859, study PRJEB7988) | marine metagenome | biome: marine biome (ENVO:00000447); feature: surface water layer (ENVO:00002042); material: "saline water (ENVO:00002010), including plankton (ENVO:xxxxxxxx)" | depth 5 m
GTTCGGTATGGGATCGGGTATTACCCTTTCGCAATAATCACCAGGCATGAGCTTTTACAATCTAATTATTTAAATGTCAAAGTTTAAAATTGTCTAAATTTTTTTGGAGAATTTGGATTTTTTATTTGATCATATACCCATTTAAAAGTTATCTCTAGGCCATCCTTTAGTTTTGTAGATGGTTCCCAATTGAAATCTTTTATAATTTTCTCATTATTGCTTGATCTTCCTCTCACACCTTTTGGTTTATCTAACAGGTATTTCCTTTTAATTTTAATATTTGCAATCTCTTCTATTATATCAATCATCTGATCTATTGAAACTTGCTCGCTACTTCCAACATTGTAAATCTGATTTGAATTTGAATTAAATATTTTTTTTGTTCCAGAAATACAATCATCTATATACATAAAGCTTCTTGTTTGTTTACCATCCCCCCAAACTTCTATATCTGTTTTTCCATGAATTTTTGCTTCTGCTATTTTCCTTGATAGAGCTGCGGGAGCTTTTTCTCTACCTCCATCAAATGTCCCTAACGGTCCGTAAACATTATGATATCTAACTACTTTTGTATCTAAATTAAAATCTTCACTGAAATGCCTACACATTCTCTCACTAAACAATTTTTCCCATCCATAACCATCTTCTGGATCTGCTGGATAAGCATCACTCTCCTTTAAAGCATTAACAAACACATCATTTTGTTTTGACGCATTATAAACACATGCACTTGAAGAAAAAAAATATTTTTTAATACTATTTATTTTAGATGATCTAAGTAAATTAGTATTAATCAAAACTGATAACATACATTCTGCTTTATTATTTTCTATAAAACCCATTCCTCCCATATTGCATGCCATATTATATATATAGTCACAATCTTTAGAAATTTTTAAACAATTATCAAAATTTTTTAAATCTAGAATATGATTTTCGGTTTCATCAAATTTTTGAAACCATCTTTCTAATGGTTTTATGTCAGCACAAACTACTTTATATCCCTGATCAAGAAGGTCTTTAACTAAGTGTCCTCCGATGAACCCCCCTGCGCCACAAACTAGATACCTGTTAGACATAAATTAGATTTTTTGTTTCATCCTCATATAAATAAAAATGTAAACTATTATGCTTAATATGATCATTATTAAAAACATATTTAAAATTTTTGCAATAATATAAGGAAATATAATTAATGCAAAAAGTATTATGTTTGATTTATACAAGCCAAATTTGTTTAGCATCAAGTGATGAAAATGATTTTTATCAGGTTTAAATGGATTATTTTTTTCAAGAATTCTTGAGATAAATAATCTTATTAAATCAATGCCTGGAATTAACATTATTAATAATATTTCGTCAGCATAAAATAATTGTTGGTGAGAAGATTTTACAAACAATGCCGATATTAAAAAGCCTAAAAGAATTGTTCCATTATCACCTAAAAAACACAAGTTTTTATAATTAAGATATAGGAAAAAAATAAGGCTTAAGATGACTGAAAAAGATAGAAGCGCGTAAAAGTTATTAGTTATAAAAATAGAAAAAATAAAAGTTGAATAAATTGCTGATTGAAAGTTTATTCCATCAAACATATTTAATGCATTTATGAATACTACAATACAAAATATTGAAAAAATAAGAGAATACTTGCCCAAATCTTTTGTTTCATGAAATGAAAAATTTATATTATTAATTAACTTTGAATCAATTTTTAAAAATAAAAAAGTCAATACTACAAATATCATTAATTTTATATTATGATTTATAGTAAATTTATCATCTATCAAACCAATTAAAAAAAATAAAAAACAAAAAAAGATTAATGTAAAATCGACATCGTATATATAACTCTCATTCTTTAACAATAAGTAAGAGAAAATAATATTCAGGAAAATTAAAACTCCTCCAATTGAGGCAACTTCTGTGGTATGAATTTTTCTTTTATTATCTGGAAAATCAAAAATATTGATAAATCTACTTATATTTTTAAAATAAAGTATAAAAAATAAATCAATTATAATAATTAAAAGTAATTTAATCATAAAAAACAATATATATTATTATTAGGTAGAATAATTAAATAATAGAAATTCTAAGATAATAATCAATTTATAAAATATTTTAAAGAAATTTTGCAGTAAATTTAATATATAATTCAATTATGTTGATTACAGATCTCATTGTTTCAATTCTTTTTTACTTTTTAATTTTTTTAACTTGTTTCACTTTTGGGGAATTTTTTTTAAAATTAATAGATTTAAATTTTAAAGAATTAAACACAGATAAAAATTGCATAAAGCCAGTTATAGGATTTTCAATAATCTCAATAACTTCTTATTTATTTTACTTCAATCTTAATTTGGCACCAAAAAAAATATCAATATTTTTTCTAATACTATTTCTATCTTTATTTACTTATCTAATTATTAAAGGAAACTTTTTAAGAAATATATTAAAAACTTTAATTCTAACACTTCCAATTTTTTTTATATTTATTTTATATGGTTTGATTAATGGAGAACAATTTTACATTTTTAGAGGTAATTATTGGGACAATATGAATTATATTTCTTCTGCAATATTAATCAAAGATATGAATTTCGAAAGTATATTAAAATTAAAAGATAATTATAATTTTGGCTATATAATTGAAAATGGCTCAAAAAATATTCTGTTTAGACCTCTTATAAGCTTATTACTCTCATTAATTTTTGTTTATGAAATAAAAGATATTTTTTTTTCAACTTATTTTTTCAAAGTATTCTTAATAATTCTTACTTATTTAAGTTTTAATTATTTAGCTTTTCAATTAAAAATAAAAAATAGAGTAATCTTAAGTTATGTATTCATTTTTAGTTTTTGGACTTTGTATATATTTGAAATTGAAGCGTTGTCACATTTAGGATCACTAGCAATTTTTTTGTCTGTTATTTCACTTTATATAAATGAGAAAAGGTTATTTTTTTTAAAAAATAGTGATTTAATTGTTTTTATTATACTCATTTTATCTCTATTTTTTATATATCCAGAACTTTTTGTTGCCTTAAGCGTTATATATATTATTTTTATTTCGTTACATAAAAATTTATTAAGTAAAATTAAATTTCAAAAAAAAAATTTTTTTATAATTATAATTAGTTTTTTTATTTTAAGTTCACCAACTTACTTAACTAATTATTACTCTACTATTTTACAAATTAAGTTTGCAACATTTAGCAAACCGGATTGGTGGGGATATTACGGATTATTCCTTTTAGGCAATGTGATAGAAATTATTTCTGAAGAAAATATAAGTTTTATAAAAAATTTATTTAAAGAAGATCCAACTATATTTATGGACTTAATTTTTTTGAAAGATTTTTTTATTAACCAAGGTGTGTATATTGTGCCAATCAATATAATACCATCATTTTTTGGGTTATATTTTTATACAACAGGTAATTATAGTAACTATTTTGATATAATTTTTATAGCTATTACAATCTTTTTAAACTTTTATTTAATTAAAATAATTATCAATAATTGTCAGGAAATATTTAATTATAAAAAGGATAACATTAACAAAATTTTTTTTTCTTTTTTCACGGGTTTTTTTATCTTTACAGCTTTTTTTATTTTAAGATCAAATTTTTGGGGTTTAATAAAACTATATACTTTCGTAAGCCCTTTAATATTCTTATTTATAGCAATTAAATTAAAAAATAGAAAAAGATATATTTCTTTAAACATTCCAATTTTACTCTTTCTCATTATTTTCCCAATTTACAAATACAGTGATTTTAATTCTGGGATTGGTAGGTATGATACTTTTCCCTCAATTATAAACCCTAAATATAAATTAAATTATAATTGGAATTCTTATAATAAAGAGATTACAAGTTGCAAAAACATTCGTTTAACCTCACAAGATAAAATTATCAATAGTTACATCTCTATTAAATTATATAACCTTGGTTTTTTAAACATAAATAAAAAAAATTTTACAAATATAAATATTGATGATTTAAATAAGGCAAAATTGAATTGTAAAATAAACTTAGATAAATCTGGATATAAATTAATATATGACTAAAAATTTAGAAATTTCAGTAGTTGTTCCTGTTTATAATGAAGAAGAAAATATAAATTTTTTTATAAACGAAATAACAAAAACATTGAGGGAAATTGATAAACCTTATGAAATAATCTTTGTAATGGATCCTTCAACTGATGAAACTGAGAAAAAAATTTTAGAAAATATTAAACAAAATAATAATATTAAACTTATAGCATTATCTAGAAAATTTGGGCAACCGCTTGCAACATTAGCTGGCATCGAAAATTGTGGCGGGAAATTTTGTGTCATTATTGATGTAGATCTTCAAGATCCACCAAGCTTAATTCAAAAAATGTATACAGAAATTAAAAACAATGATTTAGATGTTGTGTATGCTGTAAGGAATAAAAGATATGGTGAAACATTTGTAAAAAAAATAATCGCAAGACTTGGATATAAATTAATTAATTATCTAAGTGACATAAATATACCTACAGATGCCGGGGATTTTAGAATTATTTCTAGAAGAGTTATAAATCATTTAAAAAGTTTTGATGAGAAAGAGGCATTTCTTAGAGGACTAGTATCCTATATAGGGTTTAGACAAAAAAAAATTGTATTTGATAGAATGGAAAGAAAATTTGGAGTTAGCAAATATAATAAATTTTTTGGGTCTATTAAAATTGGTCTTAATGGAATAGTTGGCTTTAGTTCTAAACCTCTATTTTTAATGACTTTTTTTGGTTTTCTAATTTCTGCATTAAGCTTTTTATTAGGTACTTGGTACTTAATACAAAAAATTATTGGTATAAATTTAACACCGGGTTTGACAACAACCGTAATTTTAATTTCTTTTTATTCTGGACTTCAATTATTTGGCTTGGGTTTATTAGGAGAATATATAGGAAGAATATACGAACAAGTAAAAAAACGACCAAAATATATCATTGATAAAAAAATTAATTTTGAAAATGAAATTAAATAAATTTTTTAATTGAGAATGCAAAAAAAAATTGCTTTAGTAACGGGTTGTGCAGGATTTATAGGAAGTAATCTTGTAAAGAAACTCTTAGAGAATAATTATAGAATTATTGGAGTTGACAATTACCGAACTGGAAAAAAGGATTTTATAAAAAAATTTATAAGAAATAATAAATTTAAATTTTACAATCTAGATCTAACAAAAAATGCCAATTTAAATAAAATTTTTAAAAACAAAATTGATTTAATTTTTCATGTTGCTGCTAATGCTGATGTAAGTAAGGGTTACAAAAAACCTTACAATGACTTTAAATATAATACGCTAATGACTTTTAAATTACTAGAGCATGCAAGATTAAAAAAAGTTAAAAAAATAATATTTTGCTCTACTGGATCTATATATGGTGAAACAAAGAATATTCCAACTCCTGAAAACGATTTTTTTCCAATACAAACTTCAATGTATGGAGCTTCAAAATTAGCATGTGAAGGACTTATTCAAGCCTATAGTGAAGCATACAACATCAAATCATATATTTTTCGTTTTGTTTCTATACTTGGTCCAAACTATACTCATGGTCATATTGTCGACTTTTACAATAAATTAAAAAAAAATAAAAAAGTATTAAAAATTCTCGGAAACGGGAAACAAAGAAAGTCATACTTACACATCTATGATTGTTTAAATGCAATATTCAAAACAATAAATAGAAAATCAAAAAACAATGTTAATATATTTAATCTTGGGACAAACGAAGTCATAACAGTTATTGAGTCAGCTAAAATAATTTGTAAATTCATGAAGGTAAATCCTAGATTTAATTTTTCTGGTGGTGAAAGAGGTTGGATTGGAGATGTGCCACATATTAAGTTGAACATAAGTAAAATTTTAAAAACAGGCTGGAGACCGAAATATACTATAAAACAGTCAATTATAAGCACACTAAATTATTTAAATGAAAAAAAAACCTAAAAATATTATAATTTCTGGTTCTAATAGTGGTCTCGGATTATTTTTATCAAAAAAATTTATTCTTGATGGACATAATCTAATTCTTTTATCTAGGAAAAATAATAAGAAAAAGTTATTTAAACAAAATATTGATCAAAAAATAAATTATATTGTTCTTAATTTAGAAAATAAAAAAAGTATAGATGAAGGATGTAAAAAAATAAGAAAATTATTTACCGAAATCGATCTTGTTATCAACTGTGCAGGAGTTCAAGGTCCAATTGGACTATTTCATAAAAATAATTTTAATAATTGGAACAAGAGTATAAGTATAAATCTAATTAACACTGCGTATTTTATAAGGCAGCTTATTATTAATCATAAAAAAAAAATATCATTAGTGGTAAACTTATCAGGCGGTGGATCTTCTAATTCAAGGAAATATTTTTCATCATATAGCATTTCGAAAACTGGAATTGTTAGATTAACAGAGAACCTAGCAGAGGAATATAAAAAATATAAAATTAGATTTATTGCTATTGCTCCTGGAGTACTTAAAACAAAAATGTACTTCAAGTCTGTGATTAAAGATAAAATTAAAAATAAAAAAGTTGCTTTTGCTGATAAAAATAAAACTTATGAACTTATAAAATTTACAATGTTAAAAAAAAATAATTATATGTCAGGAAAGTTAATAAGTGCAATTTGGGACGACTGGAAGTCAGTAAAATTTATAAATAGTATCAGGAAAAATAACAACTTTTTAACTTTAAGAAGAATTTTGATCAAATGAGAATTGTAGCAGGTATAATCGGATGTGGTTTAATTGGAAAAAAAAGATACAAATATTTGAAAGATAAATCTACGATAAGAGCTGTTTGCGATTCTGATATATTAAAAGCTCATGAAATTGCAAAAAATAACAAAAAAATTAAAGTATTTGATGATTGGAAAAAAATAATTAATTCAGATGAAATAAATACTATTTTTATATGTACTACTCATAATTTTTTATCAAAAATTTTGGTTGAGGCTATTAAGAAAAATAAGCATGTACTTGTAGAAAAACCAGCCTCAATCTCTGAAAATGAACTCAAGAAAGCAATATTGATGTCAATTAAAAAAAAAATTGTGATTAAAGTAGGCTACAATCACAGACATCATGAGTCAATTAAAGAAAGTTTAAAACTAATTAAGAGAAATAAAATTGGTAATTTGATGTTTATAAAAACATCTTACGGTCATGGCGGTAGAATTGGTTATGAGAAAGAGTGGAGAATGAATAAAAAAATCTCTGGAGGTGGCGAGCTTTTGGATCAAGGTTCACATTTAATTGATTTATCGATGATGTTTTTAGGTAAAGTAATTTCTCATAAATCTAAATTGACAACAAGTTTTTGGAAAACAGATGTTGATGATAATGCATTTTTGATACTAGAATTTAATAAACAAAAAGTTTCTTTTATTCATGCTTCATGTACTGAGTGGAAAAATAACTTTACTTTTGAAATATATGGAAAATCCGGAAAAATAAAAATTGAAGGCAAAGGTGGTAGTTATGGATTTGAAAAAGTTACTCTTTTTAAGATGATGAAAAAAATGGGCAAACCTAAAGTTACAAAAATTAAAATAAGCAAAACTGAACAATCGTGGAGAGCAGAGACAGATATTTTTTTTAATGATATAATAAAAAAAAAATACAGTAATAAAGAGCTCATTAGGTCTTTAGAAATACTTAAATTAATAAATAAAATTTATCGAAATAATAAATATGATTATATCTAGAAGCCCACTCAGGATTTCACTTGGAGGAGGAGGAACTGATCTACCGTCTTATTATGAGAAAAAAGAGGGTTTCGTAATATCTGCGGCTATAAATAAATATGTTTATGTAACAATCACAAAGCCTTTTAGACCAGGTATTTATTTAAAATATTCTAAAATTGAAAAAACAAAAAATATAAAAAAAATTAAACATCCGATAATTAGAGAAGTTTTAAAAAAAGAGATAAAAAAAAATAATTCAATAGAACTAACAACTCTTGCTGATATTCCATCTGGCACAGGTTTAGGATCTTCAGGAAGTTTTACAACCGCACTTATAAAAGCGATTTATTTTCAACAAAGAAAAATAATTAGCGGAAAGAATCTTGCAGAAAAAGCTTGTGATATAGAAATTAACAAACTAAGAGAACCAAGTGGAAAGCAAGATCAATATATATCTTCATTTGGAGGATTAAATTATTTTATATTTAAGAAAAATAATGATGTAGAAGTAAACTCTTTGAAAATTTCATCAATTAATTTTAAGAAATTAGAAAATAATTTATTGTTATTTTATACTGGTTATACAAGAGAATCTAAAAAAATTTTGTCAGTTCAAAAAAATAAGTCAAAAGAAAACAACTCATATATGATAAAAAGCTTGGATAAAATAAAAGAAATTGGGATCAAAACAAAAAAATATTTAGAGAGAGGTGAATTTGATTCTTTTGCAGATATATTAAATGATCATTGGAGAGAGAAAAAGAAACGGTCAAGAATTATGACAAATAATAAAATCGATTTTTTGTATGAAAATGCACTAAAAAACGGTGCTAAAGGTGGTAAATTAGTTGGAGCTGGAGGAGGTGGGTTCTTAATGTTTTATGCAAAAGATAAAGAAAAATTAAGAAATTTTTTCCATAAACAGTCAATCGAGGAAGTAGATTTTAAATTCGATTTCGAAGGATCAAAAATAATAAGTTAATGCAATTACCCGTAATTATTTTAGCTGGAGGCAAAGGTACCAGAGTAAAGAAAATTACAAAAAATTATCCGAAGGCTTTATTAAAATTCTATGACAAACCATTTATAGAGTATCAAATAAATTATTTAATTAAACAAAATGTTAAAGAAATAATTGTAAGCATTAGATACAAACCTAAGGAATTTATAGAATATTTTAAAAAAAAAAAATTTGATAATATTAAAATAAGAATAATTAAAGATGGTAAAGATTTGGTTGGAACAGGTGGGGCTGTAAAAAAAATTCTTAATAAAATAAATCAAAGTTGTTTTATAATTTATGGAGACAGCTATCTTCCTATAAATTTCTCGAAAATAAAAGATACTTTTTTAAAAAATAAAAAAAAACCAATTATGGTCATATATAAAAATAATAATAAATTTGATAAATCTAATGTTTATATAAAAGGTAACAAATTTATATATGATAAGTTTAATAAAACAAAAAAAATGCAGTATATAGACTATGGATTAAGTATTTTAAATTCAAAAGATTTTAAGAGTTTTAAAAATAAAAAGAGTTTTGATCTTTCAGAAGTTTATAATAAACTTAGTATAGAAAACAAAATGTATTATAAAAAAGTTAATAAAAAATTTTATGAAATTGGATCATACGGAGGTATTAAAAATTTTAAAAGATATATAAAAAAAAATGAAATTCATAAATAATTATATTGAAGAAACAGAGGAAATTTGTAAAAAAATAGATAGAAGTATTTTAGAAAAAATAATAAATGAAATTTGCAAAGTAAGAAATAGACATGGTAGAATTTTTTTCCTTGGAGTAGGAGGAAGTGCAGCACATGCGTCTCATGCCGTAAATGATTTTAGAAAACTAGCAAATATTGAATGCTATACTCCAACCGATAACGTATCTGAGCTCACTGCTAGAACAAATGATGATGGGTGGAAATATGTTTTTAGGGATTGGTTAAAAACCAGTAAATTAAATTCTAAAGATTTAATTTTTGTTTTTTCTGTAGGTGGTGGTGACGCAAAAAAACAAATAAGTGAGAACTTAATACTAGCACTTAAATTCGCTAAAACAAAAAAAACAAAAATATGTGGTGTTGTAGGTAAAAATGGAGGTTATACAAAAAAAGTCTCAAAAGCGTGCTTAACAATACCTGCGAATAATAAAAAATTAATTACACCTCATACTGAGGGCTTTGCCGCAATTGTTTGGCATTTAATAATTTCTCACCCAAGAGTACAAAAAAATAAGACAACTTGGTAAAAAATTAATTGTGAAAAAGGCAATTTTTTTGGATAGAGATGGAGTTTTAATAAAAATTAAGAAAATTAAAAATAAACCATATTCAGTTGATAAATTAAGAAGTGTAAAAATTTATAAGGGTATTTCTAATTTATTAGATAGATATAGACAGAAATACTTGTTAATTATGATTACAAATCAACCGAATGTTTCAAGAAAACTTATAAAAAAAAGTGAAATTGTAAAAGTCAATAATTTTATTAAAAAAAAATTAATGTTAGATGATGTGTTTTGTTGTTTCCATGATGATAAAGATAATTGTAATTGTAGAAAACCCAAACCTGGTATGCTTTTATCTGCAAAAAAAAAATGGAATATTAATATGAAAAAAAGTTATTTCATCGGAGATAGAAGAAAAGATGTTATTGCAGGCAAAAAAGCGGGATGTAATAATATTTTCATAGATTATGGATATGATGAAATTTTACCTAGTAAAAATGATTGTAAATATGTAAAAAGTATTAAGGATGTAGCACGATATATTAATGAAAAATAAAAACAAAATTAAAATATATGCTGATGGAGCTGAAATAAAGAGCATCAAAAAGTTTAACAAATCTAAACTAATAAAAGGCTTTACAACAAATCCATCTTTAATGAAGGATAATAAGATTAATGACTATACGACATTTGCAAAGAAAATATTAAGAATAGTAAGAAAAAAATCTATTTCTTTTGAAATTTTTGCTGATGATCAAAAAACAATCATCTCTCAAGCAGAAAAAATTAATTCATGGGGTAAAAATATATTTGTTAAAGTGCCTTATTATAACTCTAAAGGTAAAGATAATTTAAAAATTATAAAGATACTCTCAAATAAAAAAATTAAATTGAATATAACCGCGATCTTCGAATTTAAACAAATAATTAAAATTTTAAATATTATTAATAAAAATAATAAAATTATCTTTTCGATTTTTGCTGGTAGAATTGCTGATACAGGAATAGATCCTTCAAAAATAATTTTAAAATCAGTCAAAGCAACACAAAAGTACAAAAATATTGAAATTCTTTGGGCTAGTTGCAGAGAACTGTATAGTATAAAAGAAGCAGAACGACTTGGTTGTCATATTATAACAGTTCCTAAATCAATTTTATCAAAAATGCATCTATTTAACAAAAATTTGAAAAAATACTCAGTCGAAACATCAAAACAATTTTTCGAAGATTCTAAAAATATAAATTTCTAAGTTGAAATATAATTTAAGTAAAATCATTAATATTAAAAATTATACATTAATAAAAATTCTCTTTTTTTATATTGTCTATTTTTTTAGTACAAAAAAAAAATTTTATAAGTTTTTAATAAGTAATTTTTATAGTTCTTATTCTCAAGTATACCAAGATTTAGTTGTATTGTATTATTTAGAATCAAAAAAAAACGGATCATTTATTGAAATTGGGGGAGGAGATGGAGTTATTATTAGTAATACTTATCTCTTGGAAAAGAAATACAAATGGAAAGGTATTATTTGTGAACCTAATTCAAGGCTTAAATCGAATATAAAATTAAAAAGAAACTCCAAACATGAAGAAAGACCTATTACAAATAAATCTTACGAAAAAATAAAATTTCATGAAAATGTTGACCCATATCAGTCATCAATTTTTAATGATAGAAATTCATCGAATACAAAAACTACAAAAAGCATATCACTTAATAACTTATTAGATGAAAATAAATTATCAAAAGTTGACTATATATCTATAGATACAGAGGGAAATGAATACGATATATTGTCTGAATTTGAATTTAAAAAATATGACATTAAAATATTCACTATCGAGCACAATTATAATAAAAACAAAAGAAAAAAAATACTAAACATAATGAAAAAAAATAATTATATAAGAATTCATAAAAATTTATCTTATATGGATGATTGGTTTATTAAGGAAAATTTAAATGAATAATATTACAAAAATACCATCAGTAAAAAATTTTGGAATAACTTTTACAATAGTTTTTATTTTGTTGGGAATATTTTTTAATTACTTTTTCTTTGGTATTTCTTTAATATTATTACTGATAACATATTTAAAACCAAGTTATTTGAAAACTCCAAACATTCTTTGGTTTAAATTTGGTATAATAATATCAAAGATTGTTTCACCTATAATAATGGGTATAATTTTTTTTGGTGTCGTAACCCCAATTGGTTTTATCATGAAATATATTTTCTTTAAAAATTTGTTAAGTTTAAAGAAAAAAAATTTAAATACTCATTGGGTAAAAAAAGATGAAAAAATTAATTTTGAGGAACAATTTTAATGAATACAATTTTGGAGTTAATCAGATTTATATCTAAAAGAAAAAAATATTGGATGTTACCTATTATTATTATTTTAATAATTTTTGGTGGACTGATAATACTTAGTCAAGGTTCTGCTGTAGCTCCTTTTATTTATACAATATTTTAGTGATATCAATATTAGGAATTTCTGCTTTTTATCATGACAGTGCTGCAGCTTTAATTGTTGATGGAAAAATTATTGCTGCTGCTCAAGAGGAGCGTTTTACAAGAATAAAGCATGACTCAAGCTATCCAACAAATGCAATAAAATTCGTTTTACAATTTGCAAAAATAAACTTGAAAAACGTTGATTATGTAGTTTTTTACGAGAAACCTTTTTTAAAGTTTGAGAGATTGCTTGAAACTTATGTTGCAAATTCGCCTAAAGGTTTTAGTCAATTTGCTAAATCAGTACCCTTATGGATTAAACATAAATTATTTCAAAAGAAGGAACTTCTAGATAATATTAAATTACATGATCCAAATTTTAATGAAAAAAAATTATTATTTTCTGAACATCATTTAAGTCATGCTGCAAGCGGTTTTTTTCCTTCTCCGTTTGATAAAGCTTTAATACTTACTGCAGATGGTGTTGGAGAATGGGCAACCACAACTATTGCTATAGGAATAAATAATAAACTAGATATTAAAAAAGAAATTTATTTTCCTCACTCACTTGGATTATTATATTCAGCTTTTACTTATTATACTGGTTTTAAGGTAAATAGTGGAGAGTACAAAATGATGGGGCTAGCCCCTTATGGTAAACCAAAATATGTTACGGATATTAAAGACAAACTAATAGATATAAAAGAAGATGGTTCATTTTGGTTAAATCAAAAATATTTTGATTATTCAACAGGTTTTAAAATGATTAATAAAAACTTTGAAAATATTTTTAAAAGAAAGAGAAGAGATCCAAATTTAGAAAAATTGGATGAATTTCATATGGATATTGCTTCATCAATACAAAATGTTACTGAAGAAATTATGATCAAATTAGTAAGAAATATAAAAGAGGAGTATAAAATTGATAATTTATGTCTTGCGGGTGGTGTCGCATTAAATTGTGTTGCTAATGGAAAAATTGTAAAAGAGAAAATTTTTAAGAATATATGGGTTCAGCCCGCAGCTGGAGATGCTGGGGGAGCTCTAGGGGCAGCTTTATCAATATGGTATTTAAAACTTAATAAAGTTAGAAAAGTAAATAGTAATGACTCTATGCAAGGTTCTTATCTTGGTCCAGAATTTAGCCAAATTGAAATAGAATCAAGATTGAAAAAGTGTGGAGCAAATTTTGAAGTAGAAAATAACGAGGATAAATTAATAAGCTTTACAATTGATAAATTAATTGAAGGAAATGCAATTGGATGGTTTCAAGGAAGAATGGAATTTGGTCCCAGAGCGTTAGGAAATAGATCAATAATAGCTGATCCAAGAAACAGCGATATGCAAAAAAATTTAAATTTAAAAGTAAAATTTAGAGAAAGTTTCAGACCTTTCGCGCCTTCAATACTAGAGGACAAATGTAACGAGTGGTTTAACTTGAACTTAAAAAGTCCATATATGCTTCTAGTATCAAATGTAAATGAAAAAAAAAAGATCAAAATGAATAAACGTGAAGAGGAATTATTTGGAATAGACAAATTAAATATTGAAAGGTCATCAGTTCCTGCTGTTACACATGTGGATTACAGCGCAAGAATTCAGACAGTTAACAAAAATATTAATCGTTTATACTATAAATTAATAGAAGCGTTTGAAAAAAAAACTAATTGTCCATTACTCATAAATACATCATTTAATGTGAGAGGTGAACCAATAGTTAATACTCCAGAAGATAGTTTTAAATGTTTTATGGGAAATGATCTAGATTTTTTGATTATTGGAAATTGTATACTTGATAAAAATAAACAAAATTTAAAATTACGGAAAGACTACAAAGATAAGTTTGAGTTAGATTAATGAAAATAAAATTTTCAATATATCTAGTATCAATAGTTATATTATTTTTTTTTATCACTGAATTATCATTCAGATTGTATTTTAATGAGACAAATAAATTGAACTGTTATGAAAAAGTTAAAGATAAGAGAAATTATGTTAATAAAAAAAATTGTTATTTTAAAGAAAAATATTTTGAAAAAAAAAGTGCAACTATTTATTTGACTAATAATTTAGGAAACAGAGTGGGGAGTATTTTAAATAATAAGGACTTATCAAGTTTAGCATTTGTGGGTGATAGTTTTACTTATGGCTACCTAAGTAATTATGAAAATACATTTCCTTTCAATTTGGTAAAAGAAATCAATAAAATAGAAAAATTTAAAAATTACAAAGAAATTAATCTTGGAGTTAATGGTTATCAATTTGAACAGGTATTAGAATTGTTAAAATTAGATATCCCACCAATAGAGAAGAGTGATTATATAATTTATGGGCTTACACCAAATGATCTTTTTGACATAGTTGAAAAAAAGAATAATAAAATAAAATTTAATAAAGGTTATTTAGATAAATTAAGGTCAGGTATATACGATTTAAATTTAACTTCAGTTAAGTTTTTTTCAACGCTACTTTTAAAAAGTGATAAAAATTATATTAATATTTATCATAATAGAGGAAATGATTCAGGTTATTTAAATGAAATGGGTTCAGAGTCATGGAATTATAGATATAGTTATTTTAAAGAAAAAATTGCATCTTTACCAAATAGGCTAAAGGATAAATTGGTTATTGTTATTATACCTCAACAAATTCAGGTAAGACTTTTAAAAATAGGAAATGAAAAGGATGCATTATCATTCGATAATAAAATAAAAAAAATATGTGATCAGATAAATATAGCTTGTGTATCAATAACTAAAGAGTTTGCAGAAATAAATAACTATATTACACACTATACATTAGATGGACATTTGCTGCCTGAGGCAAATAAATCATATGGTAAGTTACTGACAAAAAAATTTTATAAGTTGATAAATGAATAAAAATTTCATCAAAAATTTAAAAGATATTTCTAGAATTTTTAGAGCAAAACTTTCAATATTCTTTAGCAAGAGAGAGTCCAGTTATAGCTTATCTGATTTAAAAATTTTAAAAACTATTGAGAAAGAATTAAATAAATCAACTATAAATAAATCAAGTAAGTTAAATACTCATACTATTTTTAGTGAAAAAATTTTAAATCTCATCAAAAAAAAAGATTTACTCAACTTTCTGCAAAATGGTGACATTCAACAAATGTTTTTTATACACAATAGAATATTTATTATTTTTGAGTTGCTAGGATTAATTAATGATAAGAAATGGCCAATGTGGAAAAATCTAATTAAAGAAAATGACCATGGAAATCCTGTTCGTTTTTTCGTTTATCCTTATGCAAGTGGAAATAAAATACATCAAGTAAATCACTTAAAGAAATTTAATAACTTTTGTAAACACGATTTAAAAAATTTTAAGAATGTTTTTGAATTTGGTGGTGGATATGGAAATATGGCTTACACGTTCAACAAAATAAATAAAAATACTAATTATATTATATTTGATACTTTGGAAGTAAATTTACTGCAGTACTATTACTTAAAAAAAAATAAATTAAGTGTTGGATTTGGATATAAAACAAAAAATAAAATTAAACTTGTAAATAAATTTGATGATTTAAAAATTCTGATTAAAAAAATTAATAAAAATGATAACAATTTATTTATAGCAAATTGGTCTCTTTCGGAGGTTCCTATAAGCTTTAGAAAAAAATTAGAATTTATAAATAAAAAATTTGACTTTAGACTATTTTCATTTCAAAAGAAATTTGAAAACATTGATAATCTGAAATATTTTAAAAAAATTAATTTAGAAAATAAAAAAAGAAAATTAAAATCCGACTTTTTTGAAATTAAAGGTAAAAAAAACAATTATTACTTATTTTCGTCAAAATAATTTTGATAAATCTTACGAAATTTTAGTCTATCAAATTTTACGTATTTTAACTTCTTGTACTTCTTAAATTCTTTTATAATTTTAGGAATAGCACTTCTTGTGTTTTCTAAGTTGATTGATGTAAAATATTTTTTATCAAAGTAGTACTTACTAGGTTTAATTTTTTTATCGTAAAAAATCTTCACTCCAGAAGATATTGCGTCTAAACAAAAAATTGAATAAAAATTTGTTGCCTCATTAATTGTGAATTTTGTTCTTTTAAGATATTTTAAAAGTTCTTTTCTATCTATAATTTTAAGATTTCTTACTTTATCATTTTCTATTTCATCCCCTACCACGTAGATATTGAAATTATACTTAGTTAATTTTTCAATAATTTTTTTTTGGTAATTAGATCCGTGAGCTGAATATTTTCTATAGTAAAACAAAAAATCTATATCCTTTGAAGAAATAATTTTTTTTCCTTGCTCAAAGTTGATAAGATTATAATCGAAGTAATTACATTGGTTTTTTTTTGATTTAACTATTTTTTCCAAAATTGAAGTTGAAAAAATTAATTTTTTTTTTTTATCTATGATTAATAAGGATATATTATACAATATTGGTATTATATATTTTCTGCAAAGACTATTTAAATCCCTAATTTTACTTTTATAAACACTTCCCGTAATTGGACCTAAAATTGTTTTTTTTGGTAAAAATAAAAATATTATAAAATTCCATAAAGGTAAAAAGTTAAGGTAACAAATATTCTTATACTTAAATGAATTAACATAAATTTTGAATATTCCATATATTGGAGATAGATAATTATAAAAAAAATTAAAATTAATTTTTTTACTACGAATTACATTTATATTTTTAACTTTATTATTTGTAATAATTAATTTTTTTGTAGGGCTTTCTACATAAATTTTTTTTTTTCGCACTATACTCATATGCTTTAAAAAATTTAATCCTAATATTCCTTCACCTCTATAACTTTCGATATCGCATGCCCACACATAAATAATATTTAATTTATTTTTCATAACTTTTTTAATAAAATAATTAATATTGCATATAAATTTCCAACCGATCTTGAAAAATAATTAAACTTTAAAATAAATATTTGAAATAAAGATTTAAAGAATCTTAAAATAAACAATACTAAAAATAATTTTTTGTTAAGCTTGAATTTTTTTACAAATTTATATCTATTTATTATTTCTTTAACTCCAAATTTGAAATTTGACCTCTCCACATAATTTGGATTACCAAATCTAGCATTACTTGAAATTAGCAATTTATAACCATTTCTAAAAAGTCCATAAGAAAAAAAAAGATCTTCCAGATAGCTATACGAACCTAAACGTGTATTAAATCTCTCATTTTTAATAATTTTACTTTTATAAATTGTAGCACCAGAATACAACCACTCCACAAAAGTGTCTCTTTTTAAATTCTCAATCCTAGAATGCCACCCGCTTTTAAGAATTTTACCTGGATTAGACGAATATAGACTCAAATTATTTAGTAAATAATTATTTTTAATAGTTTTTATTATATTATTTTCTTTTTTTTTATTTATTAGATTGAATGCAATACCTGCAACCTTTTTATCAGAGTAATATTCTTTAATCGTAATATTCATATAAAAAAAGGATTTTTTGTAAAAAACTATATCATCGTCTAAAAACAATATAAATTTTATATCTTTTCTTACTTTTTGTATTCCAATATTTCTTTGATGCGCTGCTGACGGATAAGAATTTAATATTTTGATTTTAAGTTTTTTTAAATAATTTAAATTATATTTTTTATTTTCTTTATCAGAACTATCTACGATAATAAATTGTTTAAATTTAATTTTATTATCAACAAAATATTTTAAAAGACTATTTAATTTTTTTGCTCTATTTCGAGTTGGAATTATTACTGCTGTATCCTTAATAAACATTTAATTTTAATTTTTTTTTGAAATCAAATTGTTATAATACAAAAATAATTAAACAATTAAATGAAAACTAAACAATGTGTTATTTTAGCTGGTGGATATGGAAGTAGATTAGGAGAAATTACTAATAAAATTCCAAAACCATTATTGAAAATTAACAAAATACCTTTTTTATTTTACCTGATTTTAAAACTAAAAAGATCTGGCATAAAAAATATTATAATTTTAGTTTGGAATAAATCTGATGAATTTAATAAGATTGATTTTAAAAAGAAGTTTAATTTAAATGTAAAAATTATAAAAGAGCCTAAAAAGTTAGGTACCGGTGGTTCTTTGATTAATAGCTATAAATATTTAGACAAGAATTTTTTTTTAGTAAATGGAGATACTTTATTTAATATATCATTAAAAAAATTAGAAGAATATTTTTTAAAGCATAGTCAGTTAAATTTGGTAACAGCATGTTGTTATAACACTCAAAAATCAAATAAATTTGCTTATTTTTTTGACAAAAAAGAAAATCTATTTAGTTACAAAATTTCAAATTATTCTAACAAATGGATAAGTGGTGGTATTTATATTTTAAAACGAAAAATATTAAAAAGTTTAAAAATTAGCAATATTGATTTTGATAAAAAAATTGTTTTCTCAGAATTTAAAAAAAGCAATCTAGGAGCAAAAAAATATAACAATAAATTTATAGATATTGGTACTAAGGAAGATTTAATTAAAGCAAAAAAAATTATTCCTAAAATAATTAAGAAAACAAAATTTTTAATTCAATAATTATGAAAATACTATTAATAGAAACAGAGGCAGCAGGACACCACATATCACTATATCTGAATTCGATTGTAGATGAACTTATATTAATGAATTATAAAGTTTCACTTTTAACTTTTAATAATGTTAGAAATCACCCATCGCTAAACTACATTAAAAAGAAAAATGTAGAGATTATTTATATGAGTGATCTTAAAAATATCAAAACCAATAACCTCATCTCAATTATTAATAGTCAATTTAAATTATATTTTACGATTAAAAAAAAAATAAAAAACTTAAAAAAATTTGATCTAATATACTTAAATACATTCACAGTGTTTGATAAAGCTATATCATTATTTGGTTCTCCATTTGAAAACACAAAATTTATTGGTCTATTTCCGACGATTAAATTCTATATAAATAAGGATAAAGGAATTTACTCACTAATTAAAAACTTTATTAATTATTACTTATTTTTAAGACTTTTAAAAATTAGAACATTGAAAAAAGTGTTTGTTCCAGATCCAAACTTTTTAAAATACTCAAATAAAAATATTAATATTAAAAATAAAATTAATAACTCAATAGATTTTGGTTTTTTTGACAAAGCAAAAGACTCTGCCACTAGAAAATTATTTAAATTAAAAAAAAAAGATAAAAAAATAATTAATATATTAGTTTATGGTTCTATAAGATTTGAAAAAGGAATTCAGCATCTTTTAAATGCGTTGAGTAAATTTGATAAACGTGAGAAATTTAAAATTATAATTGCAGGAAGACAAGATAAATATACTCAGAGAATTATAAAGTATTACTTGAAAACAAAAAATTTTAATAAAATAATCGTGACATATAATAAATTTATAAAAGATAGTTTTGAAAAACTTTTATTTAATAAATGTGATTATGTGTGGACTGGATATACAAAAAATTATTTTGGCTCTAGTGCAGTGTTTTTTCTTGCAGCAAAATATAAAAAGCCAGTAATAACATCTGATCACGGATTAATTAGCTATTTTAATAGAATATATAAAATAGGCAAAAGTATTAAGATTGATGATATTTCTGTAACAAAAACTTTTTTAAAATCACTAATTAAGAAGAGAATAATTATATCAAATAAAAATTACGAAAGAATTCTTAAAATACATAATCAGAAAACATTTAGTCAAAATATATGCAAAAGTTTTAAGAAAATTTAGAAATCTTTTAAATTTCTGTTTTTAGTATAAAATTTTATCCAAAATTCTATCATTTCATCGAGCATTTGTTCGAATGTATATTCTGGTTTCCATTTTAATGTTCTTCTAATTTTAGAAGAGTCTCCTTTAAGATATTTTAGTTCCTCAGGCCTAAAAAATTTTTTGTTAATTTTTAAGTGTTTTTTTTTATTAATTTTAAGCTTTTTGAAAACATAATTTATCATTTGAGCAACTGATCTAGACTGTCCTGTGGCAACAACCCAATCGTCAGGTTTTTTATAATTTAATATTTTTTGCATTGCAATTACATAATCCTTTGCATGTCCCCAATCTCTGTACGCATGTATGTTACCTACTTCAAGATATTTTTGAAATCCTAAAGCAATTCTAACTGAGTTTTTTATAACTTTATTTGTCACAAAATTTGAACCTCTTCTTGTTGACTCATGATTAAAAAGAATTCCATTACATGCAAATAGTTTATAAGCATATCTATAGTGTTTAACTAAATTGTACGCGAAAACTTTAGAACAACCATATGGACTTGTGGGTTCCATTTTAGTTGTTTCTCTCTGATAACCATCTTTATCAACTGATCTACCAAACATTTCAGATGAAGATGCTTGATAGAATTTAGCTTTTGGCACTTCTCGCTTATAAGCTTGTAAAAGGTTCAATACCCCGATTGCATTTGTTTTTGCTGTAAATTCTGGAATATCAAAACTTATTCTTACATGCGACTGAGCAGCTAAATTATAGATTTCATTTGGTTTAATTTTTTTTAACAAATAAGAAAGTGAACTTTCGTTCAATAAATCTCCGTATATCAACTCTAAATTTTTTGAGAGGTGCTCTATCCTATTTCTTTGATGCTCTACAACGGAATTTCTTCTTATTATTCCATAGACCTTATAATTTTTTTTTAGAAGTAATTCAGTTAAAAAACTTCCATCTTGACCCGCAATTCCAGTTATAAATGCAATTTTTTTTTTCATTTCGTATGTTGTTTAATTAACTTTTACTAATATATTTATCTACAAGTTTTACAACTTTATTTATATCCTCGTTAACTTTTTTTTTAAATTTGCCAAGGTGTTTTCCTCCGAATGTTTTAGGGTTTATAATTTTTAGATGAATTTTTGATTTATCAAAATATTCAATGGCACTATTCACTAAACTATTGAGAGCAGATTTACTAGCTGCATATAACATATATTTTTTTCTAGGGGATGAGTACGAACTAGATCCAATGATTAATATTCTTACTTTTGTATTTGTTTTATTCTTCATATAAAAATTAATGATTTCCCAAGTAGGTAAAAAATTTATTTGAAATACATTCATATTAGAATTTTTATTTAAAGAAAATTTTCCAATACAATTTATGATAATATCTGGTTTAAATATTTTTAAGGTTTTTTTTAAATTTTTTTTATAATTTTTTTTTAAGAAATTTAATTCAGTTTTGC
>CESW01149567.1_pt1 | contig 21604 bp, 19 predicted proteins | sample 531171 | NCBI WGS metagenome assembly CESW01 (sample SAMEA2621859, study PRJEB7988) | marine metagenome | biome: marine biome (ENVO:00000447); feature: surface water layer (ENVO:00002042); material: "saline water (ENVO:00002010), including plankton (ENVO:xxxxxxxx)" | depth 5 m
AAAAAAGGACAAATTATAAATCTTGGATCAATTTACGGATTAAAAATCCCTAATTTTAAGATTTATAAAAATACAAATATAAAATCACCTATTATGTATACCTCTTCAAAAGCAGTATTATCTATAATGACTAAATATTTTTCAAAATGGTGCATACATAATAATAAAAATATTTGTTTTAGTTGTGTCAACCCTGCTGGTGTAAAAGATAATCAGTCAAGGACTTTCCAAAAAAACTACAAAAAAATTTATCAGGCTGAAATGTTAAGCAAAAGATTCGTATCTAAAAAAATACTGAAAGTCATAAAAGATCCTCAAAAATATAATGGAAAAGATATTATGATTACTAATGGAGCAATCTTGAAACATTAATCTTATTTAATTTAAAAATAAAAATTATTGTAAATAGAATATTTATAACGAAAATAAGAATTTTTATTTTATATACTTTGTCACGATTTATTATTTTTTCTGAAAACTTATATATCCCTGAGGTGTTACCATAAAATTTATTATTAAAGAGTATACTGTTACATTTGTTTGTATATTTGTTATCTTGATTAACAAATTTTAATATCTTTTTTGATAAATTATTAGTTTTAATTCTTTGATCTTTTATTGTTTCAGTATTATTGTTTTTAATAACAGTTCTGATAGATATACGCCCATTTTTTTTTGTAACCACCCACGTGTTCTCAGGGATTAAATGATAATAATTATTAAATCCTCCAATATCATTAGAACAGTGAGCCCAATAAGAGGAAACAAACATATATTGTTTACTATCCTTAACCAACATTAAGATAAAAAAAAATGTAGAAAAAACGAAAAGTAGTAAGTAATTATTTTGTTTCACTTTTTAAACCTTCATTCATTATTAAGGATATTATCAATACAAAAAGTAAATCTATGTGCCAAATTTGATTCCAAAAAGAAAAAATTATTAAATTTAATAAAATAATTAATAATATTTTTTTATAGAAAAAATTTTTTTTAGAAAAACGATTAAAAAATATAATTATTGGAATTAGCCAGAAACCTAAGGTTGAAAAATAAGTCATTAAAATATTATGAGGCGAAGTAATAGTATTCCATAAATAAAAATAAAAATCACTTCCCAGGGATGATATTGTGCCAACACCATTTCCTCCAAGGCTCATGAAGTAAATTAATTTTTTTAATAGAATATTCTCATTATAAATGTAAAAATGTTTTAAATTATCAAAACCAAGACTCCATGGTACTCCTAAATAAGTATCTAAGTTAAAAATATTTAAAACCACTCTGTCAGCAAAAGAATTTAAATTTATAATATTTGGAAAATAATAATTTAAGATTAAACTAGTTGAAATAGTTAAAAATATATAAAATAAAATAATATAGAAAAGAGTTTTTAAATTAATCTTTATATTAAATAGTTTAGTATAAATAAAAACACCTACACAAAAAAGAGCATTAAGAATATTTAGTTTGGACTCAAAATTGAAAAATGTTATAGAAATTAAAACACCAAATATTATATAATCAAAAAAACTCTTGTTTTTTTTGACAAAACCAGCAAATAGTGATGCAAATGCCCACACAGATGTTGTTATATGATCACCAAAAAAAATTGATCTAAATAATAAATATTTTTCGCCTTTAAATTCAAAATAAGAATTATTGTAAATTATTTCAGATATTGAAAAATAATCACTCAAAAATATAAAAAATATAAATTCAAATGATATAAAGATTCCAGTTAAATAAATAACTAATAAAAATAATTCTGTCTTATTATTAAAAAAAAAAATAATTAAAAATAAGTTTAATAGACCAAAAAAATATATATATCCATTAAACAAACTCCATATTAAATATTCATTTTTTAAATTATCTGTTAAGTAAAAATAGAAAATATTTATTAAATATATATAAATTGCAATTGAATTAGAAATTATAAACAGTTTTTTTTGATCATTGTTTAGTTTCTTATAAGTTTGAAAGCACAAGATAAGGATACCTGATGCAAAAAAAATTTCTTCATATCTAAATAAAACATCATATTTTGAATATTTTAATGACCCTGGTATAAAAAAATAAAGAAAAACAAGTAATGCAATATATTCTATAGGGTGATTAAGTTTCTTAAATTTTTCCAATTTTTGTCCCGTAAACTGCTTTACCAACTATCAAGTCAACTAGTGTTAGCAATATATAAGAATGTATAATTTCTACTGTATTATATGAAAAAGAATTAACGTGAAAACATAAACCTTTTTTATTAATTTTGTTAAGAGAGTTATTCTTATTTTTTCCTGATAAAGTTAATAAATTAATTTTATTTTTTGCACAATAATTTGCAGCATTTATTATGTTTCTTGACTCACCTGAAACAGATATTAATATTACCAAGTCTCCATTATTTGAATAACTGTGAATTGCCTGTTTGACAAAGTTGTCGAAACCATAATCATTAGAAAAACAAGTTATAAGATCTGCATCGTTGAAGTTAATACATTTTATTTTTGCATTTTTTGTTAAATCTACTGCCAAATGACTAGAAGTAGCTGCACTTCCCCCATTACCAAAAACAATTATTTTTTTTTTGTTTTTTTTAATTTTTTTAAATGCATTAACACACTTTTCAAATAATTTTTTTTGTTGATTTATCTCATTTAAATTAAAATAAGTTTCTTGCTGAATTTGTAAAAATAATTTATCAATACTCATTTTTAACTATAACACTAATTATTAGTTAAGCAAATATATGAAATATTTAGTTACTGGATGTTGTGGATTTATAGGAAGTCATCTAACTGAAAAATTATTAAAAAATAAAAAAAACTATGTAATAGGTATTGATAATTTATCTAGTGGTAATATTAAAAATATTAAAGTATTTAAAAAAAAAAAAAATTTTAAATTTATTAAGAAAGATTTAAATAATAAAAATTTAATTAAAAAATTAAACAAAATTGATTGCGTATTTCATTTAGCAGCTTTATCTGACATAATTCCTTCAGTGAGTGACCCCAAAACATATTATAAAAGTAATGTTGAAGCCACATTGAACTTACTTGAAATTATGAGAACGAATACAATTAAAAAAATTATTTATGCAGCTTCATCTTCTTGTTATGGATTACCCAAAGTTTATCCAACAAGTGAAAATGCGTTAATTGACACAAGATATCCATATGCATTTACAAAATATATAGCTGAAAAAACTATTATGCACTGGGCTGAGGTTTACAATTTGAATGCTGTATCATTGAGATTATTTAATGTTTATGGACCTAGAGTTAGAACTGTAGGTCATTACGGAGCTGTTTTTGGAGTTTTTTTAGCTCAATTAGCTAATAATTATCCAATTACAATCGTCGGAAATGGAAAACAAAAAAGAGATTTTACATATGTTAGTGATGTGGTTAATGCTTTTTTATTGGCGTCTAAAAAGAAAATTAATAAAAATGAAATTATAAATGTTGGATGTGGAAAACCTATTTCAATAAATAATCTTGTAAAACTAATTAGGCCAAACAAAATAAAATATATACCAAAAAGACCTGGGGAACCAGATATGACTTTTGCATCTGTTAAGAAAGCAAATAAAATTCTTGGATGGAAACCTAAAATATCTTTTAAGAAGGGCCTAAACTTAATGTTAAAAGATTTAAAAACTTGGAAAAAAGCACCTTTATGGACAACGGCAAAGATTAAAATAGCTACTAAAGAATGGTTTAAATTTGTTAGATAAAATCTTTTTGTAAAATTTTGAATTTTTTAAATAACAAAATAAACAAACTAACAAAAGTTATAATTTTAAATATAAAAATTATAAGACTTAATTCATTGGCATATTTTGATATATAATTTTTGAAATTAATTTTATTTTGATCTATTAATTTTAAATTATTTTTTAGAATAAACATAATCCTTGCACCAATTGTTTCTGGTACAACATAATTTGTATCAATTTCATAAAATCTATTTTCAACAAGATTGACTTTTGTCACTTTTTTTTCCAAAATTATATTATTGAAGATTCTGTATGAATATATACTAGGGTGCATATTAAAATTAAAAACAGCAAAAGAGTTATCTAGTCTACATTTAACTTTTTCACCTTTATAATCGGTATATTTAATTTCATTATTCACAGCATCCCTAAAAGGAATACTACAACCATCTAATTGACCACAAATAGCATAAGTTCCAATTGTAGTTCTAAAATAAATAGATGGTAAAAATAAGATTAAACTTAAAAAAGCAACACCAAATGAAATTTTTGGAAATTTTAAAAAAACAAATTTAAACCCATTAACAAAATTAGGAAATAAAAATAATAAAAAAGGAGCTATGCCCCGATTTCCTGAAATTCCTGCTGGCAAAAACCAATACTCCTCTAATGCAAAAAGGCCTATCAAAAAAAATAATGAAATTATTTTTATAATATCTTCAGTTTTAAAATTAAAAGCATAGGAAATTAAAACAAATATAATAATGGGAAATATAAAAAAAATACCTAATGAATAGCTAAAAAAAGTTTGAATTAATCTTTCTATGTAGGTTGTGATAATTTGAAGTATATTATCTGAGCAAAATGAGGCAACAATTTTTTCAATATAATAACTCTCTAAAGCTACAGGATTTAGTAAAATTTTAAAAATTATTATTAAAATTAAAAATATAGCGAAATACTGAAGTACATTTTTTAAAGAAAAATTTTTATCTTTAAAGTAAGTATATAAAAAAAATGGCATTAATACCCAACATGTAATTCTTATTTGTATTAAAAATGCGTCTATTATAGGTATAAAAAAATTGCCTTTGTTTTTTTCAATTAAATAAAATCTAAGCGAAAGCAAAAAAAAAATATAACTTTCAGCAAAAGCACTACTTGAAAAGAAATTTACTAAATAGGTACCAAAGTAAAAAAAAATTATTGCGAAAATTAAAAAGTTCCTATCAAACTTATTTTTGTAACAATTATAAATCAACAATACTGATATAAAAAATAAAGTTCCAGGAATTGATGCAGTTATAAATTCGATTAAATAGTTATACCCTTGAAAATATGGAATAAATTCAAAAAATTTAATTATTAAGACGTCTACTAAAAAAAAAACAAAATTATGTTTGAAAAAAGTATCTTCATTAAAAAAAAGAAAATTAGATTTATTTTGATAATTTGAAATAAAATTTACAAGTGAAAGATCTGAATTTAAAAATTTTTGGCTGATATCAAAAATTTTTTCGTAGTCACCAGAAATACTACCTTTAGAAAATATAAATAAGTAGATTATAAAAAAGAAAAATATATAAGTTTTTTTATTTAATGAGAAAAACATATTCAAAATCGCTGACTGTAGTAGTGCCATGTTATAACGAACAAAAGACTATCGGTAAAGTGGTTTCGATAATTAAAAAATCTCTCAAAATTTCAAAAATTTTTAATTATGAAATTATAATAGTTAATGATGCCTCAACAGATAAAACTATTAATGAACTTAATAAAATAAAAGAAAAAAAATTAAAAATTGTTAATAACTATAAAAATCTTGGTCTCGGTAAATCAGTCATAAAAGGTTATAAATTAGCTAAAGGAAAGTACTGTATGTACGTACCTGGAGATAATACCCATCCAGTTCAAGGCTTAGTTATGATTCTAAAAAAAATAAATTTTTTAGAGGAGGAATTAATTATTCCTTACGTAAAAGATAACAGATCAAGACATTTTTTGAGAGTCTTATTATCAAGTATATTTACTATTACTGTTAATTTTTTATTTAATCTTAAAATACCTTATTATAATAGCTTGGCCGTTTATCCAGTTTCAAAAATAAAAAAAATAAAAAAAGTAAATGGAGATTTTTCTTTTCAAGCTCAATTAATCATAATTCTTATTAAAAAGTTTAGATTACACTACAAATTTGTTGGCACCATAATTAAAGAAAATAAGGAGTTTTTCTCCAATGCAGTAAGATTAAAAAATATATTGCTTGTTATAAAAAGCATTATAAGACTAAATTTTAATTTTAATAAAAAATGAAATGTCGAAAAATAAAATAATAATTTTTGGTGCCGGGCCTAGCGGACTATCAACAGCATATGGTGTAAAAAAAAATTCTCCACAAGATATTGAAATGTTTGAAAAAAAAAGTAGCGTAGGTGGACTAGCTGGAAGCTTTATAATGGATAAGGATTTTATAGATTATGGTCCTCACAGATTAGCGATACAAAATTTAAAGATAAAACAAATTGCCGAAAGTTTACTAAGATCGAATATATTAATAAACAAAAGCCAACACGGTGTACAATTTAAAAATAGGCTTTACCAATTTCCACCGAAAATTAAAGATCTAATAAATATAAAATCAATAATTATAATTTTAAAAATTATATCCAGTTATTTCCTTGGAAAATTACACTGGTTTGTAAATAGATATGGAAATGAAAATTTTAACGAATTTATTCACCATCAGTTTGGTAAATTTTTTTTAGATGAAATAGCGAGACCAATGAGTACAAAAGTCTGGGGTGATAGTAATAAAATTGATCCGAGTTTTGTTACCCAAAGATTTTCAATGATTAAACCATTTGAAATTTTTAAACAATTTATTTTTCCAAGCCCAAAACTTAACCCATCAATATTTTACTATCCAAAATATGGAGGTTTCCAAGCCATTTGGGATGCAATGAAAGAGTCCCTAGAAAATAATAAAGTTAAAATTAATTTAGAATCGTATCCAACAAAAATTGAAATTGAAAATAGTAAAATTAAATATATAGAAATACAAAATAAAAACGGTCTTGTTAAATTAAATACTGAAAATTCTACAGTAGTTTCGTCAATACCTATCTTTAATCTAATTAAAATAATGAATACAAATACTGATAATTTATTAAATCTAGCCAAAGAAGTAAGAATTAGATCCATGTATTTGGTGATAATGAAATTTAATCAAAATCAAACTTTACCTTATAGGACTTTAATATTTCCAGAAAAAGAATTTATTTTTAACAGGATTTTTGAACAAAACCTTTATAGCAGAAATACTATAGAAGATAATAAATCTGTAATAGTTGCTGACATAACATTTGATAAAAATAGCGAATTTTATAGTACTGATAAAATTAAAGAGATAGTCAAAGAGCAAATTGGTAAACTAAATTATATAAATATTGATAAATTAGAAAGTATTAAAGTAGAATTAATTGAGCATGCATATGTATCTCCAGAGGAGCAAACTAGAAAAAATTTTCAATTAATTGAAAAAAAATTGAACGAAATAGAAAATCTAGAATTAATTGGTAGGTTTGGCGTTGGAGAGTACGATAATAGTGATTATGCTATTTTAAACGGTTTAAATTTATCAGATTATTTAACATCAAAAATTTCGAAAATAGAATACGATTTAATCAAATCAGGCTCTAGTCAGGAAAAAATATTAGGCTAATTTTTTTTAAAAAAATTACCAAAAAAATTTTTCGCTATCATCCCATTAAATTGACCAATTTGAATTAAAAAATGTTCTAATGATTTTAAATTTTTCATTCTTCTGTAAAATATTTTCCATCTCAAATAAAAGGCAATATTGGCTTTTTCTCTAATTGAATTTAGTTCTTTTAAACTTAACTTAGAAATAGAAATACTTGTTTTTAAAGTATCGGACAGATTTTCAGATTTTATAGTTCCCGATTTTATAGCATTTTCTCTAAATGTACTTCCAGGTAGAGGTGCAGCTATGTTAAATGAAGCAAAATCTATTTTTATTTCTTTAGCGTAATTTATAGTGTTATAAATATCCTCTTTATTCTCATGAGGTAATCCAATAATAAAATCAGCACAAACGCTTATTCCTATTTTGTCTGCATAATCTAGAAGATCATGTAAAACGTTTTCATTAACTTTCCTGTTGTAAAGGGCAAGGTTTTTTAAATCTTTACTATCTATACCTATCACAATCGTATGAAAACCTGCATTTTTCATTAAACTCAATATTTCTTCATCAAACACACTTGGATGAAAATAGCAGGAATATTTAAGATTTAGATCCTCACTAATAATTTTTTTTAAAAGTTCTTTTCTTAAATTTTTTGGTACACCGAAAACTTTGTCAAAGAATTGAACTTCTTTAAATCCCAACTTTTTAATATATTTAAGTTCCTCAATTATATCCTCGTTATCTTTACATATAGGATGCATTAATCCACTTGTACAATAGGAGCAAGAATAGGTACACCCCCACATAGTAGTTACAGTTGTAAAGTTTTTAGTAGTTAAAAAGGGCCAAGCGTAACTCTTTTTAAATAGCTCATGCCTTGGTAAATTTGATTTAACAAAAGTAACTTTTTTCTTCCTATCTTTTAAAAAGGGATGTTCTTTGTAATCTGTTATTACAAAGTCAAAATCATAGACACTATTACCTTTTTTTAACTGTCGTATTGTAGCAATTTTTTCGATATCTAAATTGTAAGGCTTATAAATTATAGCATCTACATCTAAATCAAAAATATCCTTTCGGAAATTTTCTTCTAAAAAAATGTCACCTAAAACACAAATAGTAGCTTGTTTATATATATCTCTTATTTTTTTAAGATACTGTACATCTTCATAATACGATACAGAACCTAGTGAAAAAAAAATTAAATTAATTTTTTTATTTAAATTATTAATTTGATTATAAAATTCTAAATCGTTTAATTCATCTACTGTTCCATCAATTAATGACAATTGATCATCGTCCTTAAAATATGAAGACATAATTATATAGTCATTAGGTTGCCATAAATAATCAGCTTTTGTTTCATGAGAACAATCGATTAGACGAATAAATTTTCTTTTATTTTTTGATGGAGGGATTACAAAACTAGCTATCATTTTTTAATATACAAGAGTTTGAATTTAAAAAATTTCTAATTATAGTGTATTTTTTACCTGTGGTGTTAATAAAATTTTCAGAGCAGTACTCATAGAGCAAATAATAGTCAAAATCTTTAAGATTAAAATTTTTAAGTAAAGTTTTGTTTGTATAATCTGGATTTTCATATTCTATTTTATTAAATTTGTTGTCAATAACAGGATGTGACAACATATTTAAAAAAGTATAATTAGTTTTTATTTTAATATTTTTTTTTCCCTCAAAATATTTAACAAAATAGTTGTTAATTTCAACGTCCATACCAACTGGGTCAGTTTTCATATTTAATATTTTTTGAAATATTATTTTTTCTAAATTTTTTTTAGTAGGAATATTTTTATTTAACGAGATTGTTAATAAAATAATTACTAAAAAAAATGTAATAATAAACTTAAATTGTATTCTTTTTAAATAACTAAGCGAAATTGAAATAAAATTCATTAAGCCAAACATGACTGTAAAAATATAAATTGGCCATAAATGTCTTATTTCCATGCTCATAAAAGTAGCCCACAGAAGAAAATAAATTAAGCATATGGAAGAAATAACTAAATATTTTTTATTTTTTGTTAATAAAGTGCTTAATAAACAAAATACGAAAAAAGTTGATGGTTTAAATACTGCTTCTTCTATTCTTCCAAAGAAGTTGCCATAATTTTTTCCATGACCGATACCTTGATGAAATTTTTCATCAAATAGTAACACTTTAAAAATACTATTATTTTCAAAAAGATTGTATTTAAATATTTGAACAAAATAAAAAGGTAAAAAGATAATTAGAATCGTAAAAGTAACAATTAATATTGATTTAACTATTTCCCTGTTAAATAAATGTTTTTCAAGAATTATAAATATTAGTATATATGGTGCAATTATCCATCCTTGTTCTTTTGTTAAAAGTACAGACAAACATATAAAAGCATATAAAATTAAAAATTTTTTGGTTTCTGTCCAATTATTAAAAAGAATATTATCAGTCCTAAAGAAAGATAGGTAGAAAGACAAAAATGTTAACAACACGTACGCTAATGGAAACTCCATATAACCTGAAGTAAACATTGAGTAACTCGTGTCCCTCAAATATATTATTGAGATAATACCGGAAAGTAAAAAAATAATATTCGACTCAGATAAACTTATGGAAAGCACAGCAAATAAAATTAAAAAAGGTAGTAGCAAATATATTATTTTTGCAAATGGTTCTAGATATTGATCGTTATAAAATGCATATATAATAGAAGTATTTGCAGGCCAGAGTTGTGGTCTAACAAATACTGTTTCAGGTATATTATTTTCAAACCATATTTTTGACCATTTTGAATAATACGCCATGGCATCTCCCAAATCAAAAATTTGCAAATAGCCATTGTAAGGTGATTTAAGTAGTGGAAAATATTTTATTAAAAAAATTCCAAATGTTATTAAACTTAAGTATAAAATAAATAAATCTAATTTTTTATTAATTAAATTATTAAATTCTAATTTTGTTAAATTTTTTATTTGATTAAGATATAGATTTATTTTTTTAAATTTCAATATTATGTAAATCAACTCTATAAAGAGTATAGTATACAAGATTAAATAATTAAAAATATTAAGAGAAACTAAAATAAATACAAAAATATAATTTATTACCAATGTGAAGCAAATGCTTATATTTAATATAGTAAATATATTATATTGTAGCTTTAGCCTTGAAGATAAAAGAAATCCTGGAATTAAAAAAGTTTGTAAAAAAATAAACGGAAAAATTAAGTAAATTATTTTTTCTTGGACCATAATCTTTATTTAAATATTAAGTTCCAGATTAAGATTTTTGGCAATGCTATCTTATAAAAAATTTACATGCAAAGGTTCATTATCTTTTGCTCGAACTATCCTTTTCCCTCCATTAATGTGATCATCTAGAGCTTTACTTACGTAATGTTGAATTGGTAATGTTCCCATCATAGTTTGAGCATCGAAATTTGGTGAGGCTAAATAATTCATTATTTTTTGATATCTTTCTGATTTAAAAACATCTTTAAATCTTTCATCAACAAAGTTTCCCATATGCAATTTTGAATATCGAGCATTAAAAAACATTCCTGAAGGAGCAATCAAACCGCTTCCACTTATCTGAAGTAAAAATTGAGGTCCATAAAATCTTTTATAAGAAGGTTTGCCTTTGTCCTTAATTTTATCCCATTTAACAATAATTTTTGTGTTCTCATTCCCTAAAGTCTCAGCCTTATCCAACAAATCATACATTTCCTCGTATTTAGTATAGTCCACTCCAAGAGTGCCAAATTCATCATCAGAGCAATGTTTAATTACACCGTAGTCAACTCCTAAATCTATAGCTAATTTAGCAAAAGGAATAATTTCATCTTTAAATTCTGGCATTAATACCATCTGTATACCAAGAGTGACTTTTAAATTTAATTTTTTTTTAAGATCTACTGCATATCTAATATGCTTCATTGCTCTATCAAATACTTCTGTGTGATCTTTACTTTTGAACATTATTCTAGAATATTCCTCTGGTGTTCCAGCTGCACAGGTAAATCTTACCCATGTTAAATGTGGTAGAACTTGATCAATTTTTTCAGGTTCCCATTCCCAACCATTCGTTGCATTACCAACGTCAATTCCTACACTAGAGGCATGTTGGATAAATGGTACGTATGCTTTAGATAGAGTGCTTTCACCATCAGAAATAAGTGAGACACCTTTCACTCCCACCTCAGCAAAATCATCAACCAAATCTAAAGCTTGCTTTACTTTAATTGAGGATCTTTCTTGAGGTTCTTGAACCATTGCATAACAGAAGGAACACATTGCTCCACAAGCTCTGGTTAATGCCATGTCAACACTTATGGGTGCAATTCTTTCACCATTCTCCCATGCTTCAACTCTGTCATAGTGGTATGAAAGCTTATGAGAGTCTAAAATTAGCTTTCCATGTTTTGTATCGACAGAGTTACTTTGATATCTGCTAATATCTTTTAAACCTGTTTGCATAATTTAAATTTCTTCATCTTTTTTAAAGGTTATACCTCTCAAATTTCTTAGTTTACTTTTATCTCCCACAGGTTCTAACCATACAGTAATTGCTTTTTCAATAGAAGCTTTTAAATAGCTTTCTAAATCTAGCAACAATATACCTCTTTCGCTTGCAGGAATGGATTTTTGAATTTTTATTATTACTTGAGCATCATTATCTGCACTTATAATTTCGAAATCTTTGTAAAGATTATTGATTTTAAGTTTGTCATTAATTATTTTAATTCTCTCTTCTTCAGGTTTTTTTTTCCAATCTAAGGACGAAACTGGGGAAGAAGCTTGAGAAAAAGCTTTTGAAATAAAATTTTCCATATAATTTTAATTATTATTTATAAAACTTATTAATTAAATTTGAAATATAAATAATTTCTTTTTCTTTCAAAAATTGGTTGATTGGCAATGAAATAATTCGTTTTGACTGATTTTCAGTTATTGGGTAGCTATTTTTTTTTTGACCTAAATTTTTTGAACAATGTTGTAAATGTATAGGTACAGGATAATGAATTGCAGAACCCACTCCATTTTTTTCTAAATACTTTTTTAACTTATCTCTTCTGTCAACTTGTATTACGAAAGTATGATAAGTATTGAATTCATTTTTTTTCTCATTTGGAAAAAAAATATTATTAAAATTTAAATTTTCCAAGTACGTATTAACATTTTTTCTTCTCTTTGTGATCACTGACTTCAGACGTTTTATTCTAAAATTTAGAATTGTTGCCTGAATAGCGTCCATTCTAGAAACATATCCAAAAGATTTAACATTATTCCTATTATCTTCCATTCCATGCGATCTAAGATTCTTTATTACATTGTAAGTTTTTTTGTTGTTTGTAGTTAAAAAACCTCCATCACCTGATGCATTTAAATTTTTAAGAGGATGAGTTGAGAAACAGCCAATGTCCCCCCAGGATCCTGACATTTTATCTTTATATTTCGAGAGTATTGATTGAGCTCCATCCTCAATTACAGGTATTTTGTGTTTTTTTGATATACTCATTATTTTATCCATCGAGCACATTCTTCCGGTTAAATGAACAGGCATTATTGCTTTTGTTTTTTTTGTTATTTTTTTTTCAATTTCGTTTTCATTTATATTTTGATCATTTTTAACATCCACAAATATTGGTTTAGCTCCTAAATGCATAATTACAGCAGTAGAGGCTATAAATGAATTTGGAGGGGTTATCACCTCATCTCCTTTACGAACCCCAAGCAAATGTAAGCCAAGAGTTAGCGCGTCTGTACCACTATTTAAAGCAACACAATATTTTACTTTACAAAGTTTAGAAATTTTTTCTTCAAACTTTTGAACTTGATCACCACCTATCCAATTTCCAGAAGATAAAGTTCCATCTATTTCTGATAATAATTCTTTTCTCTCAGTTAAGTATTGTTTTGAAATATTAACATATGGAATTTTCATTTTAGGAGTAAAATTTTCTCACACATCTAATAATATATAGCATTTCCTTTTTACTTAAGTGTTGATCACACGGAAAACTAATAATGTTTTTTGCATGATAATCTGAAACCGGAAAATCTCCTTTTTTATGTTTTAAAAATTTCATTGCATTTTGCCTATACATCGGAATTGGGTAATGAATTTTTGCTTCTATACCTTTTTTTTGGCAATACTTAAGAAGTTCATCTCTTCTTTCGGCAAAAACAATATAAAGATGATAAACTATTTTATAATTTTTTAATCTGGGGGGAATTGAAATTCCGTCAATCTTGCCAAGGTTTTCATCATAAAAATTGGCATTTTCAATACGTTTACTAGCAATTTTTTTTGCTGTTGGGATTAACCAATTACCAACAACTGCTTGAAAGGTATCTAATCTTGAATTATATCCACATATTTCAACATTGTCTCTATCAACTAAACCATGATTTCTGAGAAGCTTAAGTTTTTCATAATATTTTTTATTGCTTGTCACAATTATACCACCATCAGACCAAACATTAATATTTTTTAAAGGATGAAGTGAAAAAGCTCCAAAATCACTCCATGTTCCAGAGTTTTTATTATCTATAGAAGCTAATATGGATTGACAAGCGTCTTCTACCACTGGAATTTTATATTTTTTAGCAAGTTTATTTAATGCAATCATATTTGTCATATAACCAGTAAAGTGAACTGGAACTATTGCTTTTGTTTTTTTTGTTATTTTTTTTTCAACTAGATTAACGTTCATACAAAACGAGTCATCACAATCAACAAAAACTGGTTTAGCGCCGAGTTCACATATAGCCCCAACTGTAGCAACAAAAGTATTAGCCGCTGTGATGACTTCGTCACCATTTTTAATTCCCAAGGTTTTTAAGCTTAATTTAATGGCATCGGTTCCAGAATTTACCCCAACCGCATATTTAGTACCGATAAGTTTTGCAAATCTTTTTTCGAATTCAGAAAGTGGTTTCCCAAGGGTAAAATCTCCAGATTTTACAAATTTTTTGAGTTTAGACCACAAATCAGGACAATTACCAAATTGTTGTGGGAGGTATGAGTATCTTACTTTCATTAAAAAGGGCCTTTAAAATTTAAATCTGGAACATCAATTGGAATATCATTTTTTAACTTTTTTAGCATTTTTATTTTATTCTTACCTTTTTTTAAAATGTCTAAAATGGCGCATAAAATTATTTTTTTATTGGGATAATAACTATTTGCTAAAAATCTAGTTGATGGTGTGGGCAAAAATGGAAGTCCAATTCTTACTGGCTTTGATTTTAAATTTTCTAAGCAAGTTTCAGAAATTCTGCTAATAATTTCTGATCCAATTCCAAGATTTTTAAATCCACTATCGATTACAATTATTCTTCCTGTTTTTTTTACTGAGGAAATAATCGAATTAGTATCAAGAGGTTGAATGACATTTAAATCAAAAAGATCAAAGGAAATTTTATCAGCATTTAAAATTTTTTGTATTTCCAATACTTCAAGTAAATTGTAACCATTAGCAACTATTGTTAAGTCTTTACCTTTTTTTATTTTTTTTGGTTTGTTGATGTTTTGTAAATAGAATTTTTTTGGCACATACCCCTTAATATTGTGAAGCCATCTATGCTCTAAAACTATTACTGGATTAGGGTCTTTTATTGCTGATAACATCATCCCTTTAAAGTCGTAAGGCAAGCATGGCATTATTACTTTTAAGCCAGGGATTTGCGCAAACAAACTATCTAATATTTGTGAGTGCATTGGACCTTGACCCCATCCTCTTCCTATGATTAAACGAATTACAATTGGTATTGTGTGTTTTGAATTAGAAACAAAAAATGCTTTCGCACAATTGTTAACTATTTGTTCCAAAGCAAGTAAGGCAAAATCTACTCTTTGATGAATTTGAATTGGTTTTAATCCCATCATAGCTGAACCTATACATAATCCAGTCATTGCATTTTCAGAAATTGGAGTTTCTATAACTCTTTTTTTTTTAAATATTTTTTTTAAATGCTTTGTAGTTCCAAATATTTCTTTTGGGTCATTCACACCTTCTCCAATTACATATACATTTTTGTCTTTTCTCATTGCAATAATTGTTGCCTCATTTATTGCTTGACTGGATGAAATTATTCTTTTTTTAGGCATATAACTTGATTTTATCTAGCCTGGTTCCTTTAAACCTTTTTTTTCTGCTTTTTTCAAAAATGCTATTTATTTTAAATTTGTATTCACTTTTAAAATGATTAATTTTGTTTTCAGTTAAAATATTTTTAGAGATTAATAATTTTTCCATTTTTTTTATTGGACAATTTTTCAACCAATATTTTAGTAAATCTGGGTCTCTATAGTTTAGATCATCGTCTTTATTTGGTCCACAATGTTCAAAAACTCTAAAGGTATCAAGTAAAATAAATTGTGGTTGTTTATTTTTTCTTATTTCATTAATTATTATTTTAGATTTTTCAAAAATATTTATGGTCTCATTTCCATTTAAGTAATGTGTCTTTATATTAAATGATTTTGAGATATTTTTTATTAATTTTTTTGGTTGTCTCTCTGTGATGTCTGTAAAACAAGAAAATAAATTATTTTCACAAACAAAAAGGACTGGCAAAGACATGAGTTTTGAATAGTTTAAACTTTCATAAAATACACCCTCTTCAATAGCAGCATCTCCTAAAAAAATAACAGCAATATTACTTTGTTTTTTATATTTAAAATAAAATCCTGCTCCAACACCTACGGGTATTGCGCTTGATACGATAGGAACACTGGATAAAATTCCTTTTTTTTCGTCAAATAAATGCATAGATCCCCCTCTCCCCCCTGTGCAACCATCCGAATTTCCATAAAATTCATTTATCATTTTATTTATATCGCCACCCTTTGCTAGATAGTGAGCATGACATCGGTGGTTACTTACTATTTGATCTTTATTATTTAAGTTTTTGCAGATACCAACTGCAATTGCCTCTTGTCCAATTGATAAGTGAATAGGGCATCTCATTTCTTGCTCATGATATTTATTTGAAATTGTTTCCTCAATTATTCTAATTTTTAAAACATTTTTATATAAATCTAAAATATTTTTTTTATTAGTCATTTAATAAAGATTTGAGATTATTTTTTATAATTCTAATATTATAATATTGATCATCTTTAAATGTATTTGTTAACTTTTTGTTTTTAAAGGCATCGACTAAATCATTTATTGCATCAGAAATAGTTTTCTGAGTTTTAAATCCAATTTTATTAAAAATTTTTTCTGAGGAAATTTTGTATGATCTTTGGTCTTCAATTTTTTCATGAATTAATTGTGCATCTGGGCAAGACAAATTTACCATTTCTGCTAGCTTTTTTACTGAGTGATTTTCATCTCCAACATTAAAAATTTCATTGTTTGATTTTTCTGAATTTTCAATAACTTTTAAATATGACTCTGACATATCATCTATATGAATATTAGGTCTTAGTTGATCTCCTCCGTGTATAATAATTTTTTTATTAAAATAAGCATGGTTTGTAAGAATATTTACTATTACGTCCAAACGCTGTCTTTCAGAATACCCACAAACTGTAGCCGGTCGTATAATAGTTTTGTTGTATTTTGCACTTTCGTTTAAAAGTATTCCTTCGCATTCAAGTTTAAATTTTGAATAATCAGTTATTGGTTCAGCTTTTAAATCTTCTGTAACAGAATTTTCTTCTTTAACGCCATATACACTAGATGATGATGCATATATAAATTGTTCAATGTTATATTTTTTAACTTTATTTATCAATTTTGGAAAACAATCAAAATTAATATCTTTTCCTAGATTTGGATTAAGTTCATATGATGGATCATTAGATATACAAGCTAAATGTATAATTATATTGGTGTTTTCCAAAAAGTTTTCTAGTTTGTTTAAATCTCTAATGTCACCATTAATTATTTTAAGATCTTTATTATCTAAAAGATCATTAAAAACGTCTTTTTTATAGAGAAATAAATCGTAAGCAATTACTTGATAATTTTTTCTTAATAATTTTCTAACTAGGTTGCAACCAACATAACCTCCGCCACCGAGAACTAATATAGTTTTTTTTTTCATTATTTTAAAATTGTGCTTAAATATGACAGAAAACTTTCAAAATCAATTTTTTTACTATGTCCTCTAATGTTTGTTTTTAAAGAGCCAATAGTGTTGCCAATTAAAGCAATTTCATCTATTTCAAAACCACAACTTGCAAATAAGCTTGTAATTACAAAATATGCATCGCCAGCTCCCATGGTATCAACAATTTTGTTTGAAAAAACAGGTAACTTAAATTGTTTATTTTTATCAAAGACAATCGAGCCGTCTTTTCCTAAAGTAATCGCAAATTTATTCGTATCAATTTTTTTTGAAAGTATATTTCTATATATTTTTTCTGGTGATAAAAATTTATTTTTTGACGCTAACTTTGCCTCTGGATAATCGATACAGACATAATCAGCTTTTTTATATTTTGTAATTAAGTTGTATCCTTGATTTGAGCTATTGCTTTGGGCATTTACTGCTAAAAATTTTGAATTTGATTGTATATACTTTATTGTTTTAGGCGTAAGGAAATTATGACCAAAGTCGTTAACTATAACTAAATCGAAATTATTAAGGTTTTTTACTAGATAAGAATATATTTTTTTTTCGTCTGAGATTGCAATTGGTTTATCTATCATTTTGTATATTTGAAACAATTTTCTGTTTAATCCAGATTCAACGTATCTTATTTTTTCTATAGTTTTTAGACTATTAAGTCTTAAATTTTTTATTTTTAAATGTGATCCAAATTTTTTAATTATCTTATTTAAAATTGGTTTATCATATGATGTAAGTATATTTACTTTTTTTGAGAAAGAAGATAAATGAACACCGGCTGCCAAAACACCACCTGCAAATATCTCATTTTTTAAAAGAAGATTTGATATCAAGTTTTCTTTAGGAGTTTTTCCTAAGGGTTGAACATACTTATATTCATCAACTATTGTCTCACCAATCAAAAGAACTTTTTTATTTCGGATTTTTTTTAAATTTTGAAGTACTTTGTTAACAACATCTTTTTTTTTAAATATGTGAATCTTGTTTTTTAATTCATTTGAATAATTTTCAAAATAGTTATTAATTAAATTTGATGAGCTATAAACTATTTCATTAGAATATATTACTTTACCATTATATTTTTTTACTTCTAATTTTTCTTTTTTTATTTTTTTAGTAATATCATTAGAATTATCTTTATATTCTTCACCTTTAAGATAAAAATCTGGCTTTACAGTTTTAATCGCAGGTATTGCACTTGCATCATTAACTATGAATACGTAATCTATAAACTCAAGAGACTCTAACATTTCTTTTCTGTACATTTCTTTAAAATAAGGTCTACCATGACCTTTCTTAACAAATTTGTCAGCAGTTATTGAAACAATTAGTTTTTGCCCAAATTTTTTCGCAAATTTAAGATGTTTGATATGGCCAACATGAAGTAGATCAAACGTACCGTGAGCTAGAACAATTTTATAAGAATTTCTTCTAAAATTATTAACTATAGATTTAATTTTATTAGGGTTTTCTATTAAAATCATATCAAATTATGTTTTTTCATATATTTAATTTAACATTTAATCAAACTTTAAATTTGTTTGATATTATTTATTTTGATACACAAAATTAGCATGTTAAAAAAAAAAATCTGTAAATTTTTTTTATGGAATTTTCATCTGTTTCTTTTTTTTTTCCCTAAAAAAATTGAAATAAGTCAAAGTCTAAAATTAACTTTTTCTTTAAGATTATATTTTTTGTTTAAAAATTTCGATTATGCTCTTAAAATAAAATTTATTTTGTTGTTAATTTTAATCAATATTTTATCAATAATTTTTTATTTCAAATTATTTAAAACTTTGAATTATAAACAGAAAGAAATTTTTATCAAAAGATTGTCTAATTTAAATATTAATAATTTATCAAGAGGTATACTTGCATTAAAAAGTCAATCTATAATTATTTTTTATTCTATCTTAAAAGGTAATCTAGATGATGAATAAAAGTTTAGAGTATGATTATATTGTAATTGGCTCTGGCGCAGGAGGGGGTGTAGTTTTTGATGAGTTAAAAAAAAATAATAAAAATGTTTTATTAATAGAAAAGGGACCACATATAAAAAGTAAAAATTTAAAAAAAGAATTTTATCACTCTCTAAAAAATATATGGAAGTCTTCAGGATACCAGTATGCAGATGGAAATATATCATTGCCAATTTTGCAAGGTATTTCATTGGGTGGCTCAACTACGATAAATGGTTCTATTATGCAAGAACTTGAGGAAAATTTCTGTAATAAATTAATATCAATAATTAACACAAACAATAAAAACTTTAAATTTGATAATTTATTAAAATTTCAAAATAATATTAAGAAAGAATTTAATATCACATCAACTAATAAAGAATTTAATCAAGATAATAATTTGATTAATGAGTTAAAAAAAAATAATTGGGAATACAAATTTTTAGAAAGAGCAATCTCTGACGATAAATATTTAGATAGAACATTATCTGGAAACTCTATTGAAAGCATAATATTAAGAAAATATAATGGTTCAAATATTCTAACAAACTTAGACGTCAAATTGATTGTAAAAGATAAAAAAAAAATTCTGGGAGTTAAATGTTTTGATAAAACAGAAAGAAAAAATATATTTATAAAAGTTAAAAAAAAATTAATTGTTAGTTGTGGAGTTTTAGGAAGTGCAAAACTTTTAATGAAATCAAATATAAAAAATAAAAATTTAGGTAAAAAATTTTCGTGTCATTTAAGTGGTGCAGTTGACGCTTTATTTCTAGAGCATAAAAAAAAAATTGAGGGTACGTTGAATGCTATTGAAATCACTACTGATGATAACTCGTGCAAGAAATTCGCAAATCAAAATGTACCAGATGAAATAATTTTATCCAGAATTCCATTTGAAAATCACGACAATTTGAGAGAGAAACTGAGTAAAGTTTCATCTTGGGTTTATAATGTGTCGTCAAAAGATACTGGATATATAAAAAATAGTTTTTTTAATCGTAGGCTTAAGTTTAATATTACTGATGATGAATTTAAAAAAGTAAAAAAATTTATTTTTAAAATTTCAGATTTTTTGTTTAGAATTGGAGCAATTAATGTTTTTCCAAATGTATTAAATAAAAATAATCTTACAAAAAATATGTCTGAAATTGAAACTTTATTAAGCAAAATTGATAATAAAGATTTACTGCTAACTGCATCACATTTGTTTGGAACTTGTTGTATTGGTAAAGATGAAAATAATGGTGTAGTAGACGAGAATTTTAAGGTTTTTAATTATGAGAATTTATTTGTTGTAGACTCAAGTGTATTCCCTTTTACAACAAGTTATAACCCTCAATTAACTATAATGATTTATGCAAAATTAGCATCAAATTTAATAATTAATGAGTAAAAAAGTTATAATAATCGGTGGCACTAGTGGAATAGGTTTTTCTATCTCCGAGTTATTTGCTAAAAAAAAATATAATGTAACTGTTGTTTCATCCAATATACAAAATTTACAAAAAACTTTATATAATTTAAAAAAAATAAATGAAAATTGCTCATATATAAAATGTGATCTAAAAAATGAAGTAGATGTTAAAAATCTTAATCAAATTATATTAGATCAAGGAGAGTGTATAGAGTGTGTAGTTTTTGCAAGTTGCAAAGGTTTATTTGGTAAAATCGACGAAATTAATAACGAAAAATTTATTAATTATTTTAAAACTTTTGCAGTTTCTTATTTAAAAATTTTAAAAATTATTTTCAATAATAAAAAAACAAGAATAATTTACCTATCTTCATACATAGGTCATTTTAATATACCAAATTATAATGTTTATTCTTTTATAAAAGTTACAGTGGATAATTTTTTAGAAAAATTAAAAGTAGAAATAAAAAAAGGAAGAATATTAATTGCATATCCGGGATCAGTTAAAACAGATTTTGACGAAAAATCTGAGTTAATTGGAAATTTTAAACTAAGAAACTCCAAAAATAAGAAGTCAGCAGAAGAAGTAGCGAAGAAAATTCTTAAATCATATGAAAGTTTTGATGATGTTTTCCATTCAAGTATTTTGATGAAATTTTTATTTTTTTTAAAAAATATATTTCCAGGACTTATAAACTATA
>CESW01020653.1_pt1 | contig 21484 bp, 22 predicted proteins | sample 531171 | NCBI WGS metagenome assembly CESW01 (sample SAMEA2621859, study PRJEB7988) | marine metagenome | biome: marine biome (ENVO:00000447); feature: surface water layer (ENVO:00002042); material: "saline water (ENVO:00002010), including plankton (ENVO:xxxxxxxx)" | depth 5 m
ATGGGGCTAATTCCATAAAGGCTAATATCAGTGATGGAATATAAATTAAGCGTTATTTTTAATGCATTTAGAATAACAAATGTCGCTAGAACTCTTATTTTTCAACAAACAGTCAATGCAACAATTTAGATTCCAAAGGCTGATTATTTGATTATTTCCGCTGCTTTTCTAACCATGTATGGGATATATCCTAGCATGAAGAAGAAATAAGCAAATGCTCCTAGGTAAGTTAGCGCATTAATCTCATACTTGAAGCCAATGGCAGTCATAACTGACATTAATACAATTACAATTGAAGATTCGATAAATCCTGCGATAGAAGTCTTCCAAGAATCGACATAGCTAAACTTACTTGCATCCCATCTACCATCCTTCAGTGCTTTACCAACTGGGTATATGATCATTTGACCGTATGCTATTATTGTAAGGACTAATGCTACCATTATGATTAACAGTCCTACTAAAGCATCTCCACTATCAAGCGCTAAGTAGAACGAAGAACCCCAAAGAATGGTTAGAATTATCATAGAGACAATCCAACCACCGAGAGCTATAATCCCATATTTGAAAACACTCAGTGCAGATGACAGATTTATTGCTGCTTTCATACCTTGAGGGCTTGTTGTTACAATTACAGGTTGAAGATTTTGTTGTGGCAATACTTGAGGAAGTTGATTAACCGGGGTTTCTTGTTGAACCATCGGTTCGATTGTGCTTACTTCCTCAGCGACCGCTCCGGTTGTAATGGGTGGTTGCTCCGCAATTTGGGGTTGTGACGGTTGACTATCAACCGGTAACCACTCTGTTCCGTTCCACATGTAATTTCCGTCTTCGCTAAGTTGCATATCGTTAGCCAACACAACAGGACATATAAATTCGGCCACGCTGGTATTGGAACTTTTTTACTGCATTAATCTATCATGAGCCACAACTTAAACAATCATCTGGATTATCAATAGAGCAAGATATGGCTTCCAAACTAGTAACCTCTTCTGCCCGATTCGCCAATCCACCAACTGTTTCATCGTTAGCAGCCTTTTGTTCAACTGTAAATTGTATTGCATCAGCAGCAGCTTTGGTCCTCAAATAATACATTCCAGTCTTGAGCCCTTTTTTCCATCCGTAGAAATGCATAGAGGAAACTTTAGCAGGTGTTGCGTCAATCATGTGAATGTTCAGTGATTGACTTTGGTCTATGTAAGCACCTCTATCTGCCGCCATGTCAATAACATGTTTCTGCTTTATTTCCCATGTAGTTTTATACAAATCTTTGAGGTCCTGAGGTATTCCCTGTATCATTTGAATACTACCCTTGTGTCGCAAGATTTCATCTTTCATACCAAGAGACCACAAATTTCTGTCAATCAAATCAGTGACTAGATGTTTGTTCAAAACTATGAACTCTCCAGATAGAGTCCTTCTGACATATAAATTGGATGTAAATGCTTCAAAGCACTCATTGTTACCTAATATTTGACTTGTTGATGCTGTTGGCATAGGCGCCAAGAGAAGGGAATTTCTCAGGCCATGTTCAACGACATCCTTCCTTAAAGTGTCCCAGTCCCAGCGACCAGAATGTTCCTTCATGCCCCACAAATCTGGTTGCAGTATTCCTTTGCTTGCGGGTGATCCAGCGAAGCTTGAATATGGTCCATGTTCCTTTGAAGCCTCCATACTTGCAGTGCATGCAGCGTAGTAAATTGTTTCAAATATCTCTCTGTTAACCTGATGAGCCTGCTCAGATTCAAATGGCAACTTTAGCATGGCGAAAGTATCAGCCAATCCTTGAACTCCTAATCCAATAGGTCTGTGCCTCATATTAGAATTTCTAGCCTCTTCGACTGGATAAAAATTGACATCGATAACTCTATTCAGGTTGCCGGTTGCGTGATAAGTGACATCGAATAGTTTTTGATGGTCGAATTCTCCTTTTTCTTTGTTAACAAATTTTGGTAATGCGATTGATGCTAGGTTGCAAACCGCTACCTCGTCTGGAGCTGTGTATTCCAGAATCTCTGTGCAGAGGTTTGAAGATCTAATAGTACCAAGATTTTTCTGATTGGATTTCTCATTACATGCGTCTTTGTATAGCATGTATGGGGTGCCTGTCTCAATTTGAGCTTGAGTTATTGCATCCCACAATTCCCTAGCTTTGATAGTCTTTCTTGCTCTTCCTTCTTCCTCATACTTATTGTATAATTCGCGGAACTCCTGGCCATAAACATCATGTAAATCGGGACATTCGTTTGGACAGAATAGCGACCATTCTCCACCTGATTCAACTCGCTCCATGAATAGATCTGGTGTCCACAATGCGTAGAATAAATCTCTAGCTCTCATTTCCTCTTTTCCGTGATTTTTCCTCAAATCAAGAAACTCGAATATATCTGGATGCCATGGTTCAAGATATATTGCAATGCTGCCTTTTCGCTTGCCCCCTCCCTGGTCTACATACCTTGCTGTATCGTTGAATACTCTAAGCATTGGAACTAAACCATTTGAGTAGCCGTTCGTTCCTTTAATGTAGGAGCCTTTTGACCTGACTTGATGAATTGATAGACCAATTCCTCCAGCGGATTTTGAGATTCTTGCGCATTGCTTTAGAGTATCATAAATTCCGTCGAGGGAATCATCTTTCATAGTGAGCAAGAAACATGACGACATCTGAGGTTTTGGAGTTCCAGAATTAAATAGAGTTGGTGTTGCATGTGTAAACCAACCTTCGCTCATTAAATCATAAGTTTTCAGAGCATTTTCAATATCACCATGGTGAATACCTACTGAAACTCTCATGAGCATGTGCTGCGGGCGTTCGACTACTTCGCCGTCTAACCGCAGTAAGTATGATCTTTCCAGGGTTTTAAATCCAAAATAATCATAATTGTGATCTCTATTATAATCAATATGTGCATTTAATACCTCTTTATTCTTCATTATAATTTCATATATATCTTCAGAGATTAATGGAGCAAATTTGCCAGATTCTGGGTCCGTGTAGTTTCTCAAGTCATGAATTACTTCGCTAAATACATCTTTTGTTGAACGGTGGAGATTGTCAACGCAAATTCTTGCAGCTAGCTTAGAGTAATCTGGGTGCTGTGCTGCAAGAGAGGCTGCTGTTTCAGCTGCTAGTTCATCAAGCTCAGCAGTCGTAACACCATCGTAAAGGCCTTCAATGACGAGTTTTGTAAGTATCCCGGGATCTACCCAGTCTTTGTTCAAGTCGTGAGATAATTTAACCAACTTTTCCTGTATGGCGTCAAATCTTACATCCTCTTTTTCTCCATTTCTCTTGATAACTTGTAGACCCATAAATATACCTCCAAAGCCGACTTACGCTGCCATCAACTAGTGACGGCATTTTGCGATATGTCTAGAAATCCTCCTCAAGTGAGAATTTCTGCTGGACTGCACCAAGGCTTGATGATCCCATAACCCCTGCTTTTTGATATTCGCCGACTCTCTTCTCAAAGAAGTTAGTCTTTCCTTGCATTGATATCATCTCCATCCATGGGAATGGGTTTTCTGCATTGTAAAGTTTACTAACTCCAAAAGCAACGAGAAGTCTGTCTGCTACGAACTGGATGTATTGCTTCATTAGTTCAGCATTCATTCCAATTAGGGAAACTGGAAGTGCGCTGGTTACGAATTCTATCTCAATTTCGACAGCTTCAGAGATTATCTGACGTATTTTCATCTCGCCAGCTCCTCGAACAAGTTGAGAGTGTAGTAGGCAAGCAAAGTCGCAGTGTAGACCCTCATCACGGCTAATCAGTTCATTTGAGAATGTTAGTCCTGGCATCAAACCTCGCTTCTTGAGCCAGAATATAGCACAAAATGAGCCGGAGAAGAAGATTCCTTCAACCGCAGCGAAAGCTACCAACCTCTCTGCGAAAGATGCACGCTTTTGGTCAAGCCACCGAAGGGCCCAATTTCCTTTCTTCTCAACAGATGGCACAGTTTCAAGCGCCTTGAACAGGTGATCTTTTTCTGCGGGGTCTTTGATGTAAGTATCGATTAGGAGAGAGTATGTCTCTGCGTGGATATTCTCCATCATTATTTGGAATCCATAGAAAGTCCTAGCCTCTGCCCATTGCACCTCATTGGCAAAATTGACCACAAGGTTCTCGTTAACAATACCATCAGAAGCCGCAAAGAATGCCAAAACGTGTTTTAGGAAATGTTGTTCGTTGTCACTTAGAGATTCCCAATCTTTTGCATCCTCTGCTAAGTCAATCTCTTCAGCAGTCCAAAAAGATGCAGCGTGCATCTTATACATCTCCCAAATTTCTGAATGCTCTATGGGGAACAATACGAATCTCTCCAATGTCTCTTCAAGCATTGGTTCAATGAATTCTGATGATAGGTCTAAGTCGAAGCCGTCTTTTTGTTGTGATTCTGGTTGCATGTTGTATCCCCCTCTTATTTGTCCCTGTTGGATTTTGCTTGCCGTCGAAACGAGCCTATAATATTCACTAATATTCTTGGGTGTAAAACTATCAAATGTGAGGTCGTTTCTCAAGGTCAGGAGTTTATGTTTTTATGGCACAGGTTTATGAGATATTCTACGTGAAATCAGTAAAATCGAACAACGGAAAGAAGACGAATAACACAAACGATTGATAGCCTTCGCTGGTTACATAACTTCATGCAAGCTAAGGTTGAGGTGTTTTTTGCTAAACTACATCCAGATGCATCAACTCCGACCAGAGGATCAAAATCAGCAGCTGGCTGGGATTTGTGTGCTCTTGAGGATACAGAGGTCATGAAAAATAAATCAACCAAAATTCGAACAGGAATCGCAATAGCAATCCCTGAAGGGTGGGAGGGGCAAATTCGCTCAAGGTCATCATTAGGGGCTAAGGGTATGATAATGCCCAATGGTATTGGAACAATAGATTCAGATTATCGGGGTGAATTGCTTGTTTTGGCAACATGGATAGGTGATGGGTTGTCGATAAAATTGCAAAAAGGCGAAAGAATTGCTCAACTAGTGATCTCCCAAATACCCGAAACCAATTTCACAGAGAAGAACTTTGATGACTTGAGTAAGACTGATAGAGGGACCGGCGGTTTTGGAAGTAGTGGCAGATTTTAAGAGGGTTTAATTTGCGGTTAGTGGATATTTTAGAACTTGGAATCAAACCTCACAAGGAGGTTGATGAGTTAATGAGAAATCTACAAAGTAAGAGAATCTGTGATGAAATCAATGATACATTGCTGATATGTGAACACAAAGAGATAGTCACTGTCGGACCAAGAGCAAGAAACGATGGAATCAAAGCTCCTGATGATTACAAAACAGCAGATGTCGACAGAGGAGGAGGACTAACATGGCACGGTCCCGGTCAATTAGTGATATATCCAGTCTTTAAGTGGAATCTAGATGGAGAATCCAACGTTCAAAAGATAATTCAAAAATTAGAAGAGTGGGTAATACAGTCTTTATTGAGCTTGAACATATCTTGTGGAAGAGATGATAGAATGCAGGGAGTGTGGTGCGGTGAAAGTAAATTTTGCTCAATAGGTCTATCCTTTCTGAGATGGACAAGTCGTCATGGGCTGACAATAAATTACGATACTCCTCCCGGCCGGGTAGAGATGGTTAGCGGATGTGGCTTAGGTCAAGATACAACAACCAGTCTTTCTGCGCTTGGATATCATCTCACTAAGGAATCTATTGTTTCGAAACTTATTTCAAACCTACACATTTTATCAAGAAAAACTATCAATTGATGCGTGTGCTATCCAAAAACTGATACTCGTAGTAAATAAAGACGGAAATATTCCACTGAATAAGGTTACAGCAATTGACATAACTTGATAGATGATTCCCTCCAACGTGTAAGCAATGGGAGAAGTTGTCCTGGTAATATCTGGTGCATCTGGGGCTGCATACGGTGTAAGATTAGCAGAAATCCTAGGAAAGGATGTGAGGCTGGTTGTCACCGACTCAGGTCGATTAACTATGACTCATGAGTGCGATGGTTTAACCCCTGAAGCATTGGTTGAAAAAACCGGTGCTATACTTGAAAATAACAAAGATATAGGCGCCAAATCAGCATCAGGTTCAGCCCCAATAGACGCAGTAATTATTTGCCCTTGTAGTGGAACTACAATAGGGAAACTTGCAGCTGGTATCGGAGATAACCTTGCAACAAGATCTGCTATTGTTGCTATGAAGGAGAGGAGGAAACTAATCATCGTCCCTAGAGAGGCCCCATATGCAACGGTTCACTTGGAGAACATGGCCAAACTATCAGGATGGGGGGTAACAGTTATTCCTGCCTCCCCCGGATTTTACAATCTACCAAAAACTATGGATGATTTGATTGACTTCGTTGTTTCACGAATCCTCGACCACCTTGACAGAGAAAATAATCTGACCAAGCGCTGGACAGGAGATGAACTTAAATGAGCGAAGGCGAAATAATTTCAGCCGAAATTGCCGATGATTTGGTAGGGTCAAAACGGCCCTCTATTTTCAAGTCAGGTAGTAAAAAAATGACCGCAGCAGTAATACTGACTCTAATTTTTATCTCCTCAACAACACTTTACTTTGTCCTAGAAGAAGAAAGTGTAAATTATGGTAAATCGATGACTTTCGATCAACAACGAACGAGATCTTTTGCTGAGGATTTAGTTAACCTCGGCCACCCAGAGTGGAAAGGCAGGATGAGTGGCTCAGCAGAGGAACAAGCAACGGCAGAGTATATTGCTAATCTTTTTGAAGAACTTGGCTATCAATCCACACTTCACACTTACGAGGTCCCAATGCACAGCGTAAACAGCGAACCAAGTTTGAGAGTTTGTGAACCTGGAAGTGTAGGCAATCTCGGTGTAGCCCCGTGCTCACCTGCTGACATTGGCCAACAAATCACTACATTCAATCATCGAATCGATTACGTAATTCAAGGATTTTCAGGCCAGTCCTCTATAATGTTTGGAGATAATGTTGAGGTTGTGCATCTTGGTGATGGATCTGATGAGTCTCTATGGGAGTCAGCGGTAGGGAAAGTTGGATATGTAGTTGGCAGTGGTAGTAAAATTGGCAACACATTTTACATGACCAATGCAATAGAGCATGAATTGACTGCAATTATAAGAGCAAACAAGGATGCTAACTGCGGTAGCATAGAGGGTGACGATTGCGTGCCTATTTTCAAAGGAACCAATTTTGATGCAATCTCTACCGCAAACGGTGACAATGGAGCTCCGCCAAACCTAGCCTTCATCGCTATGAGTAAAGATGCTGGTGAGATTTTTGAATCAGTCGTGATTAACTCTAGTGGAAGATTGGAGATGATTATGGATGTAACCAACGATCAAGAGTTAACAATTAGAGTTCCATGTGGCACATTCTATGGGAAAACGGAAGAACTGGTGATTGTAGGTGGGCATCATGACACTGTCTACAACGGACCGGGTGCAGTAGACAATGGAGCTGGAACTGCCTCAGTCCTTGAAATGGCAAGCATGTTCGCTGATTACATAGAAAATAACGGTATCCCCGACAGAACTCTGAGATTCTGCACTTGGGGTGGAGAAGAAGAAGGATTGTGGGGCTCTCGAGCGTATGTTGAAGAAATGAATAGTGACCTTTCAACAAATCTACGATTATACATTAATCTCGATATGAATCACGTGGATATTGATTTAACAAGAGGAAATACAGTAACTCTATTTACCAATCATCCAGAAGATTACAGCCACATAAAATCTCTTTCAAGTGAATACCTAAAAAATAACCCAAATATGGCTGACAAATACGGCATTAATGTCAGACTACTAGATGGAGATTTGGGTGAAGAAAACGGAATGCCTTGTAACTCGGACCACTGCCCATTTGTTTACGATTTAGAAGGGAAAATAGGAAGAGCTGCGGTATGTTATGGCAGCGGCTCATTGGAGTACCACACATACCTTGACGAAATGACCAGATTTAATGAAGAAAGTTTGGGAATATCAATAACAATATATTCAAATTATATGAAATTCCTAGGATGGTCAAACAATTAGTGGTGAAAATATGGTAAACCCAAGCGCACACGCAAGCCACATTTTAGTAAAAAGCAAATCTGAGGCAATACAGCTTTCGAGTAATATAAAAAAACTGAAAGATTTTCAAAAGAAAGCAAGGAAAAAATCTGACTGTCCATCTAGTCAGAAAGGTGGTGACTTGGGTTGGTTTAGGAAAGGGCAAATGGTAAGAGAATTTGAGGAGGCTGTCTGGTCAATTCCACTAAAAACCGTCTCCTCTCCAATAAAAACTCAATTTGGTTATCACCTAATTTGGGTTCACGAGCGTGAGGAGTGATTATGCCCACTAGAGTTGGATTGGAATCTTATGAAATAATGGCAAGCCATGGTGCATACGAATTCGAAAAGGAACAAAAACAACCCTACATTATATCCGTCTGGGTTACTCTTTCTAAAGACGTGGATGATGATAATTTGGAAAAAACGTTAAACTACGCAGATTTACAAAAATCGGTGGATAATGAAATCATTAATTCCAAACCTGTGAATTTAATGGAAACGTTGTGTAATAAGTTAGTAAGTAACATAAGTCAAAATAAAATTGTAGAACATATATCAATTCGCATCGAAAAACCCAATGCTCCCCTGCCAAACCCTGGCGGATTAGCAGTTGTAGAGCATGAATGGTCGAGAACTTGAAAGACTCCTCTCAACTTCGCATACACATGACAAGCCCAGAACGAGTTTTCGTTCCGTCTGTTACCGAGGACAATGGTAATACAATTGGGCTCGGTGTATTCTCCTCTGAGGAAACTGCATGGCGGGTGCTAAGAGAATTCCTAAAAAAATCCGATATGATGGCTCTGACAAGGTCCGATATTCTGATCTGGGAAGTTGACATAATAGGGGATGAAGCAATGACTGTTCTTTCTAGCATGCATTGCAGAGATTGTCCCGTTTGCAAGCGAAGAACCTTTTGGGTTGACCTGAATTCTTTCTCAGCTCTATGCAGCGGTAAAGCATGTCAAGCTTGGATAGAAGAGTCCACTTTTGAACCTGGTAAATTGGACATAGGATTCCCCCCTACGAGATTCCTTAAACAGACAGGTTCGATTGAAGATGCTATGTCGGAACTTCACGATGTTGGAACAAATCTAGAGGCGGCAGGAAATACTCCAAATCAGGGCTTTACATCGATTCCAGAGGAATAACTCCAATACCATTCATTCCGTCTCTAAGCATCTCTCTTGCTTTTTCGCTTATTGCGTAATAAAACTCATTCACTTGTCCGTCCCTAGTGACGTGACAGTCCCTGTAAAAAGCGTTGTAAGCAGTTGCTAACTCAAGCAAATATAAGGCGAAAATGTGCGGTTTATTCTCACTGACCGACAGATCCAATTTGTCATGAAAAGCGGCCATTGCCCTGAATAGCTCATAAATGGATTTGTGAATTTCTCCTATCTCGAAATTTCCAACACTCCTGGAAACTCTCTTTGAGATAGAACAAGCCCTTGTGTGAGAATACATGATGAAAGGTGCGCTTTCGCCCTCGAATGACAAAGCTTCTTCCCACCTGAATGTGAATCCTTTATCTGGACTTACCTTGATTATGTTATACCTAACTGCTGATACACCAACTGCTTCTGCTATGAAATCTATTTCTTCTTGAGAGAGATCTGTTCTCAAGTTCTTAACTACTGACGCTGCCTGTGCATGAGCTTCCTCAAGTAAATCGTCCATGAACACTACATGTCCCTTACGTGTGCTCATTTTTCCCTCAGGCAACTTAATGAATGCGTAGAACATTACTTCCGGAGTATTGTAACCAAATTCATTCAAAGTCAGGCTTACTTGCCTAGATTGAAGTTTGTGGTCTTCTCCCAGTATGTTTATCAAATTGTCAGATTGTTTCCACTTCCACATGTGATAGGCGACGTCTCTTGTAGCATATAAGGACGAACCATCCCCCCTTCTATAGTAAAATTCAGTTTTACCTTTCAAACCTCTTTTTCCAAGATCTAAAAAGTGTGCGCCATTTTCTGCAACGCCGTGTATTTCTAAAGATTCAAAATCTTCCATCAAAGATGATACAGTCCCATCTACAACAAATTTTGATTCTTTTGTAAATGTATCAAATGTAATACCCAAACGCAATAGTGTCTCAAGCATACCTTCCAAAACTGGTTTATAGGCTTCTTCAAATTTCTTCAAAACTTCGTCATCACCATGCTCTGAGGCGTGAACAAGTTTTCCTATTTCCTCCTCAATATTGCTATCAAGTGAGTCCTTCCTAAGAATTTGAGCGGCTTGATAATAGCGGACTATTATGTGATCTTTTTTATTTGACCATTTCCCACTCAAGCCTTCTTGAATATCTAATATTTTGTTGACTTGTTCTTCACTTAGATTTGAAAGTGCCCAAGCAAGAACTCCAACCTGTTTTCCCATGTCATCAACATAATATTCGGCCCTTACATCATTCCCATGTAAACGATTCAGGCGAACAAGGGTGTCGCCTAAGATTGCATTTCTAGCACGACCAACATGGAACGGTCCATTGGGATTAGCACTAGTGTGCTCAATTAGCACAGACTTGTTACTTCTTTCAACATCACCAAAAAGCACTTTATTTGCTAGCCAAAAAGGATCCGCAGCAAAATTTAGATATCCTCCATTAGATGATACGCCAAATTCTCCGCTTATCGATGAACTGAGTATTTCTGCTATTTCATTGGGAGATTTTCCCAATTGTTTAGCGAATGCAAAACATGGAAGAGACAAATCCCCTTGCGATTTTTCCCTGCTAGGCCCTAGCATTTTTTCCCAGGAGTTACCATCTATTCCAATATCAAATAATGCTTTTTGAAGGGGTTCAAGAATTAGTTCTCTTAGAATATACATAGAACCACCTTACATTATTGGGTAACGCAAAACTGCAGCTAAACCGCCAAATCCAGAATTTAATTGTGACCCTTCTTCAGTATCTGTAGATATAAATCGAACTTCAGCACGTCCTTTTGAAGCAAGGATTGACAATTCGTCAATCAGTGATACAGATTTGACTTCGACTAAATCATCACCAACAGCTTCGCATTCCTTACATTTTGGTAATGCCTCGGTCCTACCTAAGGTGGCTTTCCAGATATTGGAGCATTTATTGCATTTTATTTCTACAACATTTTTTCGCATTCCTTCACTGATTAACAATTTTGCTACTGCACCTTGTTGTAGTGCATCCACAATCATTTTTTCACCATAGGTAGCCTTTGGATGAGCCTTTACCAGTTCTTCCAGAAACTCATTTACTACTTGTCTCTCTGCGTCAAGTTCAATCTCTCCCATGAGACTCCCGGCGTTATCGACCAGTTCTCTGACACCGCTTTCGTTGGAATACCCAACATCAAAAGTGGTTTTTGCAATCTTTTTTGTAATTTCATGATGGAAGTAGTCATTCTTGAAGACGAAATCTTTTGTGGCTCCGGGCCCTCCAATTATGATTGCTTGGATGTTATCTAACTCTGGTAGCCAGTATGAACAAGCATGCTCTGTAGCGCGTTTGTAAAAATTGTGAGCCGCCTCTTCGATTAGCCTTTCAAACCTTTGAGCAGACTGCCCTCCTTGCCTGTGTTTGCCCATTATGTTTGATACGAGATACTCTTGAACATGTATCCTTTTGCCACTGGCAATACCATATGCTGCTTCTGCCCTATCTATCACAAACAAACCGTATGATTTTTTGTCAACCAACATCTCTTCCAATTGTGTTAGTTCAAATTTAGAATCACATCTATACCTAAACGATAACAACGGTTGAGGCAAATCGTCAACAACAACGGTGATATGCCGTGTTTTGTTGTTACCCACGATTATTGAACCAGTGAACAAGGCGATACCTCTCTCACCAGCATCTCTATACTTAGACAATGCCGATATCGCTGATTCAATTGCCGCTTGTACGTTCTTCTTGGTTGATTTGGATTTTATGTTAGCAGCCTGCCCGTGCTCATTCTGAAGCATTTGCCTTGCATCAGACACTTGCCTGTCTGGAGGGATAATAACAGTGACTAATTCTGTTCCATATCCCTTCATCTCTCGAAGGTCTTCCAAAGTCAGTTTCAACCTTAGTCTACGGGTAGCCTGTTCTTGATCATCACTCAAACAGTCTCCCCCTATTCGATAGCGTAAAGTCGGAGTCTTTCAAGCCTTCCGAGAAGCAATCATCATGAATGGTATACGTGCAGCCTGTAATAATGCCGACTCACATTATTGCGCTTGGTGGTTCTCTTCTACGCCCGGAGGAGGCTGAGATGCGGGGAATTTGGTTTGGCCAATTGCGACAAATGGCAGTCCATTTTGAGGGAAATGGTCGGAAACTGGGAATCGTTGTGGGAGGAGGGTTAGCTGCCAGGGAAGCGATTGAATTGGCAAAAGAAACAGTAACAGAATCCTATAGACTAGACAGTGTTGGCATAATGGCCACAAGACTAAATGCATCAATACTACAACAATCTCTAATAGAGATTGGGTGTAATGTTAATCCGAAGATTCCTGAAACTACTGCATCCGCCTCGGAAATGTTTGAGTCTTATGATATTGTAATAATGGGGGGAACTATTCCTGGACACACCACGGATGCAGTTGCAGTAGCGCTTGCAAGAGATTGCGGATCTCCTCATTGTGTGATTGCCACAAATGTCAGCCACGTTTACGATTCAGATCCAAGAAAAAATCCTGGTGCAAAGAAATTTGATGAAATAACGCTTTCAAAATTAGCAGATATTACTGGAAAAGATACACAGGGGCCTGGTGAGTCTGCAGTAGTTGATCCTATTGCCGTAAAAAGAGCAATTGAATTTGGTATAAGACTCGCTGTATTAGATGGCAGAGATTTATCAATTTTAGAAGACGCACTGGAGGGTAGACCTTTTGTTGGAACCCTAGTTAAGGTGGATTGAGATTATGGTAGATGCAAAGGCGATAAAAGATAGGGTGAGCAAAAAAATTAGCACTACTAAATCGAAAATCTCCGCTCATGTTTCTGCCCACAAGCATTGTAGAATTTGCGGAGTTAACATAGATCACAAATTAGAGGTCAGGGTTTGTAAAGACCCAGATTGTATTGAAAAGCTCGAAAAAACAGAGCGCAATGATAAAGTCATGAGAATAATGTTTTTTGTATTCGTTTTGATATTCTTCGGCCCGCTACTGCTTAGTTCAGTAGGTCTACTAGGCTAATCTTTTCGATACCACCCCTCTGGCAGCGTCAAATTATCAGTCTTGTTATTTTCCTTACACCTTCGAGCCATTTCCAATCTAAGGGCTATCACTCCTACGCTTTCTGTCGAGGATATTGTGACACATCCCTCTTCATCGATTAAAATTGGTAGGTTAGGCTCACCCTCGCCGTCCCATTCTAATTCAGAATTCTTAACCTCATCCCAGTTACTTGGTAAAGGATTCATCAAATCAGCTTTCGATACTACGACTATAATATCTATATCTTGTAATAGAGATTTCACTTCTTCTAGAAGGTTATGTTGATCATCGAGACTCGTGCCACAACTTTCAGATATATCCATGAGAAATATGCATAGACTACCAACGTGTTCAATTGCTGCGATGGCCTGCATTTCAATCGCATTTCTGTCAGACATAGGTCTATCCAACAAACCAGGCGTATCAACTAACTGATGCGGCACTCTCCTGTGATTAAAGTGCCCTACATGCAACTGTTTGGTTGTGAAAGGGTAATGATTTACCTCCATTTTCCCTGTTGACAAGCTCGAAATGAAAGCACTCTTTCCAACATTTGGGGCGCCACAAACTACTATTGTAGGGTTGAGTTGATCAATAACTGGTAGATTTCTAAGTATCATTCGGCTTTCATGTAACCAATCAAGTGATGGACCAACCCTTCTCATTATGCTAGATAGACGGCCATAAGCCTCTTTTCTAGCATCATGCATAACTTCAAAACGTGCACTACGAGTGATTTTAGCAACATTTTGCTTGGAAATTTTCCGCATTTGTTTTGCTCCCCAGCCAAGCATAGAAAGATGATGACGATAATCATCACAGCCAACGCATGCATCTACCATAGCTCTGTCAAAGACTGGCATTTGATCTAAACTCGGCCATGATTTCTCTGTGTCCTCTAAATATTGCGACATTATGTCTGATGCAGTTTGGACCATTCTAACCAACTGTTTCCTGACACGAAAAACCTTGACTGGATCATCTACTCTGTCTGCTGCTTTTTTCGCTCTGCTAAACCCTTTATCAAGAACCTCTTCCTGAGTTAATATGGTGACCAAGTCTCGCCAAACCACCTTCACAACAGCGCCTCCAATCCTTCGGTGATGACTTCACTTCTTGAATCCGTAGGTTAACAAACTATGCGTCAGGGCTTAGAAGGAGAAGCCCCTGATAGGTAACATGGCGGAGTTACCTGACTGGGCGCAGAGTATGTGGGAAGAACTTGGTTCACCAGAATTGGAAGATGTTGAAAGTGTTCACACCGGGGATTTAATGGAGAGACGTCACGGACTTAGAAAGGACGATTTAGTAGAGATTCAACTAGATACAAGAGCTCTAAGAAGCGATGAGGATAATTGGGTGAAAGGACGATTATTATCTTCGGGGAAATCATCAATCGAGCTTCTGACAACTGATGGTAGACATGTTTACCTTTCGAGAGAAATAATAGTCAGAGTTGTATTGATAGCCCATACTAGACCCGCTTACATAGACGATAAGGAACTACTAGAGTTTGAACGAGCAGATCAAAAAAGGAGGTCTAACCTTCATGAAAAAGTCGAAAAGAAAACAAAAGGGAATGATGACTCTCACCTTTGGGGTTGAAATTTATGGGTTTAGATGAAAAGAAATGCATACCTTGTAGCGGCGAAGTTCCTGCATTAACAATGCAGGGCATAAAGCCATTACTGTCACAAGTAAATGATGGATGGAAACTTATTGAAGAACATCACATAGAAAGAGAATTTTCATTCCCAAACTTTGCAGAAGCCCTAGAATTTGTCAATTCAGCCGGAGCTATATGCGAGCAAGAAAATCATCATGCGGATTTTGAATTATCATGGGGCAGAGTGAAAGTCTCAATATTTACCCACAAAATAAACGGCTTGGTAGAAGCTGATTTTATTCTCGCAGCCAAAATTGATAACATTTAGAGGCTTTCCAATGGGATCTATTGATAATGTGATTTTGAGTCGTAGGACAATTTACAAATTTTTAGACAAGAAAGTATCAGCTCATCTCATACAAAAAGCTCTAGAGGCTGCCTCAAATGCTCCATGCCACAAGCATACACATCCGTGGAAATTCTACTCAATAGGAAATAAATCTAGGAATTTAATGATACCGGAAATATCTAAATTAGCCGAGATTAAAGCCAAAAAAAGAAAATCTGATAACATCAAAGAAAGCGTAGATAGAGCAATCGACAAAATAGTATCTGCACCAGTGTTATTTGCTGTTACTTCAAAACTTAATCCAAATGATCCATTTAGAGAAAAAGAAGATTACGCTGCAACCGTTTGCGCAATTCACAACATGGTGTTGTCATTCTGGGCTAATGGTGTTGGTTCACATTGGTCAACGGGGTCTATTACGCGAACTGATGAGACCTATAGAATATTGAACATTGACGGAGAAAAAGAAGAAATTATTGGTTTCATCAAGGCGGGGTATCCTAAAAAAGTACCTTCCGTAGCAAAACCAGCAGTTGATGAAATCACTTACTATTTGGAATAATCAGAGTTTCACAGGGCGAGTCGCACCACAAGCCTGACATTTCAAAAGAGTGGTCCTGCCCTCCTTGATGAAATGTGTGTCGGGAGCATTACATTGAACGCATTTGATGTATGTATTCACATAATTCACGATTGCTTTTTTGATACGTTTTGGAGGTATTCTTCCCTTGAACCTTGCTCTAGGTCCATCTCTTGATCCTGCTGTTCCAAGCTCATTTAACATGAATTGGTAGACGTGATTTGAATCCCTCTCCATGTGGTTTACTACTTCTGTAAAGTTTCTGAGTATGGTATTTGAACCTTCTATCATTATTTGAGGATCGGGAAGTGTCCACCTGGCTCTGTTAGATATTTCCTCTGGTATGTTTGACCGTGCGCGCTCTAGCAAAGACTCATAATCAAACTCGGACATATTATACGCCCCGAATCTGTTCCATTTGAGACTTTCCGCTATATTTAGTTGTACATCAACGATGGTTTCATCATTGTAGAGCAGTTAGATTGCCAACATGGAACAAAAGAAAAGTATCGAAGGTCTTAGAGACATGGTGAGTAATCTTCGCAAACAAGGCCTTAATTCTCAGCAAATTGCAGATGAGTTATCTCTTTCCCAAGACACTATATCTTGGCTTTTGGCCGAAAGCACAGCGGATGAAAAACCAATGGATGTAAGGATTGGTTGGAGAACAATTGGTGTTAGGCCCCAAAGAATTGCAGCAATAGGCGCTATAATGGCTGATGTTGCTGACGAAGAGTGTGGTGAGGATATAGACACAGTAGTTGGTATCTCAATAAATGGAATAATATTTGCAAATGAAGTTGCAAATCACCTGCAGTGCGAAGTAGCCATCCATAGGAATATCGAAGGAGGGGCGGGAAAAGGTTCTCTTTCGAACAAATATGGCCAAGTTTCTGGAAAAAACATAGTAATTGTAGATGATGTTTTATCTACAGGAGTTACGATGTCGAAAACTATAGAATCGATGCGAGAAGCAGGTGCAAACGTATCACTGTGCATGGTTCTGGTCAATAAGACCCTGAGGAATGAAGTGGACGGAGTTCCTCTGAGGGGTCTGATTAGAGCCGCAGTAGTCTGAGGTGAAAAATTGCATTGGGCGGATTTTGTTGCAGAAAGATTGTCTCAGCGAGGAGATAAACACATAATTGCATCTGGAATAACACCCAGTGGAGAATTTCACATTGGTCATTTACGAGAAATTTTAACAGGAGACATGATTACAAGAGCTTGCATTAACGCCGGAATGGATGCTGAATTCGTTTTCATTGTTGATTCCGCAGATCCTTTGAGGAAAGTCTATCCTTTCTTGTCGAAAGCGTATGAAAAATACATCGGTTGCGCTTTGGCAACGATACCTGCACCAGATGCTAATGGAGAGCCGTGTGACAGTGGTAAAAATTACGCACAGCATTTTCTTGAACCATTCCTCAATGCTCTTGAACAAATTGATGTTAAACCTAGGATTATTGATAATTACAAATCATACTCAGATGGCAAATTTTCGGACCAATCTCGCATTGCTTGCGAAAATGCCAACAAGATACGAGAAATTATTGAAAGGGTGAGTGGGCGTGAATTAAGCGCAGATTGGTTTCCCTACAATCCCTACGGGCATGATGGTAGTCTGGATAGAGTAAAGGTTACTGGATATGACTGGCCATACGTATTTTGGGAGCAGGATGGTAAATCTGGGCAAGCAGATTTGAGGAAGGCAGATGGAAAATTACCATGGCGTATTGACTGGCCTGCAAAGTGGAGTTGGATAGGAGTAACATGTGAACCATTTGGAAAGGACCATGGTGCCGCAGGTGGTTCTTATTCAACAGGAAAAGAAATTTCAGAGTTGTTTGGATATACACCCCCTCAATCACTGGTTTACGAGTGGATATCACTGAAGGGAAAGGGTGCAATGTCATCCTCGAGTGGTAACACTATCGGCCCTTTAGAGGCACTCGAGCTTGTTCCGCCTGAAATCTTACGATACCTGATTGCATCAACTAAGCCCAAAAAAGCTATCACATTTGACGCAGGGATGTCTTTAGTCAACCTCGCAGACGATTATGAGAGGCTTCTTACACGGGATTTTTATTCAGAAAAAAACGATGAAACGCTATCAAGGAGACAAAAGGTTGCTATCGAGGATGCTGAGGGTGCACTAAGGATGAGCGTAATAGGCTCTGCATCTTCACATTCAATCTCTTTCCGGCATCTAGCCTTACTCGTTCAAGTAAAAAGTGATGAACAGATAATAGAAGATACTGGGGAAGAAATATCAAACAGAATAAATCGAATGCGAACATGGATAAAAGGTCCTCACTTCCCCGAGGAATTACGAATTAAGATTTTAAAATATCAAAACCCTGAAATCAATAAAGTCTTGACTTTACCCCTAAAAGAATCGCTTTCAAAATGCGAATGGAATATGGAGATTATAGGTGAAACAATTTCTAATACATTCAAAAAGCATAATATCAATCTTAAAGATGGTTATAGAGAGTTATACAAGGCAATACTAGGTAGGGAAAAGGGTCCAAAGTTGGCTCCAATTCTTTGCGAAATAAAAAGGGAAAGAGTGTTAGAACTTCTGGGTTAACATAACACCTTCTAAAACCAACAAATTTCCTATCATTTGGACCGTTCTATTCAAAGGGGCCTAGTCATGTTCCCCCTCATGGGCGGGGTCTATTGTCCAGTATGTGAAGTTGGAGTCGAGCCGTCTTCGAAGTTTTGTCTATCATGCGGTAATGACCTAACAGTCAGAGGGCCTATTACAGCAACTGGCCATGATCTAAATCAACTCAAAGATGTTATTAGGGATCGTAGTGATCTCTCAATGGCAGAAAAATTTGACATGATTGCAAAGGTGGAAGATGGTGCTAACCCAATTTTGATGGGTATTGCAGCGCCAGCAGATGGAGATGACACTGAATTGACAGGTGAAAATGCGCAGACAGATGGTAGCGAAGAAATCAAAGGAGTATTCAGTGATTATCAATTCGGAGAATCCGAGGCTGCTGCGGCGGCTGTAAGAGCTACTGTAAGAGGAACTGATGGCTGGGTTTTAGTGCAAAAAGGAACAATCAACCTTTCTGAAGGAATGTTCAGAGATGCAATGAACTTAGGTATGGAAGCAAGTACTCACATACATGATGTATCGAGTGGTGAGCATGAAGGAATCGACCCCGAGGCTATGCGCTCTATTCCTGTTCTCAAACCACCAAAAAGGTCATTCTGCCCTAAATGTGGGTCCGACATTCAATCTAATACCATGCTGCAATGGAGAAAATGGAGAGATTCCTCAAGTGACGTAGTCTCTATGCAACTTGAAGCCAGTATGGAGACTGCTCTAATTCAAGTTGCTTCCCATTATTTGACAATAATAGAGAACATGAAAAAAGATGCAAAATCAGTAGATGAAGAAGCATTGATCAAGAAATTGGAAAAGGAAATAAGAGCTGAAATGGAGAAGGAGTTTGAGGGTAGAAGCATTGCTGTCAAATCTGATAGTGTGGACAAAGCCAAAGCATCACCTAAAAAGTCAGAAAACAAAAAGTCGAGCAATGTAACACCCAAGAAGAAGAAGCCAGGGGGGCTATTTGGTGCTAAAAAGCCAAAGAAGAAGTTTGAGGGCGATGCGAAAGACAAGGCTGATTGGTTCCTAGCAGAGGCACTAGACACTATTTATGACCCACATGGAACTGGAAAAATTCTCAAACCTAAGACTATACTTGCTAGGTCGAGTGAAGGTAATGTAAGAGTTCAAGACGTTGTGCGGGTATACGATTCTGAAGGAAAAGATGGTATTAGTGACCTAGCATGGACCAGTCCATTAACCGAATACATAATCGAGGCTTTCGATGCGTGTGATTAGTAATTTACCTTTAACCTCATAGGGACTAAATCAACTTCTCTCATCGCTTTAATTGCTGATACTTCCATATTTGCTCCAGATATTGTTGTAACAAATGGTATGTTCATCTCAACTGCAAGCCTTCGCATCATGTTCCCATCTCTTACTGCTCCACCTGAGATTGTTGGCACATTTACAATAAAGTCAACCTCTCCTCTTCTCATGAGGTCAAGTGCATCAGGATGTTTTCTGTCATTTATTCTATAGACTGTTTGAACTTCCATCCCATTGGACCGAATTATGTCCGCTGTTCCCGGGGTCGCAAAAAGATTGAATCCTATTTTTGCCAATTCTTCAACGATTGGAACCAAATTTTCTTTATCCTCGTCTCGCACTGTTAAATAGGCTCCACCCTGGGTAGCTACCGGTATCTCTGTTGCCAATCTCGCCTTTAGGTAAGCAACGTCTGCTCTAACATCAGATCCATAGACCTCTCCAGTAGACTTCATCTCTGGTCCAGGCGCAGGATCGAGGCCCTGCAATTTTATGAAAGGAAACACGGGAGCCTTTACCGCAACATGACCGTGGGTAGGTTCTGGAATATCTTGCTGCGATAAGTCAAATCCAAGAGTAATTCGTGCTGCAATCCTAGCCATGGGAACCCCGGTTGCTTTTGCTACAAATGGAACAGTCCTACTGCTTCTAGGATTAACTTCTAAGCAATACAGCCTATCATCTTGAATTGCAAATTGTATATTGTAACATCCCTTTATTTTTAGTCCAATTCCTATCGCTCGCGTTTGCTCTCTAACTTTAGCGAGCATACTTTCATTGATTGTTTGGGTTGGAATAAAACAAGTAGAGTCTCCTGAATGTATTCCAGCCTCTTCCAAATGTTCCATAACTGCGCCAATTAAAACATCTTTACCATCTGATGCAGCATCGACATCCAACTCAATAGCATGGCCTAGATACTCATCCACAAGTAACGGTTTATCTGGAGCTAAATATGCCTCACTCAGGTAGGCTTCAAGTTGCTTTTCGTTCGCAAGTATTTCCATGCCTCTACCACCAAGAACATATGATGGGCGAATAAGCACTGGGAACCCAATTTTTCTAACTGCGTTTCTAACATCATCTGCACTGGTCCCCGTAGCCCCAGTTGGCATCTGAATTCCTATCCTACTAGCGAAGGATTCGAACCTCTCTCTATCGCTTGCCTCGTCGATCGCGTCGCAGGAAGTCCCAAGTATTTCCAAATCTAATTCCATTGTCTGCAATCTCGATTCAAGTGGTAAAGCAAGATTAATTGCTGTCTGCCCGCCAAATTGTAACAAAATTCCGTGAGCATGCTCTCTCAACAATACCTCTGTGACATACTCGAGAGTCAACGGTTCGAAATAAAGCCGGTCAGAGGTGTCGAAATCTGTGGAAACGGTTTCCGGATTATTGTTCATGAGAACTGCATCCATTCCTGCTTCTCGTATTGCTTTTACAGCATGAACGCACCCATAATCAAATTCAATTCCTTGGCCAATTCTTATCGGGCCTGAACCAATAACCACTTGACGTTTTTTTTGCCGTGTGGAGAGATTTGGTAATTTATCAATACCATCCTTACCTTGTGGCTCATAAGTAGAATAATAATAAGGAGTTTTTGCAGCAAATTCTGCGGCACAGGAATCAACCATTCTGAATATTGGGTGAACCGACTTTGAATGCCTCGCTTTCATCACCGATAGTTCCGATCTTTTAGTTGCTAAACTTTTCAATCCTTCAGCAGGGAAGCCAGCTAAAGCATCAGCAATGTGTCCGTCGCTAAATCCGAAGCTTTTCCATTTTCTAAACTCTTCACTTGACACA
>CESW01132989.1_pt1 | contig 21351 bp, 31 predicted proteins | sample 531171 | NCBI WGS metagenome assembly CESW01 (sample SAMEA2621859, study PRJEB7988) | marine metagenome | biome: marine biome (ENVO:00000447); feature: surface water layer (ENVO:00002042); material: "saline water (ENVO:00002010), including plankton (ENVO:xxxxxxxx)" | depth 5 m
CCCTCCTCGATACTAGATCCATGGGGCTCTCAGGACAAATCGGAGATTTCGGACATTGTGCCATCCCTTGAGCCCCGGCACAAGATCTAGTCATGATCTCCCATCATGATCCACCCCTCTCTCCCACAGGCCCAATAGCGAGCCCTCCCCAGATCTGGGTGTCTGCGTGTGTCGTGATACTGGATGTAGTGTGGCCACAGGTAAACCGCGGGACCGCAATAGCGAGCTCCCATGGTTCTACACCGTGTGATCTGGTAGTGAGGGGCCTACTGTGCGGCCCCCGACCAAATGCTGTGTGATTACGCTACAGCTTCTTTAGACTCTGTCGCTACCTCAGGTGCCACTGTGACGTCCGCTCCCGACAAGAACTGTTCTTTTGTTCTCGCTGGTTCGATCGGCGTCCATGTAACAGCATCCATGTTGATGCCATTCTTCTGTAACACTTTGGTTCTAGCAACCGTGTCGTTGGTGAACAGGTGTCTTTTCTTGCCCGACTCCAACGTGATCTGTGCGTAGAATTTATATAATGTTGACTTACTTGCCATAATGTTTGTCCCTCCTTTGGACTATGCTTACAGTATAGCACATTACAGGATTCTGTCAACCACTATTTTGGTTATTCAGGCCTGATGATCGCCATGCTCTGCAGGCAAATATACAACATATAGTGGTGAGACGGTGGATTCAGACGCTAGATATAGTGTGGAAATAAGATATTTTAGGGTGGTTTATGTGTTTTAAAACCTCTTTTTTTCGATGAAGAGAGATGCTGTCTAACCTTTTGACCAGCTCACTTTTCACCCTGTTTTCCACCGTGTCGTATGGTTCGTATGACCAGGTCTCACCGCTCCGCTGTGCACCGTACGGGCAGTTTTCTAAAACATCTTTTCAGTTGTTGCTACTGTGTAAGCATGATCACATACTACCTTTTGATAGGTTCATATCTCGCTTTATGTCACTATTGAGTTTGTCCCATTCCAGCTGTATTGCTTCTGCGTATGCTTTGTCTATGCGAGCCATTGTGGTGTTTGGATAGTTGCGTTTCATTAGGAAGTCTTCGGTCTCCACGTGCATATCACACACAGGACATTTGAAGTCTTTGACCCAATGAGCTTTCAGGAACTTTGCCTTGCCTTTTATGCCCAGGCCATTGCCCACTGATTCATATGTTTTGTGTGTCAGGTCCACGCATCTCCTGTGGTACCAAACCGGTTTGCCCGTCAGCTTGAACCACATCTTACGCATCTTTAAGGGCCACTTCACTGCTGTTCTCCGGTGCTTCTGCTGTAGAACCTGTTGTAGGTGTCCACACGTTTCTCATGTGGGATCTTCTTGTAGTCGTCCAGGTCTATGTAGTACAGCTCTCCGCGGCTGTCCACCCTGAAGTTGTGGTAGTGCAGGCTACTGAAAGTGTACTCGCTCTTGCGGTCCACCAGCTCACGCCATATGATCTCTGCCCACTTGCGGTCATTGGTTATGATCTCCCCACGTATGAACTGCTTCCTTATGGTGATCAGGAACTGGCTCTCGTCATAGCTCACGGAGAAGTCTGGTAGCTTGAGTTGGTCGAAGGTGAAAAGATCTTTTCGTAGCTGTTCCATGTTGTCCTTGACCCACCTGTACTTGCTCCAGTCCGGGAAGGTTATCTCGTTCACGTACTGTCCGTCACTGGTGATGTTGGTCAGCTTACTGGTCTTGAACCCGTCGTTGTGTTGTCCGTGCACCTTGTCGTTCTTGGTCAGCTTCTGCAGTCTCTCCATCTGCTTCCAGAACTTCTTTGCGTCTTCGTCGTTCATCATGACAGCTATTTAATCGCGAGCAGTATCACCAACAGCGAAGCTATCAGTGTGGTCTCCACGATGGCGTAGTTCATTAGCCAGTAGTAAAAGATCTTTTTAAACTTGTTTGTGTTCATATGTGTATTTATTGGCTGGGGCACTAGGATTCGAACCTAGGATGTCGGTACCAAAAACCGATGCCTTACCGCTTGGCTATGCCCCAATGTCAGACGTAGTTGTCCTCGTACTCCTGCTTGGAGATCTGTTCCAGTTCCACAGCGTCCATCTTGGCCACGTGGTACAGCACGTCAACTGACTGCATCAGCCTCTTGTAGGTGGGTTCCTTCCAGTAAACTTTTGTGGTGAAGTCACCCCTCGTGACCGTCACAAGATAGTAAACAGACATTACCCTTTTCCGCGATGGTTCACTTCGTAAAGTCTGGGATTGTAGCCTTTTGGCCACTTCATTTTGATTGATATCGTGCTTCCGTCCTGTCGCACAATGTCTATTTCATGCCCAGTCTTTGTGCTGTTTGACCAGTATCTTTCATACCCTTCCACGACTATTGTTTCGTGTGCAGGATGATTTCCAGCGGTCCAACTGTGTGTGCTTTCAGCTATCTTCTTTCTCATTAGTTGTCAAATGGTACAAAGTTCTTTGCCACTGCGGGCCTTACTATTCTTCTACGTAGAACTCTCACCAACTCCTCTAGTTTGTCTATCACATTGATCAGATCTGGATCACTGATCACGTTTTCTGTTGCCTGTGCTTTCTGTCTTAAATGATCATATTCTCTCAGTGTTATGTTGACTGTGCTCGACTCGTTTTCGTAAGACATATCTTCTGCGTGTTCTTTGTGCTTGTCGTATGTTCTTTTGCTTTTCATAATATATCCTTTATTATCAATATATTATAAGGTTTACGCCACAAAGTCAAGAAAATTACTTTAATTGGATAAATATTACTTTGATGCAACAGTTATCAAAAAAAATAGACAGCTACATGGCTGACATCGACCTAGTCAATATGATGTGCCAAGCTCTAAAATCCAACTCTCATTACACAGTCAAAGTCGTTACCTGGTCAGATGCCTATTGTATACATTGGGCAAACAAGATTAACGAGTGCGAAAATTGGGACGATCTCGAGTTTGAATATGATTTCAAGAGTAAGAAGTTTAGGTTTGGCAAGAAAAGATCTTTCACTAGTAGAAACTAGGGCAAGATAAGGTTCGATACTTTCTGGAACGATAGAGTTCCATAGTAAAAGATCTTTTTTCCAATTTTGAGTAATAATCTACTGTTTACCAGTGTTTTTAAATGGATTTAGCTTTCCAAGTGATTTGATGTTTTTTGTTACTTTTTTTCCAGCACCTGAAACTGTTGACTTGGCTTTTCTACCACTTTCCACTGCACCATCTCTCACTGATTTAATAGATGATTTAACTCTGTCAAATATTTTCATAATAACATCTCCTTACACGTATTTCGTGTATATGTATTTAGTGCTATTTTTATGATTTTTTAGTGATTTCGTTGGACATTATCAACGCAGTTTTTGCCGACAGTGTCCAGCCTAAATGTCCGTGTCCTGTGTTGTAATACACTTGTTTGTTGTATTTGCTCTGCTTGACCACAGGCATCATGTTTGGTGTCATGGGTCTAAGTCCAGCCCAAGAAGTAACGTACTCTGTGTTGATGCCAGGAAACATACGCTCTGCCCATTCTATCAAAGGCCTTATTCTAGCCTGTACGATATCATAGTTGTATCCATTCAGCTCGGCCGTGCCTGCCACTCTTAATCTATCTGTACCTAACCTTGATGACACTATCTTTGCCTCATCATCTAATAGACTTGTCCATGGTGCTATCTCTGGATTTTGTATTGTAATGGAATAACCTTTCACAGGATATATTGGCAAGTTGTCTCCTACTGTCTTTGCGAGTGCTCGGCTATGTACTCCAGCACATACGACCACTACACCGTCGAACTCTAGTTCTATATCATTTACTACTTTCTGAATGTGTTTCACACTGTACTTCGTTTGTAGAACGTGTAACAGGTTGGTACAGAACTTATGTATGTCTCCTGTAAAGTCTGTTTCATTGAAGAATCCTCCTAACAGTTTAGGTGGTGGTACAAGTGCAGGTTCAATCTCTAAACATTCACGAGGTGAAACTTCCCATCTTGCCAGACCTGCTTGTTTGTATATTTTGTTAACATCTCTCGCACAATTAAACTCTTCTTGATCAGTGTAGATATGCAGTATTCCTTTTTCTACCATATCAAAGTGAAGTTGTTCTTCTTCTGCTATCTGTTTGTATAATTTGTGTGCCTCGAGAGCCCATTGGCAAGTTTTTAATGTGTTATCTCTTGCTTGAGGTATTGCTTTGATAAAACGATATAACCAATCGTACTTGTCTCTACTGAAACTAGGATTGATCTTTAAAGGAGCATCTGGTTTGAAAAGCCACTTGACACCTTTCTTTACACTTCTCCAACTGTTCCATGTTTCGGCATTGCTGGCACTGAGTTGTCCACCGTTAGCATAACTGGTTGCCATTGCTGGATATTTTCTTTTGTCGTATATGGTAACTTCATGTCCTGCTCTTGCTAAAAAATATGAAGTTGTGATACCTGTTATACCGGCACCTACTACTGCTACTTTCACTTACTGTCCTTTACTTACTCTATTCCTTAGATCAGTTGTACTAAATCTGTGTTCACGTTTGTTAAAATGAACTTTGATATTTCTCTTTTTGCAAATGCTAGAACCTGTGAATGGTTTAGTTTTATATTCTTCCCCAATAATCCTAACGTCAATATTTAGTGTTGACAGTATGTCTTCGCAGTCTTGTTCTGTTTGATATGGTATTACTTCATCTACATATTTTAATGCTGTCAGTTGTAGGTATCTTTCAAACATAGTTTGTACTGGCTTGTTTTTTTCATTTGGTCTGTCTATGGTAGGATCACTTTGCAAACCAACTATCAAATAGTCGCATTGTTCTTTTGCTTCACGCAACATAGCAACATGACCTGCGTGTAATAAATCAAACGTACTAAACGTTATTCCTACTTTCATTTAACACTACCAATCATAGCTAATATACAAACATAGAAAAATGCAAAGATAAAAACAGGTGTCGCATTAGATATTCTTTTTTTACTTTTTGGTTCTTCTCTTAAGTAATAAAAACCCATATAGTCTCTATCCCAAGCATCTCGTCTTGTATCTTTTTTACGTTGGTCTGCATGAATTGATCTTGGGTCTACTTTCATTTTAACAACACACAAATTTTATCAGCAATTTCCATAAAGTCTTCTTCTTCGAGACCTCTTGTTGTTTCGGCCGCAGTACCTATTCTTATTCCACTAGTTTCTATAAACGATCTAGGATCATTAGGTATACCATTCTTGTTCACTGTGATCCCATTTTCTTCTAGTAGGTCTGCGGCCTGTCTCCCTGAGTACTTGCTCGTACTCAAATCTAATAAAAGAATATGACTGTCAGTTCCGCCTGTTAAAACTTTCATATCATGATACGGATTAGTAAATCTTTTTGCCATTGCTCTAGCATTACTGACGACCTGTTTAGCATATCTTTTAAATTCATCTGTGTTGGCTTCTATGTAACATTGAGCTTTCGCGGCAATGATATTCATCAGTGGTCCACCTTGTGTTCCAGGAAATATAGAACTATTAATTCTTTTTGTATAATCTGGATTGTTCCAAAGTATCATACCTCCACGTGGTCCACGTAAAGTTTTATGTGTTGTACTAGTAACAACATCTGCGTAAGGCAATGGACTATCATATGCCTTACCGGCAACTAGTCCTGAATAGTGTGCCATGTCTACTAATAACATTGCACCTACACTATCGGCAATATCTCTAAATGCTTTCCAATCTATTTGTCTTGGATAAGCACTTGCTCCTGCAACAATTACTTTAGGCATATTTAATTTAGCAAGTTCTTCAATATGATTGTAATTTAATAAACCATCATCACCAACACCGTACGTAATAGCATTGTAAACTTTACCACTTAATGTGGGTGGTGCACCATGTGATAGATGTCCGCCACTTGCCAAATCCATACCCATCAATCTATCGCCTGGCTTCATAAATGCTTGATAGACAGCGGTGTTGCAGTTCACTCCTGAATGAGGTTGAACGTTTGCAAAAGAACACTCATAAAGTTTTGTTACTTCGTCTATCGCAAGTTGTTCTATTTCATCCATTTGTTCACAACCGTTGTAATATCTTTTACCTGGATAACCTTCTGCGTATTTGTTGGTAAAGACACTTCCACAAAGATCCATTACAGCTTTACTGGCAAAGTTTTCACTTGCTATAAGCTCTATTGTATCTTTCTGTCTTTGCTTTTCCTTGTTCAGAATGTCAGTAATTTTATTATCCACTATCTTCTCCCTAGGAATCGTTTGACACCTTCTATAGGATTTTTTAATCCTTCATATGTTTTGCCGATAAAGTCTATGTGTTTCTCTAGGTTGCCATTCAGCTTGTCAAAAGACGATTGTAGTTTATCTATCTTCTTCTCAAGCCTATCAAGATCTCCTCTAACGACAGACCTACGTTTTTCCAGTTCTTCATTCATAGTATTAATATAGCATAGCTTTAACTTGTCTGTCAATAGTTTTAAATAACTTTATGTTTAAAAAACAGGACACAAGTAAAAGATGGAAAAAGTGGAAAAAGAAAGCACCTAAAGTTCCAGATCATACTTGTCCTAAAATAGATCAAATACTTGATAGAATAGAAGAGTTTCAAAAAGGTGATAAAAGATTCACTGACTACCAACACAAAGTCTTAGTAAACAAGATTGAAAAGATACGTACAGCCAATGAACAGTTAAGAGACAGTGGAGTTTATTGGTATGATATTTGCAAGAAATACCTCAAGGGCGATAAATAGTTACACGTTCATCCCAAAGGGACGGAAGTAGCACTATGCGAAGGAACGCACTTTAACTGTAAAAGGGAGAAGTGTTATGGATAACTTTACATTGTGGTGTTATAAAAAACTTATCAAACAGCACCGTATAGACAAAATTAACTATATCTTACGTCTAAGAAGAGCATAAGATATCATGAAAAGGGCAGTTTTCTGCCCTTTTTTACCGATAATTAATAAATATTTTTACGTTCATCCCTAAGGACGGAAGTAGCATAAAAGCGAAGGAACGCACTAATGAGGTAGTGCGAATGCTGAACAAAAAACAGATTTCATCGAGAAGTTGGGGATACCTACAAATAAGAATTTTTGAATATCTAAATAAAAAAGAAACTTACGATCTTGTTTTCACATCAACAGCTTGGCCTTATTGGAGATTAACTTATAAAAATCTTGATATTCTCACAGCAAAAGAATTATATAATGTTTACAAGTTGAGAGCTTGGTTTCTTAGATTCTTACCACCAAAAGTTACCCACTGGTTAATGACCTAGTTCTTTCCTAGGAAAACTGCTTTCGCTATCTCGTACCAATATATTCCTGATGAACGTAGTTGTTCATTTTGCTTTCTTAGTTTTTCCATTCTACTTTTAATCTTACGATATCTTGAAAGAGACATATTAGGATCTGTACTTACTTCACTTAATACTTCATCGATGATAGGACAAGTTTGTTCTGGAACCTTGGGTGCTTTCTTTTTTAACTGACTAAATTTATTACGTTTCTTTCGTGGCTTTACTTCCTTAGAACCATAAGCTCTCAGAAGTCTTGAACTGTACCATTCATATGCATCTTTGAAGAAGATACGCAACATAATTTTACCTCTCTCTAGTATACTATTTAGAATTGAGTGTACTGATTAAACAACAGTTAGAAAAAATAGTCAAAAAAAAGCCCCGGACTATTGAGCTTGGCTCTGCCGGGGTAAACAAAAAATACTTTTTGTCTGTTTTCAATGTGCTGGGCGTAACTTTCATAGCAGACTTTTATAAGCCTTCTTAAAGTACTGGGTACTCGCTAACTGCCTGACCCCAGCTTGGATAGAGCATTTTTAAACCTTCTAGTGTCGCTCTACATATAAGGCACTCTTTATATCCTAAACGGAAGCCTTAAAAGTGTAAGCATCTTTAAATGAATTCACATCGCTTACTTAAAAGTGAAAGCATATTTAAACGCACTCGGCGTAGCTTTCGTTATACTTGCCTAAAGCTAATGCATTTTTAAACAATTAAGTCGCCTTACTTTTCTCATGCAAGTAGTATTAATTATCCCATGCATCACAATCAAAATATATTAACTTAATGATTAATTTTAAACAAGCAACTTTATGCTGGTTGTAAGCCAGTTAAGTAATACTGCTATCCAACAATAACAATCTATACAAGATGCATTAATGCTACGGGGAGGTAACGTTATGGAAAATAGATTAGACAGACTAGAGGAAAGACTAGACGAATTAGAGTCAAAAATACAAGATATCATGGAACTATTAGAAATGGAAGATCACGAAGACGAATCATCTGATGAAATCTGTGATGATTGTTATGACGACCCTTGTGCTTGTTTGCCAGAAGACTACGACTATGAAGATGAAGGCGAAGAAGAAAATGAGGAAGATGATGACTGGGATTCATCAAACGAAGAAGACGAAGACGAAGACGAAGACAGAAAGATTAATTAGGTAAATTAGGGCAGGAAACTGCCCTATTTTTTTGTCATAATTAGTTATATGTATATGATTAAATCAGAAGATTACAGAAACCTAAAAGCATATTGGGACTATCAAAGATTGATAGAGTATAATAGAGAAATACTAAAAGACCAATTACAAAATGTGCATGAAGATGATCCTGAAATAGATATCGATGAGATGTTTAATACCCTATGGGATCATATAGATCCTATAGATTATGAGGAACCACCTAGAGGTTGGATCCCTAAGAACATTGATTTTCAAGTAGAAGGAGAAATGCAAGGCAGAATGCCTCGTTAATCTTTAACTACTACCTCAACATTACTATCAAAAGTCTTTTCACCATAAAGCTCAAGTACCTGCCCGACAACTGGATGTCTCTCAACATCGAATCTATCAAACTCTATCATTGTAATATTCTTAGTTGAATTGTTTACAATCAAGTTTGCGAAATGTTTCAAACCATTTTTTTCGTAGCCTCTATCATGTTGTGCTAAATCTCCAGTTACTACTATTCTTGATCCATCACCTATTCTTGTAAGTAACATTTTCATTTGCTCAGGAGTTGCATTCTGCATTTCATCTCCTATTATCCAAGCATCTTTAAATGTTCTTCCACGCATATAGGCCAGTGGAGCAATTTCTATCAGCTCACTTTCCATTAACCATCTTATGTGCTGAGGAGACCAATACTCTGCCATTATATCAAATATTGGTTTGATCCATGGCATCATCTTGTCAACAAGATCACCAGGTAAGAATCCATGTTGTTCATCAACACTTACAGCTGGTCTTGTAATCACAATTTTTTTGATGTCCCCTGCATTAAAAGATTGCACGGCATGATGTACGGCAAATAATGTTTTGCCAGTTCCCGCAGGACCTAAGGCTAACACAACAGAACGTGACCAGTCCGCTAACAAGCGATCATAATGTTTTTGATTTGCATTTCTTGGATGCAAAATCTTTTTCCTATTATGTTCTCTTTGATTTGATATACGAACTGCATTTAATTCTTCTTGTGTTAGACCATGAGTCTTATGACGTCTGTTTCGTCGCTTTCCCATGTTAATAATATTTAATGTTAATTAAGTATTTTTAACAACGTGGTTTAGTCTATGTCTTTGCTCTTCTTATAATAGAATTCAGACTTTTGGTAAAGGTGTATTTTGTCTATAGGGTCTGTGCAGAGTCTTGCTTTTTCGAGTGTCTCTTTATATTTCTTCCAGTAATCAGTTGCAGAAACGTTATTGTATTTTTTCCTTCTGCCGTAATAGTTTTTACGCATAATAGACCTGAGTGTTCAAATGTTATGTTGGATCGTTGCTAGAGTTATTTATGGCTCAAAAAGTTAGTTTGCCACACTTTAGAAAGAGGAGGTAACATAATAGCAAGGCAGTGGCCTCCTTACCGTTATAGTATTATTTAGTTAAGTGCCATGTTAATGTTACTAACTAATTTTCCTACCTATAAAATGCTTGAAAATCAACAGTTTCCGTTACTGATTTTTTATATAATTATACACCTGTTCCCAATTCTGTGAAACGAAAACAGGATCTCTTTTGAAGTGAACATTGTAATCATGACTCATTAGTATTGGTTTCAAACCAAGTCTTAATGCAGAGTTTACATTTAATATTCTATCTTCAACATATATTAAGTTGGTGCCTGAGAACTGTTCTAGTACTTCTCTTTTTGTTTCACCTGCACTTAAAAAAATCATACTAGCGAAGCAGTCAGTGGGGAAGTAGTCTTCTAAATTTAGGTATCGATAGTATTGTGCTATAGGTTTATCACTAAAGCTAGTAAGGCCTATGAATCTAAAATCTTCTTCATAGAGTTTATTGATCCATATATCTGCTTCGCCGTATGGTTCGAGCGTACTCGAAATCATATTCGTGTTGAATTCTTCTTTCTTGACTATTGATTCTTTATAGTCAATACCAAACTCGAGATGTATATCGGCATCATGATGTTTCATGCCGGTACTCTTGTATCCTTGCATCTCCATCCAGTTGACGAACTGAGTATGCCAATCGAATACAACACCATCTATATCGGTTAAAATAACCTTGTGATCGTAAGCCATACTTACCTCCCTCTATATAATATTTAACTTAATTTTATTATAGATAACTGCGTTGATACTATTATTCAAAGATTGACATATCGCAATCCATGACCGTCGCTACTAGGTGTATACGGTCTTCTTCTCCGCCATTGAATGCGTTGTGATATTTTGTGTTGTCTGTGATCCAGACATGGCCATCTGCCGGCATATGATGTACCACATTGTCTACACACATCCTTGCACCATAGTTTGATATGATTGGTATGTGTAGTCTTGGCTCTGGATCTCTATGCCAACTTAAAGTTGTTCTTGGTAATTTCCAAAGTAATCTTATTCTACCTAACTTATATTTTTTTGTGAGTGTGTCATACATTTCTTTGAAGTATGTGTCTTCAAAAAGTTTTACAAACTCTGAATATTTTTCTTCGTCAATTACTTCTTCTCTTTGTACTTCTTCGTAAGTACTATCAGGTTTTGTCCAAAACAATCCTCTAACGTTTCCACCTGTAATTGAATTAGGATCTCCGGGTATTTGTGTTAAACAGATTGCATTGATATCTCTTTCACCCAAAGGTGATTGTCTTGCTACTCTGCTGTCAACTTCTTTTAAAGCTTCTTGCATTTTAGCAACATCAAATTTGATCTCGGGATCTATGTAAAAACCTTTTGGCATACTTTTATTTATTTTCTATTGATGCCTAATACTTCTACTATGCTGGCGTCTTCCACCATTTCTCTTACGATATCGGCACCACCTATGAATTCACCTTTGACATATAGCTGAGGTATTGTGGGCCAATCACTGAAATCTTTAATTCCTTGTCTTAGTTCGTCACTCTGTAAAACGTTGACACCTTGGAACTTGACGTCAAACTTATTCAATACTCCTACTACCATAGCAGAAAATCCACACTGTGGTGCATCGGGTGTACCTTTCATGAATAAAACAATGTCATTGTTGTCGATTACGTTTTGTATTGTATCTTTAACTTCCATTTACTTCTTTCCTACTGCATCTAGTATTGCTTCTAGCTCTTCGAAGTCATGTAACTCTTCTTGGAACGATTGTTTATGTGCTATTCTTATAGCTTTAGATAGCAAGGTCGGTTTGATATCTAACTCTTGTGCTATCGCTTTGACTGTATCGTTGAGTCCTAGCCTTAAGTCTTCTACTTCCTGTAACACTTTTGATCCTTCTCCGATCAGTGTCATCAGTTTTTGTCTTTCCTCTGGTCCTATTGTTATTGACATTATTCCTCCTTTATAATATATGATAGATTAGCTGACCTTATAATGACTTTCTTGTCAGTGTCAACATTGAGATATGATATTCCATTTGGTTTAAGATCTCTAAAGTGTCTTACTCTAACTTCAGTTCCGGGACTATCTGATGGCTTCTCACCATCAAGCCAGTATGTTAGTTGTGCAGGTGCACCGACAAACAAATACCAAATACTTTGAAAAAACTTTTTCATTTTACTTTCCTATCTTCTTGCTTCTGCCTAGTGGTAGCATTTGTAACTTCTCGTACATACCACCTTTCTTTGCTTCCCATTCTACTCTTACTTGTTTAGCTTTGGATCCACCTTGGAAAGATTTAACTGCTCTCCTGAACCCTAATGCTTCAACTTCTTTTGGCTCTTCACCTTCCGCAAAGAAAGTGAAAGTTCTCATTTTTGCCATAACCCTCCATTGTTAATATTTAATAGTTTGATTTATAATGCCAGCATCATACTGAACTATATTATTTTCTTTTTCAGATCTGTCCAACGAAATGTAAACTCCGTCCTTCTGTAAGTCGGCATATATCTTATTCATTTGGTCAAGGTGTGATCTAAATTCTTTTACCTTGTCTGCTATTTCTTTGTGTTGCATTCTATTATCCTTTGTAAGCGTCTAGAGTTCTTTGAAATTTACCAGCGTGTGATTTCTCAGCTTTCGCTAATGTCTCGAACCAGTCGGCAATCTCTTCGAAGCCTTCATCTCTGGCTGTTCTGGCCATGCCTGGGTACATATCTGTATACTCATGTGTCTCACCTTTTATAGCTGACTTTAAGTTTTCTTCTGTTTCACCCATTGGTTCACCTGTAGCAGGATCTCCTACTTCTTCTAGATATTCTAGATGTCCGTGTGCGTGTCCTGTTTCACCTTCTGCTGTTGATCTAAATACTGACGCAACATCTGGTGCGCCTTCTATGTCTGCCTTTTGAGCAAAGTACAAGTATCTTCTGTTAGCTTGTGATTCACCCGAAAAAGCATCTTTCAAGTTTTGTGCTGTTTTACTGTCTTTTAGTTCCATATATCTCCTATCCAAAAAGTTTTCTAATGTTCTCAGGAAGTTTCTCTTTGATTGGTTTCCATATAGCTTCTTCTATTGGTGCCAAGTATTTTGGTCTAGGAGTGAGCCAACCAATTAGTATTCCTATTAATATGTAAGTCATGTTGTTATTATACAAAAAATAAAATAACAAGTCAATAAGAAAAAGGTTGCATTTTTCCAACCCATGTCTTATTATAATAATGTAGAGTAATTTACACACAAACAAACACACAATGAAAGGAGAAAATTATGTCTACAAATAAAAACGCTTATGAAATCCGTGCCGATATCTTAAAAGAGGCAACTGGATTAGTTACCCACAAATACGAAAAAGATATGTATATATGGGAAATGACTAGAACTAGAGATGAGAAGTCTGGCCAGATAATGGATCCGATTAATAAGCCTGGTTTTCCAACTACGAAGCAAATATTAGATTGTGCAAATGAATTGTATTCTTTTGTAGATTCTAAATAATCTTAAAAAAAGATAGGGTGGATTTCTCCACCCTATCCAATATATTCTAATTACTAGGTAAACTAGTATCTAGATTACGTTAGTGCTTTGTATTCAACAAAAACTGTCATTGCACCAGCAGTCGGCGTAGCCGCTGTTGATCCATTTGATTGTTTAAATTGAACTTCAAGTGTAGCCGCACCCGCAGATGATGTTGAGCCATCTAAGTCAATGATGTAAGAACCAGTTGTTGCGACATCTGATTCGTCCACTGTTGATAAGACTGCTGAACCATCTGAGATTTGCATAGAAGCAACTGAACCGCCTGTGTAAGCCTGAGTTACATTGATTGTAATTCTAGTTACAAAGTAAGTTGTTGAACCTGCATTAGGAAGCGTACCAATAGTTGCTGTTGCTGAACCATTAGTAATTGCTGTTCTAATACCCAAATCATCAGTTGAAGTTACAACGTTGTTGTTTACCCAAGCTCTTGTTACAAGTGCATCATCGTTTGTACCGACGTTTGCTTCGTAACCGTTAGGAACAACTACAAGACCATTTCCTTTTGGTGTAAGTGCTACTGAGATGTTTGTGTCACCACCAGTTGCCGCCATTGAAGGATTTGAACCTGTTGCATTGTTAGTGAATGTGAATTCATTAACTGCTGACGCTGTTCTTTCAAAGATAGCTATTTCGTTGTCTGAAGAGTCAGTAATTTTTACTTTACCTTCTGCAGAACCACCTGTACCACCTTTGATTATTGCATCACCTGAAGCGTGTGAGCCAGTACCGTTACCACCTTTGATAACTGCATCGCCGGCCGCGCCGCTTGAAGCATTACCACCAGAAACTGTTAAAGATGAATCATCGTCACCGATAACGATTGATGAACCACCTGAAGCGTCTCTGATTAATACTCTACCACCTGTACCTTGAGATTCAAGAACTAGGTTAACGTTTGCTGTTGAATCGTCTGGATCGATTGCATGGATTGAAACGTTCGCCGAAGTATTTCTGATTTGTAGTTTTGTATTATCAGCAATATTCGCCGTATCCGCTTCGATCACAACGTTGCCGTCTGTGTTATCTCTTAATGCAGTTACGTAGTCGTATGATACAGTTGTACCTGTTGATCTTGCGTACTTGTTAGCACCACCTATTGTTAATTGAGCAATACCGTTTGAAGCATTACCAATTAATAGTGTACCTTGTGCAATAGATGATAGGTCTAAACCTAAACCACCATTGTCTACAGGTAAAGTGCCTGAGAACGTGTTAGAACCAAAAGCAATAGTTTTGTTTGTTAGAGTGTCTGTAGTTGCTCTACCAACCAATGTGTCTGTTGCGTTAGGTAATGTAAGCGTTCTGTCCGCTGTTGGATCAGCTACTGTAAGTGTTGTTTCAAAACCATCGTCTGTTGCACCTTCAAACACAAATGCGTTTTGTACATTGATAGTTGTTGAATCAACTGTAGTAGTTGTACCTTGTACCGTTAAGTTACCAGTAATTGTAGCATTACCAGTAAGTGTTGGATTTGTAGGTATGCCAATTGTCAAAGTTTGACCTGACATTGATGTTTCAATCTCGTTAGCTGTACCGTTAACTGTTAAAGTTTGAGAACCTAAAGAAACAGTTCCTGAACCTGAGTCACCCGCTACTGTCTGTGTGATTGAACCAGCACCTGTGTTATCATCAACATATTTTTTAGTTGCCGCATCTTGATCGTTTGACGGATCTGCAACGCCTGTAATAGCCGCCGCTCCCATTGCCGCACCGTTAAATGTTGGTGTATCACCTGTACCTAATCCTAGTGATGTTCTTGCTGTTCCGCCTGATTCTAATACGAAAGCTGAACCATTACCTACGATGATACCACCGTCTGTTTTAGCTAGAGCCGAAATCGCATCTAAATCTGCATCATATGCCTGAACATCTGTACCGATCGCAAGACCTAAAGCAGTTCTTGCCGCACCGGCGTTCGCACCACCTGTACCACCATTTGCTATTGGAAGAACACCTGTTACTTGAGATGTCAAGTCAGCTGTACCACCCATATTTGCTAAATCTAAGTTAGACTCAGCGATGTCGATAGTTGCGTTACCACCTATGATTGTGCCTGTTCCGTTTGTAATTGTTACTTTTGATGAACCTGCTGTAATATCATCTAGTGATGTTTGACCAGTACCACCATTGCCAATTGCAAGTGTACCTGTCACGTCGTTTGTTGAATCAGATAAGTCGATTGTTACATCTAGTTTACCGCCTGAAAAATTCAAAGCTGTATCTGTTGCAAGATCAACTGCTAAATCGTTTGCGTTAGCAACGATACCGTCACCACCTACTGCGTTTAGCGTGTTACCTGATTTTGTTAAACCTGTTCCAGCAGTGATCTGGCCTGAACCAGAGAACTGTGTGAAAGTTAGGTTTGTTGTGCCAACAGTGATCGCATCATTAGTTGTTAATACGAAACCATTGTCACCGTTTGTTGTACCTTCTTCTACGAAGAAGAATGCACCTGCTGTTACTTCTGAGTCAGCATCGAAGTCAGTTGCTCTTGTTGGAGCACCTGATGCCGCAACGACATATACACCGTTTTCTGATGCATCTGCTTGATCTTTAAGCAGAATTCTGTCACCAGTTGCTAGTGCAACACCGTCCATTGTGTCGCCATTTTCGAAGTCTGTAGCTAGAGTTCCAGCCGCTGTTGAGGCCAAATGTACCGATCTTTTTACATCTAATCCGTTGATTGTAGAATCAACATATGATTTCGAAGCGGCATCGTTTGCATTACTTGGAGTAGTTGCCACTCTTGCTTGTGAAAGAGTAGTTCCATCCGTTGTAAATTTAAAGAACGATGACGACGTATCATATACTAATCTACCACCACCTTTACCGAATTGGACGTCATTACCAATACCTTTAAGGCCGTAGTTTTTTACGTTTGCCATGTTAAATCTCCCTTCAAATAATTAATTTACATTAAAACGTTGTTGGGAGGGTCATCCTCGATTGTTTTTTGATTGAACTCTTCGTTAGGTAGTTCTTGCTTTTATTTATGTTCTTGTTGGAATAATTGTATTACAATTTAATTAAATTGTGAAAGAAATATGCTGGGCCGTAGCCCAGCATATCAAATATATGATTTATGCGATACCGCCTAAATCCATCGATTCACTTTTACCGAAGTATGTACCATCATTAGATGATACACCTGTTATTGATCCTAGTGAAAACTCTGTGCTTAAGAAATTACCTTTACTTAAACTAGCTCCCTTATGTGGAAAGCTGTCACCGCCTGCTGTAATATTACCCCAGTCGGATAGTTCTCTTAGGTCAACTACCATCTTCACGTCCCAGCTTATTCCTAAACCGTTTAGTGCTGATGACATCTGCTTCAAGTTGAAGTATCTAAATGTATTTGCCATTGTAGTGTCCTCCTTCTATCTGCCGATTACATTAAGTTAACAAGTATTTCGATTACTCCTGATTCACCATCAAAGTCTTCTAATGCTTTACCGATCATTGCACCACCTTTGAACTCGCCCGCCATAGCGTGACCAGCCATTGATGAAGCCATTAGTAAATCACCTTTTTTGATTGAACCAGTTACTTTGCAAGGTACTCTTCCTGCTAAAGCAACGTATGGGTGAGTTGAATCATCACCTGCGTCTCTGTTCATCATGTACGCTGGTGCTGTAGAAATAACTCCTGCTACTCTTGTGTTACCTTCTTCTGATGACATTTCGATCTCGTTATCACCACCAAAACAAGCAACTGTACCAGCTTCCATAGCCGCACCTGAATGATATCTCTCAGCCAAGTCAGCGTATTTGGCACTTGATGCCACACCTGAGAATAAACCAGCAACGATTGTTTCTGAACCTACTGTCCAGTTATCTGCGCCTTCATCCCAAATGAATGTTTTGTTTGTTGATGTTCCTCTTTCAACTTCGATACCAGCATTCTGTGATGGAGTGCCTGACTCGTTGTTGTTTAGAACGATAATGTTATCATCGATTGTTAATGTTTCAGTGTTTACCTGTGTAGTTGTACCACCCACAGTTAAGTCACCATTGATTGTTACAGTTGTTGCTGTAGCATTCAAGATGTTTGTACCACCGGCTGTTAAAGCAATCGTGTCTGAGTCTGATGTAGCTTCTACTTTTACGTGTGTATCTGCATCAGCATCGATTATTTTATCTGATGACAAGTTGTCTACTGACGACTTTGTTGCCATCTCTGTACCGCCTGCTGTTGATCCATCATGGATGTGGATTGAGTTTCTAGTTGTGTTAACTGTGACCTCACCTGCCGCACCTGTGAAAGAACCATGTTCAGCCGCCGTACCTCTTCTTAGTTGTACTGTATAATTTGGCATATTTTCTGCTCCTGCTCCTTATCATGATAAGTTCATTCCAACTTATCCAACTTATTAAAATTTACTATCTTGCTCTCGCTGTATAGGTTACAGTCTTCGTTCTTACAAGTATACTTGTGATTTGCCTTATATTCGTATATAATAAACGCACGAATATTAAAAGTTGGATCACAATGTTATTTAAGATAAGTACTACTATAATTATAATTGTACTTAAATAGAAAATAACAACAAAGTATAGATAGACACATGAAAAAAATTAATCTTGTATGGGACAACTGGAGCGACAAAGGCCCAATGCCCAACGGCTTACACCACAAGTACAGACCAGAGTGGGAGTCTCGTTGGAAAAACCAGTATGACATCAATGTGCTGACTCGTTTTATTCCTTATGACCGTTATTCTCTGGGGTTCTTTCCTGTGCTTTTATCACAATGTAGTATTACTTATCAGAATATCACGCCCAAACAAGTACCACATAATAAAGAAAATGACACAGAGAACTGGTACGTGATGGAACCTAACCATATGGATGTCAGTTTGATAACTGAAAATATGTTTGGCAACATAGACTTTAGTGTTATTAAACTCTTACGTGAGAAAAAAATCAAGTTAGTTTTTTATTACGCCTATGAAGCCTTTCCTTTTTGGCAAGTAGACTGGATGAAAATGCTACAAAGAAGTCTAGGATGGATTGGTATACCAAGCTCACAGTTTGTTTTGATATTTGGTGATCTTAACGTAGGTGAAAATTATAGACAGTATGTTGAAAAACACGATCAGTATTACGGTTATATGTTTGATAATATATTTGTGTTTGATCATTTTGGTTGGGAGTTTTGGGATTACCTAAAAACTTTTGTTGTCAGCAATCCGGACCAGACAGAACTTGTACCGGCCACAAACGAAACAAGAGATAAGAAGAGACCTCACAAGTTTTTATTTTTAAATGGAGGTGGCAGGCAACACAGGAAGTATCTCATAACGGAGTTGCAACGCCAAGATCTTTTGAAAGATGGATTGTGGAGTTATCTAAACAAATTTGACATAGGTTATCAGCCAGACGAATACTGTTGGCTACCTATACAGAAAGGCAAGGGTGACAGATCTCTAGTTGATATGTTAGAGTATCATTACAAAAACGGAAACAGTATTGAAGAAAAACATCTTGATGTAGATGCAAGTGAAGATGCCTGGCACAACAGAGGCATGACAGCTCAACACTACCAAGACACTTACTTTAATATTGTAACTGAAACTTGGCCCGCTGATCCTAGTTTCTTTGTAACTGAAAAGATATTCAAGCCTATAGTGAACTTACAACCTTTTATTGTTTGTGGTTTACCAGGTAACCTAAGATATCTAAAAGAAAAAGGATATGAAACTTTTGATGAATGGTTTGTTCCAGACTATGATAATGTGTATGATCAATCAAAAAGAATGTATTATCTTACACGTGAGATAATAAGAATAGCCCGTATGAGCCACGAAGAGCTACACAAGAAGTATCAGTTGACATGGGAAAAGTGTTTGTATAACAGGAAAAAGTTCTTTTCAACAAATCATGCAGAAGGTTTTATCGACCTAGTAAAAGCTATAGGAGATATAAAATGAAGTTAAGATATCATCTAATAATAATATTATGGGGACTTTCTTTACTAGGAGGTTTTATAACAGGAGTAAGCATCATATGATCATATGGGGAGTAACAGCACTAGGACATGATGGATCTATCACAGTTGTAGAAGATGAACAAATATTGTTTGCGGCCCACAGTGAAAGATATTCACGTGTGAAGAATGATCCAGACCTAAACCAAGACATAATAGATGAAGCACTGACTTATGGTAATCCAGATGAAATAGTTTGGTATGAGAAACCTTACCTAAAGAAGAGCAGACAGGCATGGGCAGGACAATGGGGTGAAGTGTTTGGAGATGACACATTACCAAAACAATATATGAAACAGTTTTTTAAACAAGATATTAATATGCCTAAGATTAGAACAGTGCTACACCATGAGTCTCATGCGGCGGCAGGTGCATTCACAAGTCCATATGACGAAGCACTAGTAGTTGTATTAGACGCAATAGGAGAATGGAATTGCTGTACTACTTGGTTGTACAAAGACAAACAGCTAGAACTTATTGACAAGAAAGATTACCCACACAGCTTTGGCTTATTTTATTCTGCGTTTACTCAGCGTTGTGGATTAAAACCAAACGAAGAAGAATATATTATGATGGGTATGGCCGCATATGGTGAGCCTATATACAAAGATAGAATAATAAATGACTTCATTGACTTTGATAATTTAAAATTTAAACAAAATTTACACACAGGTATAGATCCGAACTATCTCAAAGATACTGTTCCAATGCCTGAGAAACTAGAACCAGGAGAGCTAAACCAATTAGAACACGATAACAATATGAACATAGCATCTAGTGTTCAAGAAGTAGCCAATGATTTTATTAAAGAATATATTGCGAGAGCAATTTACAAAACAGGACAAAAGAATTTAGTTTACATGGGAGGAGTTGCTCTTAATTGTGTTACAAATACAAAGTTGTATGACCTATGTAATAATATATGGATTATGCCAAACCCAGGTGATGCTGGTAATTCATTAGGAGCGGCCGTTATCAGATCAGCTAGTCATGATTTTAATTTGCCATGGCCGGTAAGAAGAGAAAAGATTATCGAGTGGCAGGGACCTTTCCTAGGAACAAACATCAAAGGAGATTATCCTGTAGATAAAATAATAAAAGAATTAGAAACAAATAAGATATGTGGAGTTGCAAATGGCAGGGCAGAGTTTGGTCCAAGAGCTTTAGGTAACAGGAGTTTACTTGCTGATCCACGTGGTGATGACATCAAAGACAAAGTAAATGAAATAAAGAAAAGACAGAAGTTCAGACCTTTTGCTCCTGCTATATTAAAAGAACATCTACATGATTACTTTGATATACCTACTGACGACTCACCTTATATGCAATTCGTTGCCAAAGCAAAGGACAAGACAGTAAAGAATTTTCCTGCTATTATACATCATGATGGAACGTCAAGAGTACAGACTGTTTCTGCAGAAGATAATCCAGGATTTAGAAAACTATTAGAAAAGTTTTATGAGAAAACAGGGTGTCCAATGTTGTTAAATACAAGTTTAAACATACGTGGGGAACCACTAGTAAATGATATAAAAGATGCAAAAGCATTTGAAGAAAGATACAAAGTAAAAGTATTCACAGGAGAAAATTAATGAAGAAAAAAGTTGCAATGATAGGTGTTGGCAAACTAGGAGAACCTTGTGCCGAGGCTATGTCAGAGTATCATGACGTTATAGGTTATGATGTATTACCAAGAACACCAAAGTTTCCAATGAAAGACACAATAGAAGAAGCAGTCAAAGATAGAGATCTTATCTTTGTAGCGGCGCCTACTCCACACCATGTGCAATATGATGGAAGATATCCTACAGCACATCTCGACAACAGAGATTTTGATTATACCATTGTAAAAAATATTTTATCTGAAGTGAATAAACACGTCAATCAAAAACAAATTGTTATTCTAATATCAACAGTATTACCAGGAACAGTAAGAAGAGAACTAAGACCATTAATATCAAATGCTAGATTCATTTACAATCCATATCTAATTGCAATGGGAACAGT
>CESW01006503.1_pt1 | contig 21348 bp, 17 predicted proteins | sample 531171 | NCBI WGS metagenome assembly CESW01 (sample SAMEA2621859, study PRJEB7988) | marine metagenome | biome: marine biome (ENVO:00000447); feature: surface water layer (ENVO:00002042); material: "saline water (ENVO:00002010), including plankton (ENVO:xxxxxxxx)" | depth 5 m
TTGGCACGAGCTTCATCCATGTAGCGATCAGGATTCAAAGAAAACGTTTGGACGTCGCCGCCTGCGCGGCCGATGCCATCTCGTCTCAGCAAAGCGTAATAATCGTGCCCCACGAGGTTGGGGTCGACGTATACCGTATCTCCGTGAGGAAAGCTAAATACCACGGCATCGTATCGCTCCACATTACGGAATCCTGGCAATCGGAGATTGGGTAGCGAGAACCAGCTGGTATAACTCGGCGTCAAACCTCCGGGCAATGCATTGTGCACAAAGGGTAAGGTGAAAGGCGTTCTGGGAAGTTTTGGCCCATAAGAGGTCTTGGAGACAATCAGATAATCTCCGACCAGCATGCTGCCTTCCATAGATGGGGTCGGGATGGTGAAGGGCTCCACGATGAGCATGCGAAGGGATCCTGCAACCACAGTGGCCCAAATGAGGGCCTCACTCCATTCGCGTACAGTGGATTTTCGCGTTTTGCTCCAATCACGCTTTCCAATCCATCCGTCTTTGCTTTGGCGCAACTCCCAGAGGCCCCACCAAGGCAGTGCACCCATAATCCATTGGTCTTTGAGGCTCCTTCGTCCAAATGCCAATCCCAGTTCCACATGCATCACAGTGAGCAGGAGCAAATTGATTCCCGGAACCAACAAGAAAATGATCCAATACCAAGGGCGTTGAATCAATTCAAGCCACGATAAGAAATGAAGGCCAGGAATGAATCCTCTCCAAGCAGCAGCATTCGAATCCTTTCGTAGGATAAGAGCGGGAAGTGTGACCAATTGCAGAGCAACAGCGAGAATGAGAAGAATCCAGGGAATCAGAGTCATGTTTTAAAAAGATCAGTCATCGTGTACAATCCAAATTCAGCTTGAGCGTGCCGCTGCCAGGTCCAACAGAGAGCCCAAACAGCACCTTTCGCAAATCCAATCCGGGATTTGGCTTCGTGTTGCAAAACAACGGCATCGTGTTCAGAGTCCCATACAAGAGAATGTAAACCCATCACTTCACCTTCGCGAATGCTTTCAATGGCCGTGTCTTGATTCCATCCACGTTGCTTCATAAGTTGTGCTAAGGTGAGAGCGGTGCCACTCGGGGCATCTTTTTTTTCCACGTGATGCACCTCTTGGATGCGGGGTTGGTACCCTGGGATTTGACCAAAGATGTCCACGGCATGCTTGGCAATGGCGTTCATGGCATGAATCCCTGGGCTGAAATTGGTGCTGTAGAAGACCGTGCTTCTTTCTTTTTGGCTCATGTCAAGCATTTCAGGAAGCTGGTCTAACCATCCAGTGGTGCCAGTCACAACTGGAATGCGGGCTCGTATGCATCGTGCAAGGTTTTCTGGAGCAGCCTCAGGTTGAGTGGCCTCAAAAACGAGACCTTTCGGCTCCCACGTTTGTCCAGCAGTGACCAGTTTTGCGATGCTTCCACCGCGCTCTTCCCAGACTGCAGCAACTGCTTTTCCAAGCTTTCCGGCACCCACAATGGTCACCGCTGGGAGGTCAGAGGGGAGTGGCAGTTTATGGATCATGGCGATTGAAATTCCAGGTGACATGAATTGTTGGGACGCCCCACATTGCACCACCTCTGAAACTTAAACTCTCAGAGGTGTCCAGGTTTCGAAGCATGGCACCTGTATTCGCATCGAGGACTTGAAGACCATGTGCCAGCAACAAACTGATGATACTCAAATCGCGGTTACGACGGTAGAACATGGCCCGACTTTCCAATTGTGCCGCCGAATAAAAGTTGCCGTTGGCATCCACCAAGACCGGTTCTGTATTGGGGTCGTCATCGGTCAGTGCGATGAGATCATCGATGTTGGCGCGCATTTCTCTAGCATTGACCACTGTAGCCCAAGTGGCATATCCCATTCCGCCCCAAATCACGGGAACCTTCCAGAACTGACGATTTAAAATTTGTCCGGATCCAGGAAGGCATGCGGCCCACAAGGTGGTGCGTTTGACTTGAAGGCTGGAGCTGTCCTGCGCTGCAAGTGCGACTTTTTCGACAGTGCGTTGAGCTTGTGCAGCGAGCGTGAACGACAACGTGAGCAGTGCCAAAATCACGCGAAGCAAAAACATGGCGCGAATCAGGTCAATCCCAATTTGACCAGCACGGCATCCAATTCCTCAGCTGTGCTGTATGTCAGTGTCAATTGACCACCACCCTGACTACGTCGCTTAAGTGCGACTTTGGCTTGGGTGCTGCTGAGCTTCGTTCGTAGCATATGCAGTGCTAGCTCTTCATCGGCAGTCAAAGGTGCAATGGCCACAGTGGGTTTGGTCACGGATGACGCGTTCCATCCACCTTGCTTGATCCATCTCTCGAGCTCTCGAACGCTCACTGCTTCGGCAGACGCTTTTTCAGCAAAGGCGATTTGAGTGTATTTGGCATTGTGACCTTTGACGCCGGAAAGGGTTTTAGCATGACCAAAACCGAGCGTGCCCAAGCGCAACATTTGCTGTATTTGCTCAGGCAAATCGAGCATACGTAAATAATTGGCAACTGAAGAACGAGCCATTCCCACGCGTTGGGCCAATACTTCCTGGGTGAGTTTGCATTCTTCCATCAAATGACGAAACGACAAGCCCACCTCAAGTGGATTTAAGTCTTTTCTCTGAATGTTCTCTATCAAGGCCATTTCTAGCAAACCTTGATCGTCGGCTTCACGCACATACGCCGGAAGCTGGGTCAAACCCACTTTTTGAGCAGCCCGAAAGCGCCGTTCTCCAGAGATGATTTGATATTTTGAAGCTCGAATTTTTCGAAGCGTGATGGGTTGGATGATGCCGTGCGATTTGATGCTTTCTGCAAGTTCATTCAGGCTCCGTTCATCAAAGACTCGTCGTGGTTGGTTGGGATTGGCTTCAATGTTTTGAATGCGAATCATGTCGACCGCATTTACACCGTGTCCAACACCTTTGTTCGGGGGAAATTCGCGGATATGATTGGCAAGGGAAGCATTCTCCTTGGCGGTTGATTTCTCGCCAAGAAGGGCATCCAAACCACGTCCCAGTCCACGAGGTCTGGTCATGAAGCGAGGTATTTGTCTTCCGTCCGGATGTGCGTCATGTTGTTCTTTTGGAGCAATTCGCGCGCCAAATTCAGGTAGTTGACCGAACCTTTGCACGTGGCGTCATGCAAAATGATGCTTTCCCCGTGACTCGGTGCCTCGCCAAGGCGGGTATTTCTGTGTATCACAGTTTGAAGTACGAGATCTTGGAAGTGGGTCCGTACCTCTTCGACCACTTGGTTTGCGAGTCTGAGGCGCGTGTCATACATCGTGAGAAGGATTCCCTCGACTTCAAGGGAAGGATTGAGTTGGTTTTGAACGATTTTGACGGTATTCAACAGCTTCCCCAGTCCCTCCAAGGCGAAATACTCACATTGCACAGGAACAACGACGCTATCTGCCGCCGTAAGGGCGTTTAAAGTCAACAAGCCCAAACTGGGAGAGCAATCCAAGACGATGAAATCGTAATCCTCGCGCACACCTTCCAAGGCATATCGCAGTTTGCGTTCGCGCTGATCCATGTGAACCAATTCAATTTCAGCACCTACCAAATCGAGGTTGGTGGGTAGAATGTCGAGGTTGGGGGAGGAGGAAGGGACAATTGCATTTCTCATGTCGAGTTGACCAGAAACCACCTCATAGCTTCCTTGCACAACTTGTCTCGGGTCGATGCCAACTCCACTTGACGCGTTGGCCTGCGGATCAAGGTCAACGAGTAAGGTTTTGAATTCCAATACGCCCAAGCATGCACTTAGGTTGATGGCGGTGGTCGTTTTTCCTACGCCGCCTTTTTGATTTGCAATGGCAATGATTTTCCCCATAATTGCTGCATTTTTCGCGTTGTAGCGAAGGTACAGTCAGCAAGGGGTGGGTGTGGAGTGAGTTTTACACACTCGCACTGTCCTTTATCAAGGAATTACAGGTCGTCAAAAGCGATGTCGTCGTCACTTGAGGCGGAATCTTCTGAAGAAGATGCCTTTTCCTCGGGCTGCTCTTCTTTGGCAGCTCGCTCGGCGATGGGGTCTCGAAAGTCGCCCGTCTCCATCAGTTCCTTGATTTTATCTACGGCATCAAGAAAACCATCTTCAAACTTGTCAAAATCCTCGCGATATAGGAAGATTTTGTGCTTGGTATAGCTCGGGTTTCCTTGGTCATCAAAGCGACGTTTGCTCTCGGTGATTGTTATGTACAAATCTTTCCCGCGAGTGGCTTTCACGTCAAAAAAATAAGTGCGTTTGCCTGCCCGAACGGGGCGGCTGTAAAGTTCGTCTTGGTTCTCGTAGCTCGACATGGCTCTAAATCTTCGTGGCGCTCAAGGTATGCAAAATACCATGAATCCTCTTCAGCGCGAAAGGAAGAGATGGCCTTCCGCCACTCTAGGGTATCCAATTTGATCCGTGTAAGTGACACGGTACAAATACATTCCATTCGGGCAAAAGTGTTGCCCGTTCGCTCCCATTTGTCCAAGCCAAGGTTCAAGAGGGTCGTTTGTTTGAAAAGCCAATTGTCCCCAACGGTTGGTCACGCGAAGCGCGTAAGAAGAGACACCTCGCACAACGGGGAGCCAGACATCGTTGATCCCGTCACCGTCTGGGGTAAAGGAGTTGGGTGCGTAAAAAACAGATCCACTCACGCTCACTTGCCCTTCAGCACTGTTGACACATCCAAATTCATTCACCACGGTTTGAGTGATTGTAAAGGTACCTCCGTCACTGTACGTGTATTGTCCTTGGCAACCTTCGAGCCCACCGCCGTCGCCAAAACTGTAATAGCAATCTACATTTTGGTCTCCCAGATACTCCACCCAAACCAAAGGGTTCAGAATGTCCAACACATTGGGAGATACATCGATGGATGCCACGGGAATGGGAAGAATTTCCACGTTTTCAGCGGATTGCATTTCCAGAGAACGTTCGCAATATCCGCCCGTTTCCATGACCAAACTGATTGGATACGTCCCAGGAGCCAAATAGGTGTGGCTTGTACTCACAGCGCTCGACGATGTTCCATCTCCAAAATGCCAGGTGTAGGTCGTCGCGGTCTCCGTACTGCTCAAATTGTCGAAGCTCACCGAATGGGGCGGACAACCCGTCCATGGCCCTGCACTGAAATCAATCGTGGGCTCTTCGATGACTGTGACTGAAGATGTAAACGTTTGTTCGCAGCCGGTCAGACCTGGGACACTGGCAGTGAGGCTGACATCATAGGTTCCCGGCTCGGCGTAAATCAATCCCAATACCTGCGCCTCCGATACTTCGCTGTATGTCGTTTCACCGCCAAACGACCACAGGTAGACGGTGTTCTCGTCAGACGAGGCGGTGCCACTAAAGGCGAAGAAGTGATCGTCAAAACAATTGGGGTCGGGCGTGTCAAATTGTGGTTCAAGCAAAAATTGAATTTCAATTTCTGCAGTGGTGACGTCTGGACATGTGAAGTCGGCAACTGCAGTCAGAGAGATGACGTAGATACCTGTGTCTGGAAATGTGTATGTGGGACTGGGCTCAGTGCTGGTCCCCGATGGGATGCCTCCCGCGCCGTCTCCAAAATCCCAATAATAAGCGTCTGCATTGGATGATAGGTTGTTGAAGTCAAAGGTGAGTCCCGAACAGAATTGATATTGATCTTCTACCACAGCGGATGGTTCAGGTGGGGCAACCCAAGTGAAATCTGCATCTGACGAGCATCCGTGGTTGTTCACCGTCACCGTGACATTCCACGATTCGTCATTGCCAAAGGAAATGCCTCCGGGATTGGGAACGTCTGCCAGATTTGGATTGCCTCCATTGAAGTTCCAGAGCATTGAGGCGTTTGCATCGATGTTGCCTTGAACCGCAAAGTCGAAGACCTCGACATCATTTTCGCAGTTGAATCCATCGACGACGATTGCAGGTTCCAGGGGTTGCCAAACTTGATACAATGCCTCGGACGTGTCTGCGCAAGGCCATCCTGGATTGACGGTAAGCGTTACCCAGTAATCACCGGGCTCTGGCCACGTGAATGTTGGTTCGAAGTCTGTGCTGATGTCGTCTGTGACCCCGGGAACACCAAAGTCCCATTCATAGCTTGAACCGTTGATTGAGTTGTTGTCGAGGGTGATTGTTTCGCCAATGCACAATTGGGCGGGGACTTGTTCAGCGACCACAGACTGTATGTTGGGGTCACATAGCGTCACGTTGAATTGAAAATCTCTCATGGTGGTGCTGAGCAGCACTCCATTTCGGTATTCCGAAACACAAATTCCGATGGCGTATTGTCCTGGTGAAGTGGGCATTCCCGTGATGATGCCTGTGAAGGGATCAATGCTCATGGATGGATTGGATGTGATGGGGTAGTTGCCGCTGAACCCATTGATGTACTCTACCTCTTGAAAGGGTGGCGTACCCGGAGGATTTGGCACAGGACTGTCAGGGCCATTGCCTCCTCCAGTACCACCGCCGTCGAACGGGGCACAAAAAGAGTAAACCAACTGGTCTCCATCCGCATCCAATGCGCTGTGATTCCAGTTGAAATCAAAGTTGGCACACACCGCGACAGGAGGCAATTCTTGAAAAACGGGTGAACTGTTTTGTGGAGCATTGTTGCCGTCGTTTGTCCCAGGCACATGAGTGGTGAATGTTGCACCGGGGTTTTCTGTGCCGCCAAAATTTTGAAGGTTGCTGATGGAGGGATTTCGACAGCACCTCTGCCAAACCAAATCCCATCCATATGCGTTGACGGGCAAAGAAACTTGGGTTGAATAGATCGCTTCTTCGATGCAAAGGTCTGGTGGCGGTGTTCCGCAAGGGTTCCCCAACACCACGGGTACACTTGAGATGTTGGATGCGGTCAGTGGAATGGCCAAGACATCGTTGTTTCCGATTTGGCCATTTCCGTCCCACATCCCAATGTAAACTTGGTCGTCAAAGCCTGTCTCCAATGTGTTGGCAGGTCCGCAGTCTCGATACACCTTCAACGTAATCAGGTACGTGTTTCCTCCAAGATGTGTGTAGAACAGTTCTCCTCCTACAAGGTGCGTTGCCATGGCGGATTGCGACCAAAAGCACAATGCCACAAAAGCACACATTCGGAACACATTGTGAAACATGTTGCAAGATGAAGCGAAACTCATTTTGTTCGTGAGGTGGATTGTGTCAGCAGGGTTTTTAACGTGAAAACCACCCAAAATGTTGAGTTTGAATATAGCAAATTGCCTCGACGCTTCAGGACATTGAAATCACCTCTTTCAAAAACTCAGCTCAATAAAGGGGCCGATTTCTGAAAAATTCAACAAGAATGGGGCTGCTCAGAGCACAAGAAAAGGGAGTGACATCCTGCAGTCGCATGAAATTTACTGTCGTGCACAACAAAGATGGGTGTCCGCCTCATGATTCGGCTTACTTTCACGTCGTGGAAGAACAACAAGAGGACCGAGCAAAAGAAGAAAGGCCTGCGGAGATTCGAGTCCGATTTGAGGATCTCGATTTGCATCCTGACATTGAAGATGGACTTTGGTCCATGGGTTTTGAAACGGCCACACCCATTCAGGGACAGGCCATTCCCCATGCCATAAGTGGAAAAGATATTTTGGGGATTGCACAAACAGGAACGGGGAAGACGGCTGCCTTCTTACTGCCTACGATGGATCGCATCATGGACACGCCAAAAGATGGCAAAGTCAAGGCCCTGATTGTGGTTCCGACTCGTGAACTCGCCATTCAAATTGATCAAGCTGCTCAGGGATTTGCATATTACACCGGAATCACCTCTCTCGCCATTTACGGCGGAGGCACCGGCAAGGAGTTTGCCCAAGAGAAAAAAGCGCTCACGGAGGGGGCAGACATCATTGTCGTCACTCCAGGTAGGATGCTGTCACACCTGACTTTGGGATACGTTGATCTGTCGTCTCTTGAAGTTCTCATCTTGGATGAGGCGGATCGTATGTTGGACATGGGTTTCCATCAGGACATCATGCGAATCGCCACACATTGTCGCAAAGAGCGTCAAACCTTGCTTTTTTCGGCGACCATGCCTGAACGCATGCGAACTCTGGCTCACGATCTGCTTCAAGACCCTGTAACAGTGCAGCTTGCGCTCAGCAAACCCGCTGCCAAGGTGAAACAAGGCGCGTACATTTTATTTGATCACCAAAAGGATGCCGTCTTGGTGGAGGTACTCAAGGAGCGCAACGTCAAAAGTGGAATCGTATTTACGTCTCGGAAGCGAACGGTGGGCCAAGTGGTCCGTGCTTTGCGCAAGGCAGGCATCAAATGCGGACGGATGTCCAGTGATCTCGAGCAATCTGAAAGAGAGGAAGTCATGTTGGCATTTCGTCAGCAAAAACTTCCCATTCTCGTCGCTACTGATGTCGTTTCGCGAGGAATTGACATCGACAGCATCGAGCTGGTCGTCAATTACGATGTCCCACCCAACGAGGAAGACTACGTTCACCGAATTGGCCGAACTGCGAGGGCAGAGCGGAAGGGAGAGGGCATCACGCTGGTAACCCCTGATGACATGCGTCGCTTCGGGAAGATTGAGCAGTTGATCGAAAAGGAAGTGCCCAAACTCAGGGTGTCAAAGTCTCACGGCGATACGCCGAAGTATGATCCCAAATCCGCTGGATCTAGGGGTCGAGGTGGTCATCGAGGTGGCATTGGCAAAAGACAGGGAAGTGGTCGTCGTCATGGTGGGGGAAAGTCGTTCGGGGGGCGAAGCAAGGGTGGAGAAAAAGGAGATCAACACTCCCGCAGGAAAGGGAAGCCAGGAGGTGGAAGGCGTCAAGGTGGTTCAAAGGGTCAATCCTCGAGGGCATGAAGTTGACCCCTGAGGAGTGGAGGGTCAAGCTTTCTCATGAAGAGCACCGAGTTCTTCGTGAATCTGGAACAGAGAGACCCCATACGAGTGAACTGAATTTGGAATGGCGCAACGGAACATACCATTGCAAAGGTTGCGACATGCGGTTGTTTGACAGCGCGTCAAAATTCAATGCTGGTTGCGGTTGGCCAAGTTTTGATCGCGAAGTCCCCGACGCCAACATCTCTCGAATTGTAGACCAAACACATGGTATGATTCGAATCGAGGTCCGATGCTCCAAATGTGACAGCCATCTTGGTCATGTATTTCCCGACGGACCAACTGAAACTGGAACGCGGTATTGCATCAATGGGGTATGCCTCACTTTCCGTCATGAGCCCTGATCTTTCGTGGGACCTGGGAGATTAGTCTTTGTTTGAGGCTCGCTGAATCCAAGCCCAGAGAAGTGCGCCAGAGAGGAAGGTGCACACGGAAATGAGCTCAGCTTGGGTCATGGTGATGCCCAAAAAGTCGAAAGTGGCATTAACCCTGATTTTCTCGACCCAGAATCGCTCGAATCCGTTGAACATCAAATAGGCGGCGAAAATCTTTCCTGCAGAATTCCATCGTTTGCGCATTCCCCACAAGAATGCAAAACCCAAAATCGATGCAGCAGTTTCATAAATGGGCGTCGGAAAGACTGCTGGATCGAGGTATGTTCCGTAACCTTCAAAAGACGGCCAAGGTTGCAAGTTGGGATCAATCAATTTGCCCGTGTATCCTGCTGCTCTTGGCCCGTATACGGCATTGACATTGTTTGGATATGCATAGGCCCAAATCCAGTCTGGAGCCCACGACAACCATCCGGGTTTGGGAGATGGGTTGGGAATGCCCCAATCGCCGTCTCCGCTGATTTGGCAGCCCATCCGACCAATGCCATACGCAATCAACAGCGCAGGGGCTGTTGCATCGGCCAGACGTAGGAAATTCATCTTGTGACGTCTCGCAAATGCATAGACCGCCAATCCCCCGACGATGAGCCCCCCATAAATGGTCAGGCCACCTAGAAAGGCATTCACGCTTGGTTGTTTCAAGAACGCCACAAACTCGTCGGGATATTCGAGGAGGTGGAACATCTTGGCTCCTAAAATTCCGCCAATGGCCGCCGCCGCGGTGATGCCCCCTACCAGGTCTTCGGGTCGAATGATTTGCTCAACTGTTTTGGGTTCTGGCAATCGATTACGCTGAACCTCCCAAAAGCGCCAACCCACAAAAATCAATGCTCCCAAGATTCCCCAAAAGACATTGCCTTCTGTGCTGAACAAATGTGTTTGAGGCAGCCCCCCGTTTTGAAAAATGTCACCGGCATTGACAACGAGATAAAGTACTTTCCAACCGAGGAAGAATCCCATGGCGGCTTGAAGACCCAGATCAATAGGATTGGGAGCTTGACCAACGACAACTGAGGTTTTTTGAGATTGAAAATGTCCCAATGCAGCTTGACGTTGAAGTTCTTTTTTAAGGAGTGCATGGGCCACGAGAAAGGCCAATGCTACAAAGAACCCAAAGCTGTTGATGAGTTTCAACGCGGGTAGATCCCAGCCAAACAAATCGAGGAACGCACAGTACAAATTGGGATACATGGAACGAAACTACGTCAGTCAGACCAACCGTCCGTGAATCCATCCCAAGGGGTCAATGCGATTCAATTTGACCTTACGGATGTCGTTTCCGCGAACATGTTGTGCAGGAACGGCCACGCGAATGTAATTGGGAGAGTATCCCATTCGCAATCCGCCCTCTTCAGCTTCCTCAAAAAGAACATCCATTTCTTGACCGAGGAAGGCCTCGTAATGGGAGCGCTGGGCTTTCAGACTCAAATTGCGCAGAGTCTTGTTGCGCTCCTTTCTTTCTGGAACAGGAACGATGTGAGGAATACGAAGGGCTGTCGTGTCTTGTCTTTCACTGTATGTAAACACGTGTAAATAGCTTATTTCAAGTGATTTGATAAAATCTAATGAAGCAACAAATTTTTCCTTTGACTCCCCAGGGAAGCCCACAATGACATCCACCCCTATGCTTGCGTGGGGCATGCGTTTTCGTATGCGACGAACCCTGCTGTCATAGAGGCTTGTGCGGTAACGTCGGCGCATCGCGGAGAGCACTTCGTCGCATCCCGATTGAAGTGGGATGTGGAAGTGCGGCTGGAACTTACGCGATGTAGCTACAAAATCGATAAGCTCGTCAGTCAACAGATTGGGTTCAATGGATGAAATGCGAAATCGTTCGACCCCTTCTAGGACATCTAACTTTTGGACGAGGTCGAGAAGGGTTTCACCGTGGGCAGTGCCAAAATCACCGATGTTCACTCCTGTCAAGACAATTTCCTTGGCGCCAGCTGTGATTGCCTTCTGTGCTTCAGCAACAGTTTGGGCAACAGTTGCACTCCGCGAACGCCCCCGTGCGAGGGGAATTGTACAGAACGAACAGAAGTAGTTGCAGCCATCTTGGACTTTCAAAAAAGTGCGTGTGCGATCGCCACTGGAAAAGCCCGGGATAAACGCCCGAACTTCTCGAATTTCACCAGAAATGGTTCGCGTCACTTCCGTCTTCTGTGCTCCTTCGAGATGAGCCACCAAATTGAACTTTTCTCCAGCACCCAAAACGAGGTCGACCCCGTCAATTTCAGCTATTTCTGAAGGTTTGAGTTGCGCATAGCAGCCTACGACCACAACAAAGGCCGAGGGGTTGCTTTGCATGGCACGGCGCACAGCGTTGCGGCATTTGGCGTCAGCTTGATCGGTGACACTGCACGTATTGATGACAACGACGTCAGGAGCATCATCCAAGTGGACGCGCGCGTATCCCGCCTCAGCCAAATCACGCGCCAGGGTTGAGGTTTCACTGAAATTTAGCTTACACCCTAAGGTGTGAAATGCAGCTTTGAGGCTGGATGCCATGACCGCAAAGGTAAGTTTGACACATGCATGCAACATAGCATTCCTTGGGCTGTATTACCTTGCAGGGCTTCGAGTTCACTCTGACGCATAATTAAGAACCCATCACAATGAAAGTATTTTTTCAAACAGGTCTTTGGACCCTTGTCTTGGCCATCATTGGCGCCGATACCCAGGCCCAGACTTTTACAAATGCGAGCAACCTCCTCCCCGATACTTACAACAGTGGTGGATGCATTGGCTTTGTTGATATGGATGGAGATGGCTTTGATGATTTGGTCATTTTGGATCAGAGCAGGACGCTTCACACCTTGTATCAAACGCCAGAGGGAACATTTGTTGATTACAACTTAGGTCAGGTGAGTGACGAGAGCCAATGGGGGATGTGTGTCGCTGATTTTGACAACGATGGTCACAAAGATGTGTTTTCCGGGGGGTCTTACGATGGAGTGTTCTTGCAAAGAATTACAGCACCTGGTGTTCACGAGGGCACTGAGCTTGCAAATGGCAGCATGTTCATGCAGGCGTGCAATTGGGTTGACATTGACAACGATGGCATTTTGGATGTATTTGGCTGTCATGACGATGCGCTGAGTCGCATGTGGAAAGGTGACGCCAATGGTGCTCTGGATCCTGCGCCAGAATTCATTGACTTGACCGATTACGACTTTCAGAACTATCCAAACACCGACCACAGCGGAAACTACGGTACTGTTTGGACCGATTTTGACAGCGATGGCGACATTGATTTGTTCATCGCCAAGTGTCGTCAGTTTGTCGATGACCCCAACGACCCTCGACGCATCAATCAATTGTGGGTGAATGACGGCAATGGCGGTTGGACGGAAGAGGCGCTCGAAAGAGGCCTTGTGCTTTACGAGCAAAGTTGGACAACTGACTTCGCAGACATTGACAACGATGGCGATTTTGATTGTTTGGCAACCAATCACAGCTCCACCATCAAGCTCCTCGAAAACGATGGCACAGGATATTTTACAGACATCACTTCTGGAAGTGGCCTTGAGATTTCTGGATTTTTTCTTCAGGCGAAAATGGATGATTTTGACAACGACGGCTTTGTGGATTTGATCTACACGGGTGGCGATGACGGATTTTTTCGCAACAACGGCGATCAAACGTTCTCAGAGGTGCCGAATCTGTTTCCATGGAATGACACCATGCACAGCTTTGCGTCGGGTGATGTGAACCGAGACGGGCAACTGGATGTCTACGCGAGTTACGGAAACAATTATGTGAGCCCTGACAACGACAATCCTGACATTTTGTGGGTCAACGATGGCAACGACAATCACTGGATTGCGTTTGATCTAGATGGATTCGAAAGCAACGTAGATGCCGTTGGTGCCAAGGTAGAATTGTCTGGTGATTTTGGTACGATGGTTCGCGAAATTCGGGGAGGTGAAAGCTACGGCATCACATGCACGTTCATGTGTCGATTTGGACTAGGTGATCATGATGCAGTCGACCAGGCGGTGGTCAAGTGGCCGAGCGGAGCAGAAACAGTCATCGACAACCCTGGCATCGATCAATATCACAATGTGTTGGAGGTCCCGTGTTTGGTGGAGGTGACTGCTGTATCCGGTGCGGAAGTATTTTGTCCGGGTGAATCCGTCACGTTAACAGCGCCGGAAGGTTTTGTCTCTTACGCTTGGTCCAATGGCTCTGAAGAGGCCTCCATTGAGGTGACAACGACAGGAGCGTATTCTGTCCTCGTGTACGACGATGCTGGATGTGCAGGGGTTTCCAATCTCCTTACCGTCAGTGAAATTTTTGGAAATGCACCCACCATTGACTTCGATGGAAGTACAGACCTTTGCGATGGCACTGTGTTGACGTTGACGGCGTCCAATGCAGACAACTACACATGGTCAACGGGAGCGGAGTCACAAAGCATCGATGTAACCACATCTGGTGCCTATGCAGTGTACAGTGTAGACATTTGTGGCAATGAGGGAACCTCAGACACGCTATTTGTTGAGGTATACGATGCGCCGTTGTCCAACCCCGAGGTGAGTGAAGATGTTACGATAACTGCTCCAGCAACTGTGGACTTGACCGCGACGGGCGAAAACATCCGTTGGTACGATTGGTCGACAGGCGGAAATTTACTCGCTGAGGGCAACACATATTCGCCACAAGTCGATGCGACATCAACATTTTGGGCGGAGGATGTACGCATTACGGAGGGCATTGAAGAGATTGGTGGCGAATTGGTGAATCAAAACGGCGGTGCTTATCACTCCAACAGCGCTAGGTGGTTGGAATTTGATGTCTTCGAAAGCATTCGTCTCAACAGTGTAACCCTGTTTGCGAACGGCACTTACGAGAGAGAATTTGAGCTCATCGATGAGTTTGGAATTGTCCTTGAGTCCACTTCTGTGGATGTGGAGGCTGGTGAATTTGTTTTGGAGTTGGATTGGGACATTGAGCCGGGTGTAAATTATGGTTTACGCTGTACGTCAGACAATCCACAATTGTGGCGTGAGGGTACCGACTCTGAGTTGAACTATCCATATGAAGTGGGTGATTTGTTGACCATCACCAACAGCACGGCCGGGCCGAGCTTGGATTACTACTACTTTTTCTATGAGTGGAAGGCTGAGCCCAAAACCATAGAGTGTGTCTCTGATCGCGTCGGGGTAACCGTGACGGTTGAAAGCGCCTCGGGTATGAACGAGGATGTGCAGGATTTGTGGTCGGTGATGCCGAACCCGGCGGTGAGAGGCTCTGAGCTTCGCTTGCCGCAACTTGCGCTGGGCACATTCCTGCAAATTGCGGATGTGCATGGAAGAGTAGTCCACGAGGGAACTTGGGAGGGAAGTCTTACGGTGAATTGGCCCGCTGGTTGGTATGCAGTTCGAGCCCAGACGAGCCAAGGATTGCAGTACAATCCTTTGGTCGTTGAGTGAGAATTGGGAACTCAACATCGCAACAAAGGCGGGACCACCTGGTCCCGCCTTATTTTTAAGGCATGGGATTGGTGAGTGCATTGACCAGGTGGGTTCCGAGAACAGTGTTGCAACGCGGGGCTCACTTGGCCTTGCAAAGTATTGCATGGACATACGCTGGCGATGCATTGGAAGATCCCATTGTTGGCAAATCTTATCGGAAGATGCTGCCTTATGGCCGAGTGCGAAGCAGACCCAATGCTTTGGCACCTCACAGTTTGAGTTTGGAACGTCACCGTGCAGTTTGGGTGTTTTTGCAGCGCAAAACACCTTTTTTTGAGGCGCCCTTGCGGATGTTGCATCTCGCACCTGAATATTGCTATTTGACCCGCTTCAAGACCCAAACGAATCTCGACTACGTTACCGGAGATCTCAATAGCCCTTGGGCCGATCACCACTTTGACTGTCACGACATTCCCTTTGAGAACGAGAGCTTTGACATGGTCATGGCCAATCACCTCCTAGAACACGTGGTCGATGATCGACGAGTGCTGCAAGAGTTTTATCGAGTGATGAAGCGTGGTGGTTGGGGTGTGATTCAAGTGCCAGTCAATTACAAAAACCGGGAGACCGACGAGGATTTGAGCGTAACCGACCCCATGGAACGCGAAAGGCGGTATTGGCAGCAAGATCACGTTCGGCTGTATGGTTATGAAGATTATCCAAAAAGATTGCGTGAGGCGGGATTCCACCTCGAACGAGTTGACATGTTGGACATGCTCGGAGAAGAGTGCTACAACCGCTACAGCTTGGGCGAAGAACGCTGGGTGTATTGGGTGTCCAAGCTCTGAGAATCACACCTTTCGGATATCTGCGACCCTCGTTTCTCGAACGGCTCTGACAAATCCCTCGGTCTGTCTTAACCTGACATCCACATCCAGATAACACGAAATCTGAAAATTCGTGTTTACAGGGTCCAGTTCCCAGCGCTTTATCAGACCCATGACGATACCCATGTGCTCGTATGCAAATGAAATGCGATGACGTTCGGTTCGAATGCGTTCAACAATGGTGCCATTGCGCAAGGCATCGGCTGCGCCCTCACGGTAAGCTTCAATGAGTCCTCCGACGCCAAGCTTCGTTCCTCCGAAATAACGCACAACGGCAAACAGGACGTGCGTCAAAGTGTGGGCACGAATGACACCAAGAATGGGTGGTCCTGCGGTGTTGCTTGGCTCACCGTCATCACTGGAACGGTGATGGTTGCCATCGAATCCCAACATCCACGCGTATGCGATGTGCCGTGCGGCGTGGTGTTGCCTTTTCAATGACTCTAAGTGCGACTTGGCTTCGACTTCCGACCCAATTGGAAAACCGTATCCAAAGTGCTTGGAGCCTTTTGATTTGAATAGACCTTCACATGGACCTTCCAGCGTGAGATACGAATCCTCCATCTCGGAATGTCCTATCCTTCAAAGCAAAATGAAAGCACAAAACTTCTCGTTCTCAAAAAGTCGAGGGGGGTTGCGTAGATGCTGTCGTCAGGGATGAGGACATTGCGCAGGCCGTGTTCGGTTTTGGCTTGAATTGAAAATTTGAAATAGGGAAGAAAGATGTCGATGCCTGCTCCAAAATCCGCTGCGATGTTTCCCGACTTAAGTCGGAGGATGTTGTCTGACTGCAACTGCTGATTGACATCCTCTTGCGATTGAAAGTCGCGTGCATACTTTACCCCAAAAAGAGCGTAAGCAGCAACATTGTCGACGCGATCTGTTCTCCACTTGAGAAGCAGGGGAATGTCCAGATTGACAGCTTCGGTGCGTTTGACGACATCGTTGGATCCTTGGATGACGTAATTCAAACCACGGTCCTGAAAACTCAATCCCGGAACAAATCGAAGGCGCAAATGACGAGAAAGCGTATATGACGCCATCAGGTGCATGTTAAACCCTGCTTGAGGCAGATTTGTTACACCGCGAAAACCATCTGCAACGCTGTCGGCGATGGCGTAATTGAAGTCACTGGAGTTGGCTGAGAGAATGAAGCCAAAGTGGTACGGACGGGCATCGAAATTTGGCAGATTCTTGCGACCGCTCTGGCTGAGTGCCGAGGAGGCCGCCAACATCAAAATCAATCCAAGAAGAGAAGTAATGCGATTCATTCGGGGTCAAATTACGTCATCACAACGCGGCAACGCCCCAAATCTGATGCAACAACACCGTTGAGCACAAAGACAAAAGCAGCGCAGCAAACAAATAAGTGATCAAGGACAAAACCAAAGTCACTCCTCCCGAGAGCATCCAGTCGACCTGCGAGGTTGCATTTTTTCGATACGTTTCTCGGTCTGGAAATTTTTCGGTGGTCTCCATTTTTTGACTTTCTACAAACGCTGTGAATGCTTTTTCGCTTGCAGTGCGCTCCTCAATTTGAGCCAAACGTAAAGCCTTGCGAAGTTCTGTGGCCTCCAACGCCACTGCATGATTCCATGCCCAAACGGCACAGGAAGCTGTGATGCCGTAAATGACCAAGGGTTTGGTCAATTGCTTGAAGTCCCCCCAAAAGGACTTGGTGCTGTCTTTTTGTCGTACAATCCAAATCGACCACCCCAAGGCAAGGAGGGTCATGGCTGACCAGTGATACATGCCGCCCAAGGCCAACAATCGTTCCGCGTTCACGAGTCCTGCCAGCGTCCATTTGAACGCGAAGTAACCCGCCGTAAGCAACATGGGTAGGCCGATAAGTGGAGCCCCTCGCATGCTCGATTATCCATTCATGGAGGCAAGGAAGTCTTCATTGTTTCGACTCCCCTCTACTCGATCTTTTACAAATTCCATGGCTTCCACGCTGTTCATGTCTGCGAGGTGCTTTCGCAGAATCCAAATGCGCTGCAGGTCGGCCTTGTCCATGAGCAAATCTTCGCGTCGGGTCCCTGAAGCCAAGATGTCAATGGCAGGGTAAATGCGCCGGTTTGAAATCTTACGGTCCAGTTGGAGTTCCATGTTGCCTGTTCCCTTAAACTCCTCAAAGATGACTTCATCCATTTTTGAGCCCGTTTCCGTAAGTGCAGTCGCGATGATGGACAAGGAGCCACCGCCTTCAATGTTACGAGCTGCACCGAAAAAGCGCTTGGGTTTTTGCAAGGCATTGGCTTCCACACCCCCGGAAAGGATTTTGCCTGACGAAGGGCTTACCGTGTTGTAAGCACGAGCGAGTCGTGTGATGGAGTCCAGCAGAATGCAAACATCGTGGCCACATTCGACCATGCGCTTGGATTTCTCGAGCACGAGATTGGCAATGCGTACATGGCGATCGGCAGGTTCATCAAAAGTGCTTGCGACAACCTCGGCATTCACGCTTCGTTTCATGTCTGTGACCTCTTCTGGTCGCTCATCGATGAGCAAGATGATGAGGTAGACTTCGGGGTGATTGAGGCTGATGGCATTCGCAACATCCTTCAAAAGAGTTGTTTTACCTGTCTTGGGTTGAGAGACAATCATGCCGCGTTGCCCTTTTCCAATGGGAGAAAAGAGATCCATCAACCTCGTACTTACCGTGCCACGCGCTGTACTCAGCTTGAAGCGTTCCTGAGGAAACAAAGGAGTCAAAAACTTAAAAGGAACACGGTTTTTGATCCATTCGGGACTGCGGCCGTTGACGCTCTTTACATCGATGAGAGGGTAATACTTTTCTCCAATCCGCGGCGGTCGAATGCCTGCCACAACAGTGTCTCCTGTTTGTAGTCCGAAGTGCTTGAGCTGTTTGGCCGCGATGTATACATCGTCTGGGGAATTCAAGTAGTTGTAGTCGGCTGAGCGTAAAAATGCGTACCCTTCTGGCTGCACCTCTACAACGCCTTCGGTTTGGACCAAACCATCGAAGTCAAAACCATGCTCCTCAGGTTCAGACAAGAATGGGTCTCTGCGATTCCGATTGTTGCGATTGTTTCTGTCGTTTCGGTCGTTTCTGTGATTTCGATCGTTTCTGTTGCTTCGGTCGTTGCGATTGCCGCGTTCGTTGCGATCGTTGCGTTCGCCTCGATTGTTCCGCTCGCTCCGATTTCCAGATTCCTGACTTCCCTTGCCGCCGTCTTCAGTGGTTTTGGAGTCGTCTGTTTGACCTTCACGTCGGCGGCGATCTCTGCGATCTCGCATGCTTTCGCCAGAACGACGATTTTGGTCATTGTCGTCTTTTTTCTGGTCCGACTTGCCTTCATTTGAAGATCCTTCAATGGTTGAGGGCGAGGCGAGGTCATCTTCTTTTTGTCTTCGGCCCCTCGACGTGTTTGACTTGGTTTGACCCTTGTCAACTTCAGTTTTTTTACTGCGGGGTGTTCGTTTGGAAGGACTTGTATCTCCAGAATTTGATTTGGCCTTGGATTTGTTCGCACTGGGTTGAGCGGCTTGCTCATCCAATATGCTGTAAACCAGATCCTGCTTCTTGAGCTTGTCCACTCGTGAGATTCCTAATTTGCTTGCGATTTGTCGCAATTCGGCAACTTTCTTGCCATTCAGTTCGATGATGTCAAACATCCTAAAACGTTGGGTGAGGAAGGGGCTAGGCCCCATTATGACATCTCGGTGATGCCGTTGGGTCAAAGATAGGCAATGTCTTTCTTGACACAGCCTTTCGTTCCCGAAAATGTACCACTTAACTCCAAATCAAGGCTGTTTCCGCGGCCATTCTATCGCTCTGAGGTTGTGAATTTCACCAGAGGTAATTTGAAATTTGAGCATGGTGCACACTTTGTGAAAACCTGAATTGCCTGCGGCACCTGGATTGAGGTGAAGACCGCCCCAAGATTGTACGCGTTGAACAAGCAAAATGTGGCTGTGTCCGCAGACAAACACGTCGGGACGCTCGGTTTGCAATTGTGGGAGGATTCCGCGTGAATACTTGGGTGGTCGCCCTCCAATATGTGTCATCCAAATGTCCAATCCTTCAGCCTGGAAGCGTTGATGTTCAGACCATGTCTGCCGAATACTTTGGTCATCAATGTTGCCGTAAACTGCCCTTACTTGGGTGAGTTCAGAGAGTGCATCAGTCACGCTTAAATCACCAATGTCTCCTGCGTGCCAGACTTCATCGCACCCTTGGACGTGCCGCTTGATTCGGTCATCAATGTGTCCGTGGGTATCCGACAACAGCGCAATTTTCATTTGTGTGGGAAATGTTGTGAATGGGTGAGTAAAAATCGCGAAAAAATGTCCCACTTTCGCTTCATGAAATGCACGTCGCTGCTCAGGGGTCTTGTGGCCATTTTGTTTTTATGTGGGGTTGCTTTTCCCATCTGTGCTCAGGTTAAAACGCCCTCTCGGAAAGCCGTGAAGGAATATCGAAAGGCACTTGAAGCGTATCGATTCTTGGCGCCCGACATTGCGATTGGTCATCTCGAAAGTGCGATTCAGAGAAGCCCTGAGTTTGCGGAAGCGTTGTTTCTGAAGGCGCAGATATATCAAGAAATGGACCATCCCAACAGGGAAGAGGCACTTGCGCTCGCCCTACAAGTGGATGCGACCATGTTTCCCCACGGTTGGGTAACTCTGGCTGAGATTCAATGGGAACTCGGCAAGTACGACGAGGGTCTGCAATCTTTGGACAGGCTGGAACACATTTACGCTGGTCAACTTTCTGACGAAGCTGAAACACGCCGGGCATGGGTCAACGCCGGATTGACTTTTGCGTCTCAAGCTCTTCGACAAGATGACAGAGGCGTCGAGGCAAAGGCAGTCGTCGGTGGCTTAAATACCGATGCCATGGAATACTACGGAGCTTTTGATTTGAGTGGGACGAGAATGGTCCTGACACGGTCGGGTTTGGCATCTGAGGAGGAGCGAATGTCACCCGGTGTGATGGGTGGTGAAGATTTTTTTGAGTCCTTTCTGTCGCCCGATGGATCTTGGTCTACCCCAATCCCCCTCTTGGGTGTCAACACCTCCTTGAATGAAGGGGCACCTACTCTCAGTGGTGACGGCAAAACCATGGTTTTTACTGCATGTGCCACTCCGCGCGATGGTTATGGACCTCGCCGTGGCAAAGGCTCGTGTGATTTGTTTGAATCCAGTTGGGATGAATCGACACAACGTTGGTCACTTGGCAAGAATCTGGGGGCACCAAATTCTGCGGGTTGGGAAAGTCAACCAGCCTTGAGTGCAGATGGCAACATGCTTGTGTTTGCATCGGCTGTCAAAGGCCAGAAACAGTTTTCTGACTTGGTGGTATGCCATCGGTTGGATGGTGGTGGGTGGTCTTCACCACGGAAGTTGCCAGGGTTGATAAACACCCCGTATACAGAGGAGAGCCCATTTCTGCATCCGGATGGCAAAACGTTGTATTTCAGCAGTGACGGGCACCCGGGATTTGGTCAATTGGATGTCTTCATGTCCAAGCTTCAAAAGGACGGAACATGGGGGGAGCCCCTGAACCTTGGCCGCGGGGTCAATAGCCCGGGAAAAGACAACAGCCTCATGGTGATGCCACGCGGTGGCTTGGCCATGTTTGCAACAACTCAAGTTTCAGGAAATCTTGATTTTTGGCAAGTTGAATTGCCTGAAGAAGTCAAGCCAATCGAAGTGGCTATGCTCAAAGGCGTGGTTCGAGATGCAAAAACTGGGCGGGCATTGAATGCGGAGGTGACGATTGTGGATTTGTCCACAGGCCAGACTATGAGCCGAACATCATCAGGCGGTGAGCAAGG
>CESW01149073.1_pt1 | contig 21336 bp, 18 predicted proteins | sample 531171 | NCBI WGS metagenome assembly CESW01 (sample SAMEA2621859, study PRJEB7988) | marine metagenome | biome: marine biome (ENVO:00000447); feature: surface water layer (ENVO:00002042); material: "saline water (ENVO:00002010), including plankton (ENVO:xxxxxxxx)" | depth 5 m
TGCACCTAAACCTCGCGCGGTCAGCCCCACGTTGTATTTGTGTTTTGGCGTATTGAATGCTGGTATGATGGGATCATTTTCGTCGGTCTTGACCAAATTGTTCCAACTGTAATTTCCGCTGAGCGTCAAGTGGTCATCCAGGAAATAATTGAATCCGAGCGATGCTCCCTGCGTTTGAACTTGATTTAAGCTGTTTGCGGCGTATCGGTAGACGTCAACATCCGTGATGAATTCTGGGAACGAGGGATTTTGAAACTGCAAATCCAATCCGAGGTTGTACCCAATGAAATTCGTGTACCAACTGAAGTAGTAATTGGCATCCAAGTACAGTTTCTCGCCCAGTGTGGTTCGGTATCCCGCCTCCACCGTTCTGACTTGTTCAGGACGGAGTTTGGCGATGTCAAAGTACCTCAAGGTATCTAAGTTGAAGGCGATGTTGTTTCCAGATGAGCTGTTGCGATAGTCAATGAAACTTTGGACCGTCACCAGATTTTGAGCTCCGTTCAGATTGCCCAACAACGTGGCAGGTCCCACATCAAGGAAAAGATACTGATCCGCCAATGTCGGATTCCGAAGTGCAGAACTGAAGCTTAACCGAATGAAGTCTCTGGATGAGGGGGTCCAGACAAGAGAAGCCGCAGGCGAAACCACCCAAGGAAAGTTTTGATTTTTGTCTACACGTACGGTTCCTGTGGCAATCAACTTGTCGTCGATGAAGTGTCGCTTGACACCTGTGTAAATCCCGATTTCTTGATTGGTGATCACACGACCATTCGTATCCTCAAAAATGGTCCCCTCCGAATTGGGAGTGTAACGCCGCATGTTGGCGCCTAGACGGATCTCATCGGCCCACCAAGGCTTGAAAATCTTTTCGGCATGCACATGAAGCAAAGAGCTCTTGTCAAAAAATCTCGTTCCCCCATCCTCTTCATTGTTCTTCCTTGAGGTCAGGTCGTTGAAAAGTTGATTAAACTCAGGAGACCCGGGGCGCGCAAAGCCCAGTGGATCTGTTGCAACATCTGCAAATCCCGCGTATCCATTGTTGGTCCATGACTCGACTTGGTCATGCCACAATTGCAGGTTATCTGCATTGTCCGCATACCATTGATCCTCTGATCCAGGGGGAAAGCCTGCAACGGGAACCAGCGTGAAAATATCCGGTGGAAAAATCCACAGGGTGTCATAGCGAATGATTTCGAGTTGCGGATACGTTGCATTCACCTGAGGTGCAATGCTGTCAGTCCAGTACCCGCGGTACACTTTGGCCCAATCGCCGTCGCTCCGAAGGCTGTCCTGCATTCGGAGAGCTGTTGCGTAAGGGTCGTAACTGTTTCCGGCATCCTCGCTCGTGCGGTACGCACGAATGAACCAGTCTCCCTTTTTTCTGAGCTCAACTTTGTGTTGGTAAAACTCGATGTCCCGCAGACTGAAGCGGTTGTCCCCCTGGTAAACCGTGGTCCCACGGCCCATATTGAACCCATAAATCAGTTCGGGACTCTCGTACGTTTTTTCTGGTTGCAATCGCACATGGCCGCTAAGGCTGACTTTCAAATTCTCGGTGTTGTAATCGACCAAATCCGTTTCCCTGTAACCCGTGCGATAAATGGTCCCTAAACCTCTTGCATTGGGGTCGATGTCACCTGAGTAATCAAGAGGGGAACTGTACTCGTCGCCATAAATGTTCACAGCGTCAAAGCGTCCTGGGTTGCTGGCATCCACAAGCGAGCCATCGACCGGATCGTAATTCGTTGCTTCCCAGTCGTAGGCCGAGAACGCGAAGGCATTGATTTTGTAGGCAAAGAAGGCATCGCCGTCCGCGTTGTCGAATGACTGCGCCCAACGCAATCCCCCTTCGTTCAGATTTCGCTCACCCCTTCGGTAGGATGCACTCAAGCCGTCAAACACAAAGGGGTCTTTGGTCTCCATATTGATGACGCCATTGAATGCTCCAGGCCCGAAATATGCAGAACTCGCCCCTGCCACAATCTCAACTGATTTCACATCTAAATCCGGCGCGCCGAGGAAATTGCCGAGTGAAAAATTGAGACCTGGACTTTGGTTGTCTACCCCATCAATGAGCTGGAGAGACCTCACAGGTGAGGTGCTGTTGAATCCACGTGTATTCACAATTTTGAATCCAAGCGATGCAGACGTCAAATCAACTCCTTTCAAATTGCCGAGTCCTTCGTAAAAACTCCCAGTTGGTGCTTCTTTGATGGCAAGCGCATCCATGGTTTCGACAGTCAGAGGAGCCTGCTTTTGTTTTTCGCTAATGCGCTCGCCCACAACTTCTGCCGTCTCAATCAATACCTGGTCTGGCACCAATTTGACATTGATGCGCTGGTTGGCTTGGGTGACCTTGACTTGCTTCAGGGTGTAGCCGATGAACGTCACGTTCAAAGTCACAGGCAATGAAGGCACGGTCAGTCTGAAGCGGCCATCGAAATCCGTCATCACACCCTGGGTGGTGCCCTCAACCACGACGCTCGCTGAAAACATGGGTTCCCCAGTCTCTGCATCTTTGACAAATCCAACAAGATTCGTTTGGGCCAATGACGCTGTGGAGAGTGCGCAAAACAACGCCAACCACACCATCTTTCGAACTCGAGACATGATGAGTGGCGCTGTTTCTAAGAGTGCGTCTACAAGGTGCATCAAAGCAGGTTTGGAGCCGCAAGATGCATCAAGACCTTGCTTTTCTCGGCAAAAATCACACGAGTTTGTCCACGACGCCCAACAAGAATTTGTGCGGAAATCAGACTTCTCTCGCAATGATTCTCCAAGATTCTGTTGGGTCGAGGGCGAGGTCAATTCGATCTTCTGGGCGCAACTTTCTTCGCCTGCGGCTTTCAGGCTGTCCATTGACCTCAACGAGCCCTTCGTCCACCAACATTTTGGCTTCTCCTCCTGTGGCCGCGATGCCCGTGGCTTTTAAAAATTGAAGAAGGTCGATGAATTCCGTGTGAATCGGAAAGGTCGATTCAGAGCTCATCGAAGTGGAGGATGGCTAGATGGATCCACCTCCCGTAGGACGTCGTAAGCTGCCTCTACAATGTCATCCACACTTGGCTTCGAAAAATAATCTCCGTCACTTCCGTAAGCCGGCAAGTGTGCCTTGGCTGTCAATGTCGTCGCCCGTCCATCCAAACATCGCCACGCACCTTGACGGTTAAGAACCTCATTGAGCAAATAGGAAGAAGCACCGCCAGGAACATCTTCATCTACGACAAGCAGGCGGTTCGTTTTTTCCACCGACTTGGCCACGTCGCCTTCAAGATCAAAAGGCAACAACGTTTGGGCATCAATCAATTCGACTTCAATGCCCAGCTCCGAAAGCCGATTGCAAGCTTCCTCGGCCAAATGCAGCGTGGACCCGTAACCAAGCATGGTCAAATCGTTTCCTTCTCGTAGGGTTTCCGTCACCCCCAAAGGCACGCGAAATTGACCCATGTTTGTGGGTAGTGGTTCCTTTTTTCGATAGCCGTTGAGACACTCTACCACGAGGGCCGGCTCTTCCGCTTCCAATAAGGTGTTGTACATCCCTGCTGCCTGTGTCATGTTGCGAGGCACACAGACATGCATGCCCCGGATGGAGTGAATGATTGCTCCCATGGGCGAACCACTGTGCCAAATTCCCTCCAATCGGTGACCGCGCGTGCGGACAATGAGCGGGGCTTTTTGACCTCCAGCAGTGCGATATCGCACCGTGGCCAAATCATCACGCATGATTTGAAGTGCGTAATACAAATAATCGAGGTATTGGATTTCCGCAATCGGTCTCAGGCCACGCATCGCCAGGCCGATTCCTTGACCGATGATGGTGCATTCTCGAATGCCTGTATCGCTGACCCGGATTTCTCCAAACTTCTCCTGCATGCCTTCCATCACCTGATTCACCCCTCCAATGCCACCTGTGTCCTCTCCAAATGTCAAGGCACGGGGATTGCTGGTGAACATCGCTTCGAAGTTGCGCTGCAAAATTTGTCGTCCATCGAGTTGCTCTGGTTCATCATCGTAGGTCGCAGGAACTGCTTCAACCCGCAGAGCACTGTCGGCTCCTGAGCTGTACAACTCGCTGCTGTATCGATTTTCATTCTCACGGTCAAATTCTACGAGCCATCGGCTGAGTGCTTCTCGATGAGTTGAGTCATCTCCTGCTGTCTCCGCGAGTGTTCGCCTTACAGCATGGGCCACCTCGGCGCGTCCTGCATCGGAGTTGTTCCGAAGTGCTTCCGCCCTCGCCGCATTCAAGGGAGCCAGCACTTCGGCCGCCGAGGTGCACACCTCATCGAGGGCTGCTCGGAATGACGCCCAAGCCGCTTTTTGTTCCGCACGCACCTCTTTTTTGGCCTCCTTTCTCAACTCATCCAATTCCTCTTGGGTCACTGAGCCATCTTTCAATAAAAACTCTCCCATCTGACGAATGCAGTCGTACTGTGCAGCCCACGCCAACCTTTCATCCGTCTTGTATCGCTCGTGAGACCCTGAGGTGCTGTGTCCCTGAGGCTGCGTCACTTCCTCCACGTGGACCAAAACGGGGACGTGATTTTCTCTACAGCGTTTGGCCGCGTCTTCATAAGTCGCAACCAGACCGGGATAATCCCAACCTTTCACGCGATAGATGACAAGGCCATTGGTGGCCTCCTCTCTTTGAAATCCCGACAGCGCCGTGGAAATGCTCTCCTTCACCGTCTGATACTTCTTGGGCACCGAGATGCCATATCCATCGTCCCATACGCTCATCAGCAAAGGCACTTCGAGTACGCAGGCCGCGTTCATGGCTTCCCAAAACAATCCTTCAGACGTGCTCGCGTCTCCAATCGTTCCTACCGCGATTTCATTGCCCCCGTCCGTGAATGTGGTCATGGTCGCGGCGAGATCGGGCAAGGCACGGAAAATCTTACTGGCTTGAGCCAATCCGACCAGGCGCGGCATTTGGCCGCCCGTGGGGCTGATGTCAGCAGAGCTGTTGAAGTCAGACATCAAATCCTTCCAAGAGCCATCCTCATTCAAGGTCCGAGTCGCAAAATGACCGCCCATTTGACGACCCCCTGAAGAGGGATCCGCTGCAATCTCTGCATGAGCATACAATGCGGCGAAGTACTGCTGAATGTTCAACAGGTCAAGGGCCATCATGAAAGTTTGGTCTCGGTAATACCCCGAGCGCCAGTCTCCAGCACGCACCACCTTGGCCAACGCCACCTGCGCCATCTCCTTTCCGTCTCCAAATATGCCAAACTTGGCCTTTCCAGTTAGCACTTCCTTTCGACCGAGCAGCGAAGCTTCACGGCTGACACACATCAACTTGTAATCCGCGAGAAGGGCCTCGCGAAAAACTTGCAAATCTTGGGTCGTTGGTGTGGTGGAAGTTGCCGCCATGTGACCACAAAAGTACACAGGTCCCCTTCCAGCGCACTCACGAACGGACATGAGGGCACATTCAACGAGTCATAGCGCTGCGTAGGCAACCGCAATTTGCGCCCCAATTCGGGCATTGTTCTTGACAAGTGCCACATTTGCCGCCAAACTTTGTCCGCCCGTCACATCTGCGATGCGCTTCAGCAAAAACGGGGTCAGCGCTTTCCCCTCAATGCCTCGCCTGCCTGCCTCGACGAGCGCCTTCTCAATCGCGGGTGTAGCATCAAAACCAAATTCCTCTGGCACAGGATTTGCCACCAACACCCCACCTTCCAAGCCCAATCCCCACTTCGCTTTCAACATCGATGCCACCTGTCCCGGAGAATCTGCGCGGTGCACCAGCTTGACCCCGCTGCTGGGCGCAAAAAAAGCTGGAAACTCATCGGTGCCGAAGCCCAAGACTGTGATTCCCTTGGTCTCCAGGACTTCGAGTGTTTTGGGAAGATCGAGAATGGACTTCGCCCCGGCACTCACCACGGCTACGTCGTGACGAGCCAATTCGTCGAGGTCGGCGCTGACATCCCATGTCTCCGCGACCCCGCGATGCACACCACCAATCCCACCTGTGACGAACACAGAAATGCCGGTCAACCCCGCTCCGATCAATGTGCCGCTCACCGTGGTCGCGCCCAAGCTTCCCTGTGCCAACACCACGGGCATGTCACGCCGTGAGACTTTGGCCACACCAGGTTCAGTGGCGAGGCGCTCGAGCACGTTAGAGTCACAGCCCACTTGAATTGCACCATCCACGACGGCGATGGTCGCTGGGACGGCCCCCTCTTCCCTCACGATGGACTCGACACTTTCGGCCATTTCCACATTCGCTGGGTAGGGCATTCCGTGAGCCACAATGGTGGACTCAAGTGCCACAACAGGTCGACCCTCACTCAGTGCCTCTCGAATCTCGGGCAAAACCCGAACCAAAGACGCATCAAAACTCATTGGAAATGAGGATTGTGTAGCATTGGGTTGGCATCGACAATGGCAGCCCAAATTGCGTCTTTCAGTGAATGCAATCCTTTCTGGGCCACACTGCTGAAAAACAGCGGTGGCTTTTCCAACTGTTTGGCCAATTCTTGTCGAAGTTCACGCTCCAGCTCTTCGTCGAGCATGTCACTTTTGCTGATGGCCAAAATGTGCTGCTTGTCCATCAATTCGGGGTTGTACTTTTTCAATTCCCCACGAAGGGTTTTGTAGGCTTGGGGGATGTCATCGGCATCGGCAGGAACGAGAAAAAGCAAAACGGGATTACGCTCAATGTGACGTAAAAATCTCAGGCCCAACCCTTTGCCTTCCGACGCGCCTTCGATGATTCCGGGAATGTCTGCCATGACAAAACTTTTTTCATCGCGGTACGGCACCATCCCCAGATTGGGGCGCAGGGTGGTAAAGGGGTAATCTGCGATTTCGGGTTTGGCCGCACTTACCACGCTGAGGAGTGTGGATTTGCCTGCATTGGGAAAGCCAACCAAACCCACATCAGCGAGCAACTTCAGTTCCACGATTTTCCACTCCTCCAAACCGTCCTCACCTGATTGCGCGTATCGAGGCGCTTGATTGGTGGGCGACTTAAAGTGATCGTTGCCCAATCCACCTCGACCCCCAGAGGTGGCAATGATCTCCTGGCCATCCTCGGTGATCTCTGCCTGGACCTCACCAGTCTCTGCATCCTTGACGAGGGTTCCCAATGGAACTTCAATCACCGCATCCTTACCATCTCCTCCGTGGCGTCGGTTACCCGAACCCGCCTCCCCATGCTCGGCGATGACGTGTCGCTGGTATTTGAGATGCAAAAGCGTCCACAGCTGACTGTTCCCGCGAATGATGACATGACCTCCTCGCCCACCGTCACCGCCGTCTGGACCGCCCTTCGAAGTGGTCTTGTCACGATGCATATGCGTCGAACCCTGCCCCCCTTTGCCAGAGCGACAGCAGATCTTGACGTAATCAACGAAGTTTTGGCTGGCCATGGCTCGGCTTAATGAAAATGGCAGATAGTTTCAGTCGCCAATGGCGGCCATAAGACGAAGAGTGATGTCTTCGATGGACCCCACCCCGTCAATGCCTTTGTACTTGCCAGCAGCGCGATAGTGGTCGGACACGGGAGCGGTCTCGGCATTGTACACATCTATGCGCTTCTGAATCACATTGGGATCGGCGTCGTCAGTACGGCCCGAAGTCGCAGCTCGTGCCATCAAGCGCGACCTGAGCTCCTTCTCAGGAACCTCAAGCGCAAGCATGGAAGAGATGGTTTCACCTCTGCCCTCTAGAAATGAATCTAAGGCGCCGGCTTGAGCTGTAGTTCGAGGGAAACCATCAAAGATGAAACCTGCCGCCTGAGAGTGTTTGTCTACTTCCGACTCCAGCATCTGAATGGTAACATCATCTGGAACAAGTTGACCTTGATCCATGTAGCTCTTGGCCAATTTACCCAACTCTGTTTCACCCTTGATGTTCGCTCGAAAGATGTCTCCTGTGCTCAAGTGAACCAAGTTGTAGTGTCCCACGAGGAAAGCACTTTGAGTGCCTTTCCCTGCCCCGGGAGGGCCAAACAAAATCAAGTTGCGCATCGCTTTATTCCTTTCGTGGATTCTTTGGTGAAAACACGAAGATAGGAAATGGCCTGAGGCAGTACCTTCGTGCCATGAAGTACGACGTAATTGTTCTAGGAAGCGGACCTGGCGGATACGTAACTGCCATCCGTGCATCGCAATTGGGTTTGAAAACCGCTGTCGTGGAGCGCGAGGAGCTTGGCGGCATTTGCCTCAACTGGGGCTGCATTCCCACAAAAGCGCTTTTGAAAAGCGCCAATGTGTTTGAATACATTGAGCACGCTGAGGACTACGGCATCAGCGTCGCCAAACCCAAGGCGGATTTTGACGGCATGGTGAAGCGCAGTCGAAATGTGGCTGACGGCATGAGTAAGGGCGTGACCTTTCTCATGAAAAAAAACAACATCGATGTCATCATGGGCGACGGCAAATTGTTGCCGGGCAAAAAAATTGAAGTGACCTCCTCAGACGGCACCAAAACAAGTTTGGACGCCAACCACATTGTCATCGCAACCGGAGCGCGTTCGCGCCATCTCCCATCCATGCCTCAGGACGGAAAAAAAATTGTGGGCTATCGGGAAGCCATGACACTCAAAAAGCAGCCTAAGAAAATGGTGGTCGTGGGATCAGGTGCCATCGGAGTCGAGTTTGCTTACTTCTACAACGCCATCGGCACAGAAGTAACTGTGGTCGAATATGTAGATAGAATTGTCCCTGTTGAGGACAAGGAAGTCTCCAAGCAACTCGAACGCACCTTCAAGAAAGCCGGAATAAAAATCATGACCAACTCTGAGGTCACTGGCGTAGACGCCTCTGGCAAAGGATGCAAGGTCGCTGTAAAGACCAAAAAAGGTGAGGAAACCTTGGATTGTGACTTGGTTTTGAGCGCCGCCGGCGTCGTCTCAAACATTGAGAACATCGGACTGGAAGAATGCGGCATCGTGCACGACGGCGGCAAAATTGTTGTTGACGAATACTACGCCACAAACATTCCAGGTTACTACGCCATTGGGGATTGTGTCCCCGGGCCAGCCCTTGCGCATGTAGCCTCAGCGGAAGGCATCACATGTGTAGAAAAAATCGCAGGGCAAAGCCCTGAGCCCATCGATTACGGGAACATACCAGGCTGTACCTACTGCTTCCCCGAAGTGGCAAGCGTTGGGATGACTGAAGATGATGCGAAAGACGCGGGCCACGAGATCAAGGTTGGCAAGTTCCCCTTCTCTGCATCGGGAAAAGCAAGCGCCTCTGGACACAAAGACGGATTTGTGAAGCTCATTTTTGATGCCAAGTACGGAGAGCTCTTGGGCGGCCACCTGATTGGCGCCAACGTGACGGAGATGATTGCGGAGATTGTCGCCTTGCGCAAGCTCGAGACCACCGGTCACGAACTCATCAAGACCATTCATCCGCACCCGACGCTGAGTGAGGCCGTGATGGAAGCGGCGGCGGCGGCGTACGACGAAGTCATTCACCTGTAAGAATTTGAGCGGAAGAAGGTCGTTGTCATCTTCGACGACAGAATTGTCCCTTTTTTGATTCAACGATTTTGATTGATGTGTCGATGATCCGCAACATTCTTCTGCTTTTCTGTGGCCTTCTTTTTTTTCGTGTTGAACCGCAGGCGCAGTCCTATGAATTGTTGTCGAGCTACTCTCAATCGGAAATCGCGGCTACTGCATCTTCCTTTGGTGTTCCGAGCGAATCACTTGAGGGTTCTTATGGGGTAGACATGTATCGTGTGAGCTATGAGATGCCGTATTTGTCCGACACCATTGAAGTAAGTGGTGCACTTTTTGTTCCCGTCCAAGTGCCTGAATCGTGTGGGCTGCCCCTTCACGTTTACATGCATGGAACGATTTTCAAACGCACGAATGCCCCCTCTTTCATGGGTTTGGAGGGGGATCTAGGTGCTTTGATGTCTACCCTTGGACAACTCGTGCTCATGCCCGATTACGTCGGGTTGGGCATAAGTCAATTGATGCACCCTTATGTACATGCGCGGTCTGAATCGGACGCAGGGTACTTCATGATGAAGGCCGCAGCAGAACTTGCTTCCGACTTGGGCTACACGCTCAATGGACAAAATTTCATCTCGGGTTATTCCCAGGGGGGACATGCCGCAATGGCCCTTGCCAGAGATTTGACGTATACAAATTACGGAGACGACTTCCCCTTGAGCGGAGCGGCTCCGGGAAGCGGTCCCTACGACATCAGCGGCACCCAATTCCCCCTGACGTTCGACGCCAATTCCTACTCCAACCCAGCTTATTTGGCTTACAATGTTGTGGGGTGGAACAGTTATTACGGCACGCTCTTCGACGAGCTTGATGAGGTCTTTCAGGAGCCCTACGCATCTGCCGTCTTGGAGATGTTAGATGGGACACACGACGCAGTTGCCATCAACAATGTTTGTCCTGAAACCTTAGAAGAATTCATCCAACCGTGGTTGCTTGACTCCATATTCAACAACCCCAATCATCCTTTCAACTTGGCAGCTCAAGACAACGACGTTCACGAATGGATTCCTGAGGCGCCAGTCGAAATGTTTTACTGCACCCAAGACGAACAAGTCTTTTACCAAAATGCGTTGAATGCCGCACAATGGATGACTGAAAATGGAAGCGAAATGCATGTTGCCACAAATCTTGGAGACTATGACCATGGCCAGTGTGCAGAACTTGCGATTTTCAGCAGCACCCTTTGGATTCAGGCGAAGGTTGACGAATGTTCCACCGCCCACATGAGTGAACCTTCACGATTTACTGACTTTTTCCCGAACCCCGCATCTCGCGAGGTTACGCTGTCCCCGGCCGCAGTATCTACACGATGGCATGTTTTGAATTTGGCAACAGGGCAAATTGTCCGTTCCGGTCAGGGTCAAATCGTTCCCGTAGAGGATTTGGCTTCAGGCATGTGGGTGTTGCATGTCGAAGGGCGTGGTAAGGCCCTCTTATGCGTGGTGCATTAAGGTCTTAACGACTGCGTAGTGTGATGTGCATGCACCCCCCCTCAGGAATCACGTAGATGATGCCTGCCTTTTGGTAGCGATTCAGCAGACGTTCCATCTCTCTCGTGGGCGTCCCACATGACGCGATGTCATCCATGCGATCGACGAAGGCGATGTCAAAAGACGCACCGTAACTGTGCGTGCTTTCACTGTTGGTCGCGTTGAGATTGCGGCGGCGCAGCCGGCGTTGCTGCTTTACCGTACGTGTGACAGAGGTCACTCGAAAGACGGCTCCTTCACTTGGTGTTCCTTTCAGCGCATCCGCAAAGTCGTTGCCCATGTCTTGGAGCAATTGATATGTCTCGGGCAACAGCCACTCGTGACTGTGGGTGAGACGAGCCAGGCGGTATCCGCGCCCATCTTTGACTTCAACCAACTTGCCATTGCGCTTGCCTGCTTTAAGTTCAATGTCGTTTTTGACAAAGAAGCTGTTGGGAAGAGAACGAGCGGCGCGTTGGTGAGCCGTATATGGATTGCGTGGAACTCGCATGGTCTTCTTGCATACGCTGCAAGGAGAAATGGTCTTATCTCGTTCTTTTCTTTCCTCAACCTTGGTCTTTAACTGGGGTGAAGGCTCTTTGAGCTTCGAGGAAATCACCTCTCGATTGAGCACTTCGACCGCTTCCTCTGACTTACTCTCCTCTTGGTTTTCTTGATTTGTTCCCGACGGCTGACGCAACAGAACGGGGTGAGCCTCTCTTTTTTGAAGGGCCACTACAGGCTTGGGGTGAGTCAATCGAGTGAACGCAACCTCTTCTGCCTCCGTACCACCCACGAGCGCCACCATGCCACTTGAACAGCCGATTAAAATCATCGCGACCAATCCCAGACGATCCCAACGTATCATTTTACCTGTTTTGACGGGAGGTTTGGAGAGGTCTTGACTCATGAGATGTGAAGTTCAGAGGAACATGCATCAATGATGCAGCAGTGCTGGCCCAAATTCCCACGTTGCGATGTTGAAACCCACTGCAACACCACTGAGGGTCGGCGCTTTGTCCTTCGCATTTTGCATGCCATGGCACAACTCGGCGCAAAAATTGAACACTCCTCATACGGAGAAGGCGTCATCTTCAATCAAGACGGCGACTTCTGGCGTGTGTTTTTCAAAGACCACGGGGAAAAGGAATTCAACAAAGACTTCTCCGGTTGGGAAGTTTTGGAAGAAGGTATGGATGCGGGAAGTGCCGATTTGGCAGACATCACCACCGCTGTGGAGCAAGTCTTTGATGAACATCTGTATCGCATTGAACAATACATCGAGCCCGCCCCAATTGAATTGGGAGATCGCTGGGAAGGCGGCACGTTGACCATGCAACCTGAAGATCCTGATTTGCAGCCTAAAGAAATCCCGATGGAGACCTTCTTTCACAAGATTGTCATGGTCAGAGATCGCCTTCGGGTGATGGAGCAACAAATCAACGCCCAAGACAAACTGTCGGACGAGGACAAGGTCAATTTGCAGCAATACATCACGCGCATTTATGGAAGTTTGACCACGTTCAATGTGTTGTTCAAGTACAAGGGAGACCAGTTCAAGGGCGCATCCAACAGTTCGGAAGAATGACTTTGTGGAGTGCACTGGCAAGGCTGAATAAGGTGTTGCTTCCATCCATTCACAAGTCGCCAGATTTGACCCGGCTGAATGCCCTACAGAAAGCCATGGTGGGATGGAAGATGTTCGTCACATACCGCCACCTCGACGAACTGGAGCGCAAAGGACAAACTCCGTTGGACGGCGATCAGCTTCCTCACTGACATGTCATTGGAGCCTTCTTCCAGGTCTTCATGGCTCCGTGTCTTAGGACCGGGCATCATGTTCGCGTCGGCCTGCATCGGAGTGTCACACCTCGTTCAATCGACACGTGCAGGAGCCCTTGCAGGATTTGGTTTGTTGTGGGTGATTCTCGCAGCCAACGCGGCGAAGTATCCCTTTTTTGAATTTGGAAGCAGATATGCCTCGGCCTCGGGGGAATCCCTCATTGAAGGGTTTCGCAAGTTGGGTCGCGGTGCTTCTTGGGTCTACCTCGGATTGACGTTGGGGACGTGCTTTTTTGTGATGGCAGCAGTCGGAATGGTGACTGGCGCGTTTCTCGACAACCTCCTCGGGGTATCTGCGCAAGCAGGGGCTGACCAGACCTCGAATGTGACCGTGATTCTGTTTGCCGCATGTGCGGGCCTTTTGTGGTTGGGTAAATTCAATGCATTGGACAAAATCATCAAGGTCTTGGCATCGGTGCTTTTGCTGTCTACAGTGTTGGCCGTCGTGCTTACCGTAGCCTCACCGCCCCCAGCGTCAGCGTCACCTGCAGTTTGGTCGATGACGACACCAGCAGGACTTGCGTTTGTCATCGCGCTGATGGGATGGATGCCCACCGCCGTGGACCTGAGCACCTGGAACAGCTTTTGGACACTCGAGCGGATAAGGTCCTCAGGCTACAAACCCACGCTGCAAGAAACCCTGGCTGAATTCAACGCCGGATACGTCATTTCTGTGGTACTGGCTGTGGCATTTCTAACCATGGGAACGTTGTTGCTCCATCGCTCGGGTTCAGAGCTGCCGGAAGGAAGTGCTGCCTTCGCTTCAGGCATCGTTTCGCTCTACGCACGCGCCATCGGCAAATGGAGTGCCCCCATCATGGCCGCCGCGGCGTTCAGTGCGATGTTCAGTACATGCATTGCCGTGATGGATGGATATGCTCGAAGCCTTGACAGGGCATGGGCGGCAGCCACCCAAAGCCCTCGTAACCCCAAGCTTTACCGAGTGACCTTGATTTCGATTGCCCTGGGAGGATTAAGTGTGGTGCTGGCCTTCAAGGGGCAGCTCAAACCTCTGGTCGACCTCGCCACAACGTTGTCGTTTTTGGTTGCACCGGTCATCGCCTACTGGAACCTTCGCTTGGTTACCCGCGAGGATTTTCCTTGTGAGGCTCGACCCAGCCAAGGGATGCAGGTTTGGGCATGGCTCGGTCTGTTGTTTTTAAGCGCATTCAGCCTCATCTACCTCATGGTGGCGTTCAGCGCGTGACGCGCTCGGCCACCCTGCCCATCAAATAGAGCATTTCTGTGCCGATTTGGTCCAAACGTGCGTCGTATGTGGCTGCTTCTTCAGAAGTTCCATCGCTGACTTTGGGATCCACGTAGGGGGTGGAAAAACGCGCCTCAGCACCATACACCAGAGGGCAACTGCGATCGGCACTGCTGCACGTCATGACTGCCGCAAACCCCTCCTTGGGATTGGCCTCGTCACCGTACTTCTTGCTGAAACAAAACATCGACGACAAACCCGTGGAAACGTGGTAGGTCGGATTTGTTGTGCCGTGAGTGGTGTCGGCCTCCGTCACCTCAAATCCTGCGCGCCTCATGGCTTCGACCGTTCTAGGATTGCACGCCGTCGCCTCCGTTCCTCCGCTGAATGTCTGAATGCCGCTCAGACCCATTACACTTGATCCAACCTGCGCCCAAACTTGCGCCAAATGACTTCGACGGCTGTTGTGTGTGCAAATGAATATCAGGTCAACCCGCCCCTGTCGATGGATCGTTTCCGCTGTCCACTGTGCCAGGGCATTGAGCTCTGTTTGTCTGTCCTGCGGAACGGCGTTGGTGTCCGCGAGCAAGCGCTCAATTGTCATGGCGAGCTGAGGATGGGAAGTAATCGTTTTCGCGTCGCGCGAATCAGTGCAAGAAGCCATCGTCGTCACCGTCAGTGCGGCGAAGACAACCCAAGCAAAACCAGATGAAGGGTGCATGACACAAACATGCATCAAGAGGACGCACATTCAACATCAAGAAATGGTGAATCTTTCGCTGCGTTCACACTCGATCAATCAATCAATTGCGCGTGATCCAATCGCACCTCCCCAAACAAGTCATCAAACCCCACGAGTCTACCCTTGACTTTCACCACGCCTGAGGGTTCGATGTCAGGCTCATTTCCGAGGTCATAGTTGGCCACGACGCCTGGCGCCAAAATCACAGTCTTCCCTGAAGACGAGGCCACCTTCCCAACGACAGCGACCACATGCTCCTGCCATTTCGACTGCATTTCAGAGGGATTTGCCTTGAATTCTTGGACAAGCTCTTTGGCATTCCAAGTTTGAACGGCCTCTTCTTGAGCGTAATCCTTGTGCGGCTTGTTGTACATGGAGTAGCCCAGGGCTGCCATCGCAACAAGGGTGGTAAGAAAAAGTGGAAGCGCATTCTTCATTCCTCCAAGGTCGGTACCTGAAAGGAAAGGAGCAACTGGTCGTCGGTCGAGGGCAAATCTCCTTGCCAAGACATCAACCACGTTTTGATGAATTCGTGCTGATCTTTAGGTGGCAATTCAGCGAGCAACAAGACGAGTGTTCGCAAACCCTTGAGTTTCAGCTTTCGATCGTAAGGGCCACCAAATTGGTCCGACACCCCGTCCGAAAACATGAATACAGAATCCCCTGGGCGGACTTGAAGGGTGGTTTCTAAGAAAGGTTGCTGTCTCCAATATGCCCCGCCAATGGAACGAGAAGTTCCTTTGAACTCGAGCAATTTGCCATTGCGAACGAGCCACATCGGGCGCTTGGCTCCTGCAAATCGCAACTGCTGTAGGGTGGGCTGATAGGCAATCACGGCCAAATCCAATCCCATACCTACCGCGCGCATCGCATTCGTGTCGCCGTTCATCATGGCCGACCTGAATTTTTCATCCAAGCGCGTCAACAGGTGAGCTGGCCCAGAGGCTTTGTCCAGTGCTTGCCACAATTTTTCACGGGCCAAGACCGTCATCAAGGCCGCACTCATGCCATGACCCGTGCAATCACAGGCCGCGAGATAGGCCATCTGGTCCCGTTCTGCCACAAAAACGAAGTCCCCACTCAATCTATCCATGGGGCGATCGTACACCATGCATTGAGGAAACAAGGCATCCAATTGGGCCGCAGTAGGTGCCATCATGGATTGAATTGAGCGTGCATACCGCATGTCTTCAATGGATTGCTGGTAGCGCTGCTCAACGTCGGACTGAGAATGAGAGAGTGAGGTTTCCAAAGTGACGCGTTCGTTAAGTGAAGATAAGATGGAAATCGTGTTGTTATTCTTCCGAAATTCACGCTATGAAGCGCCTTGCGTTGATCGTTGTTGCCTTGTCTGTTGCCTTTGTGGGCTTGATGGCCTCTTCTCAAGGAGTTGCCCAAGCCCAAAACCGGGACCGGACGGGCGCACCAGGATCCGACCCCGATTGCTCAAGCTGTCACAATGGTCCGACTTCCGCAAATGCTTTTTTTCAAGTGTTGGACGTGGTGACCCAAGAATCAATGTCAGCCTACACCCCCGGCCAAGAATATCTGGTCCGCATGGTCATCGCGGGTGGCGAAGCGTCGTCCGTCTATGGCATGCAAAGCACCGTGGTCTTAAGTGATGGTTCCAATGCAGGCAGTTTCAGTGCGCCCTCTGCAAACGCCCAATTGGAAGACGTCGATGGACGTCACATTGTGGAGCAAAACTTTTCAAGTGTTTCAAATGTATTTGACGTGATTTGGACCGCTCCCGCAGCGGGCTCGGGAAATGCCGATTTCTACATGAGTGCGCTCGAATGCAATGGCAACGGCTCGGTCAATGGTGACGGTTACATGCCCGCCTCATTGTCTTTGCCCGAGGAAGGTGCTGCCACGAGCACATTTGACCCTGCCACAGACACTGCCTCCTCCTGGAGCCGACCCTTGCCGAGTGATGAGTCTTGGACTTGGACCGCACCCGAGTCAGGTCGCTTGGTGGTGACCGATTTGTCTGGTCGTGTGATTCAAGCAAGCCAAGCGAAATGGGGAGAGCAGCTTCAATGGTCAGCTCAAGCAACGACCCTAGCCATCTTCGTGACTGACCGAGGACATCGCAAGACATGGAAACTCCCAAGGCATTGATTGACGCCGTGAATGCCAAAAAAATTTACACCCTCTCCCAACTCGGAGAGAGCCTCAAGCGAACCCTCGAGAAAGTGACCGAGGGTCAAGCCTTTTGGTTCAAAGCGGAAATCGCCAAACTTTCCACGAGCCCATCCGGTCACGTGTATCTCGAACTCGTTGAAGAACAACGCGGAGAGCGCTTGGCTTCGATGCGTGGGACGCTTTGGAAGAGTCAACACGCCGAAGTGAGAGAGGCCTTGGGAGAGGCCGCAGATCAAATTTTGTCGAAGGGTTCGGAAATCGTATTTCGGGGCCACGTGAACTACCACCCCGTTTATGGAATCAGCTTGGTGATTGAAGAAATTGACTTGTCGGCCATGATCGGTGAGTTAGAGAGACGAAAGCAAGCCACGGTTGCCACGTTGAAGGCCCAAGGCGCACTGGAACTCAATCGAGGTCTTCCCTTGCCACGCTTGCTCCAGCGCATCGCCCTTGTCGGCTCCCCCGGCACCTCGGGCTTCCGGGATTTTGGAATGCATTTGCTGCACAACGAATGGGGAGTCGGATTCGATGTTGAAGTTTTCGCAGCCACAGTCCAAGGCAAGGATGCACCTCGATCTCTGATCGATGCGCTGGCCCAAGCAACAACTTGGAATCCAGACGTCGTGGTGATGGTGCGAGGAGGAGGTTCAGCACTCGATCTCGACGCATTCAACAACCTCGAACTGTGCCTCGCCATCGCGCACTGTGCTCTTCCAGTATTCACTGGAATTGGACATGAAACCGACTTGTGTGTGGCTGATTTGGTGGCTCATAAGCATTTCAAAACGCCTACAGCTGTGGCCGATGAGCTGGTGGATCGACTTGTCACTGAGCGATCTCAGTTGGCGGAATGGAGTCTCGCCATGGGGCAACGAGTGCAACAAAGATTGACCTGGGAGCGAACACGGATGGCCAAGGACATGCAAACGTTGATCCTTCAACCTCGCCAATTGCTCGCTGCAGAGGGTGTCCGGCTGGCCCATGTCCGAGAACAATTCGCATTCCACGCCCGACAGGCTCTCACGCAACAATTGCAACACATCAAGCATTTGGCAAGCACTGTGAGCACCCTACAACCGAAAAACACCTTGGCTCGCGGATTCGCCATTGCTCGCAAAGAGGGGGTTGCCATTCACCAATCTGATTCGTTGTCTGTCAATGACTCCCTTTCCTTGCAATTCCATCGCGGCACTGCAGAAGTCACCGTGACTCATGTAAATTCACCTTCTGATGAGTGATTTGATGAGTAACAAGCCATCCTCCATCGACGAGAACACATCGTACGACGACGCCGTTCTGGAGCTGCAAGACATCCTGCACCAAATGCAAAGCACCGAATTGGGTGTCGATGAGCTCACCTCGCGCTTGCAACGCGCCAGTGCCTTGCTTGAATTCTGTCAAAAACGCCTCACAAAAACCGAGGCAGAGGTTCAAGCCGTGCTCAAACGACTCGGCCTCGAAGACGTGGAATGAGTTGGGTGGGCGTGAATCGAATTACGATTCCTTCAGCTTGTTCAACACCGCATTGGCCCCTTTGACGCCGCCTAAATCTTTCGCTTGCTCTTGCGCCGCTTCAATCGACACGCGGGCTTGCACTTCTTCTTTGACCTGAGTCATGACATCTGTCAAAGCCGCAAAACCGTCACACTGTCCCATTGCGCGAGAGTATTGACGATCCAAATCGATGTTTCCGCTTGGCTTCATGCAGGGCAACATCATCTGTGCAATTTGAATGTTGATTTCCTGAGCAGTGACACGTTCTGTACTCCTCAAGGATTCAAGCAGACCAGACATGGCTTCATGATTCTCTGCGACGCAGGTGCAGGGCTCACCTCGCTCTGCAATGGCCTGTTCCATGGTAGGTGCCTCGGGCTCTTGAGGTGGTGCTTGGTCTGCCACTTCAGAGGCATTGCAGCCGGCCAAAAACAAAATGCACGCCAACGTGCAGGTTTGCAACCAAAGAGATGTGTTGTTCTTCATATCTGATGAATTTCTTGAGGTTCAGCTTCTTCTCGGGCCAACATCGAAGACAGGTTGAATCTGTCCAAATCAGCTCCTTCAACAAATTTCATAAAAATCCACTGAGGCCCGTCGCACGACCTTGAAAGTTGTTCCGCATGGTTTGTGCACGGCTCTGTTGACCAGTGGCTTTTACCTCAAAAGGGGCAATCTCCACTTGGCGTCTCGCGAGGCTCGAACCTTCAGGAAATACGTTTTCAGTCAAAGCATCGACCAAGACACTTAATCACATGGGGTGTCCCACAACTGCAAGAACATCAGCAAGTCAGACGTTTCAACTGCTGCCGTGTTGTCGAGATCGTAAGGTCCCGTCCATCCCAATCCAAACGCAGTCAAAAACAAGATCAAGTCTCCCGATCCTCGAGCGCCATCACCATTGAAATCACCCTGGCAATCGGCTGAAGGCAAAAATCCATCACCACCGAATTCTTGTGCCCATTGTGGAAATACGATGGTCTCGGCGTAGTGAAACGCATTGCGACCAACATGCTTTCCGATGCGGCGCCCTGGAGCATCATCAATTGGAGGATGAATTCCACCCCACATTCGGCTTAAGGCACTTTCGTTTGATGCATCCATGAATGTCGCCCACTGAAGGTTGAAACTCATGCTTGGTCCATCTTCAAACACCAAGAATTGATTCATCGGAGCATTCCACTCCGCAAGTCCTCCAGGCCAGTATTCAGATCCCGTGAGCAACTCAAGCAACTCCGCAGCGGCGCGTGAGTAGGTGCTGTGGCCACTGACATAAGCCGCAAAGGGCGGCGTGACGAAACTGGGGCGTTGATAAGGCCACCACCGATCCGCCAGAATCCAATCCACTCCTGCCACATCAATGAGTGGGACTTCAATGTAGTCTGGCCCCTTCCAGCACCGAACTTTCACCTTGCCGACTTGGTCTTCTCCACCAAAGAAATTCAGCGGATCGGCGTCGTCTACAATCTCAATGAATCCAGGAATGAGGGGCAAGCCTGCAGGGTGATAATTTGGAAGTGCAGGATCGCTGCTTTGGCCGTGTTCCGCCATGTACCGAATCGCCGAAACAGGACGCGAATAGTCGTAATATCCCTTCGCACTCCAAGCAGCGATGGCACAGTCGTGCATGGCTCCGCCCAACGCCAGATAGGACTTTACATCGAACTCCAAATCTGGAATGATTGGCCCTTGACCGCGCCAGCGATGCTGACCTGCTTCGCCATCCAAAATGAATTCATTGAGAAGCGTGTACCAGTGACCTGGAGGTGTTTCTGAATCCGGACCATCTGCCCAAAATTCAGCGATCACCCTGGCATAATCTCCACGCGGCACCATGTTGGTCGCATAAGACTCCCCGGTAAATGGATTCACCTCATGGCCCTGTCCTCCGAAGTTGCCATCCTCGTCATACCAAGCCGTCAAGCCACCGTTTTCCCACTCGTAAAACGAATTCAAGTTGTCCGACGCAGGAATCGATCCATCGTACTTCAGTGACCCCGGACCGATGTCCCACATCACTCCGTCTGTGGGATCGAGATGCTCACTCCAGCTTATCACCATCCCGTGGTTCCATTTCCAGGGATCTTCGAAACCAGAGTAAACGTTGGTGTCTAGGTACACGGGCTCTCCCGGATCGTGCCACAAGTTGTAGCTGCAACCGTCGCGCTCAGCCTGTGTCAGGTTGGAATCACGCAGCGCAAACCCCGTCACTTCCCCCCACTGTGGGCCTAGGAAGGGAGGAGTTTCAGTGAGCAATTCGCCACTTTGGTCAATGGCAAAGCTGAGCTCTACCGCCTGCCAGTGGTTGGGGTCTACAAGACCGCTCGTGCCCGGAACTTCAGGGAGAATGTTGGGCTCGAGCTGTTCGTAGCACGTGTTGGCGTAATCGTCGATTTCATTAGATCCATCAGTCATGCCATAGGCGATGAGCTGCTCGGCAAGGTAGTTTCCGAGGGCCGGCGCTCCATACTCTGCATAGTCGGTGGACGTGAATGCCGTATCGAGTTCTTGGCTCACCATTTGGATGTAAATGTTGCCCATGGTCGATTCTGCCTGAGGACTCGCTTCATAACGGTGGCGAATGAGCCTATATGACGCATAAGTGATGGCAATTTCCTGAGCCTCTTTTCTAGCTGCGAGGTCGCTTGGAATGTCCAACGCCGTTTCGTCAAAAGGACAGAGGTATCCGTCAAAATCTTGTCCAAGGAAAATGGTTTGAGATTGGGTCGTATCATAGGCAGCCCAGCAGTCGTACATGAGTATGCTGGCGTGGTAGAGATTTCGGGCGTGCACCGTGGGACGGGCGAAGTCATTTCGAATCGCCTCCAGCACTTGTTCATTCCACTGGTGTGCCACTGTATGCTCCTGTGAAAGAGCTGTCGTTGCCGATGAAGCAATCAACGCTCCAAGAATCCAAATGCGTCTAAATACGGTCATAAGACTTTTT